>ERZ795053.4913-NODE-4913-length-14159-cov-9.689166_pt1 | contig 14159 bp, 9 predicted proteins | sample MGYA00375137_ERZ795053 | MGnify/ENA primary metagenome ERZ795053 (study PRJEB30182, sample SAMN05720284) | activated sludge metagenome | isolation source: Anaerobic digester | place: Hong Kong | collected 2014-12-17 ... | reverse complement strand
GGCAGGGTCGCCAGCGCGGCGATGGCGCGGCGAGCCTGGCCGAGGGGCTCGGCCTGTCCGGCCGGCCCGGCCGCTTCGTGATTATGACCGAGGCCGGTTCATGGAAACGCTACCTCAGGCGCTCCGACGACCTGGTCCGCGACGGACTGCGGGTAGCCCTCGAGGGCTTCCAGTGCCAGGTCTTCGTCGACGTGGTCGAGGTCGACGACGACGAGGCCGGCTCCTACGCGAGGCTCTGCGACGCGCTCGGCGGCCGCGGCGCGCCCGACCTGGGCTGGGCGCTGCAGGACCTCGACTACGCCGCGGCCTACGACGCCTGGAAGGCGGCGCTCGGCGCCGGCTACTTCGGCTCCGGGCCGAGGCCGTCCGCGGCCCCGGAGGCCACGGCCGCGTTCATCGCGGCGTTCGCCGCCGTCGCGCGCCCGGGCGGAGCGGCGGCCCCGGCTGATTACGCGGCGATGGCCGCGGCCGCCGTCGAGGGCCGCGAGCGGCTCGAACGCGCCGTCGCCGTCGGCCGGGAGGGCGGACCGGCCTCGGCGGCGCCGCTGGCGGCTAGGGTCGCGGCCGTGCCCGGCGCCCGCGAGGCCGCCTTCGCGCTCGCGGCCCTGCTGCCGATAGCGGAGCTCGTCGGCGGCTTCGCCGAGGCCCCGAGGGCGAGGGCGCTGGCCGAGTCGGCCGGCATGGGGCGCAAGCTCCGCGAGGCGATGGCCGACGCCGGCGTCGATCCCGGCCTGGCCGAATCGGCCTCCGGCTTCGCCGTCGCGATGCTCGGACGCCTGGACCAGGTCTCCGAGCGGCCGGGCGGCGGCTCGGGAGGGCTCTCGGCGCGCGCGTCGGCAAGGGCCATCCTCGCCGACGACGAGGCCCGCGCGCTGTTCGGGGTGAACCGCTGGAACGACGAGAACTGGATAGACGCCGGACTGTATCGCCTCGGATCGACGCTATACGCGATAGCGGCCGCGGCGCTAGGCGGGCTCGAGGCCTCCGAGGCGGCGGAGGCGCTGTCCGCGACCGACCGGGCGCTCGAGGACGCGGGCTGGAGCCTGGACCGGGCTATAAGCGCCCGCAGGCGCCCGGCCGCGGGCTCCGCTCTGCGCGCCGCCCCGCGCGCCGCACGGGGCGCATCCGCGAAGAAGGCGGCCGGTACGGACGCGCCGAAGGGTCGGCCGACCGATACGAAAGGCAAGGAGTAGCGCATGGCATTCTACGAGATCAGCCCGAGGGCCGTCGAGGGCAACGTGTTCGACCGCATCCAGAAGACCTGGATGCTCGTCACGGCGGGCACGAAGGACTCATGGAACACGATGACCGCCAACTGGGGCGGGCTCGGCCACCTTTGGAACCGCGACGTCGCCTTCGTGTTCGTGCGCCCGACGCGCCACACCTACGGCTTCATCGAGCGGACCGGCCTCCTGACCCTGTCGTTCTTCGGCGAGGAATGGCGCGACGCGCTGACCGTATGCGGCACGACCTCGGGCCGCGACGTCGACAAGGCCGGCCTGACCGGGCTCAAGCCGGCAGAGCCGAGGCCCGGCTTCATCGGCTTCGAGCAGGCGGACCTGACCTTCGCGTGCCGCGTGATCCATAAGCAGGACATCGACCCGGCCGGCTTCGTGGACGGCTCGCTCGAGGGGCACTACGACGGCGACTACCACCGGGTCTACGTAGCCGAGATCGTCGCCGCCCTGGCCCGCGCGTAGAGCCGTGAGGAATCGCTTACCGGAAGAGCTGCTGAGCGGGCTCGACGACCCGGGCGTCAGGTTCGTCTTCCCGAGCGAGATAGCCGCCGCCTCGGCGCTGACCGCGGCCCTGGCCGCCGCCGGCAGGCGCGCCCTGCCCGCCGGGCGCTTCGTCGGCTGGGACGCGTTCAAGGCCGAGGTGTTCGCCGGCGACGCCGAGGGCAGGCCGTCGACCAAGGCCGTCCGCGCGGTCTTCGCCAGGGCCCTCGCGGCCGACAACGCGCGCGCCCCGTTCCTCCGCTCTGTCATACCGACCCAGTCGGCCGCGTCGTCGCTCAGGTTCGCACGCTCCATAGCGGCGGCCCTGCCCGCCCTGCGCGCCGTGCCCGACGGCCCCGGCGAGCACCTGGCCGACTGGCGCGAGATACGCCGGCGCTACGAGGCCTTCATGCGCTCCAGGGGCTTGTACGAGGCTTCCTGGCTCGGCAGGTCGGCGTCGCGGCCCGACGAGCGCTGGACGCTCCTGTACCCGGACCTGACCGAGGACTGGGACGATTACGCAGAGGCCGTCCTCGCCCTGCCCGGCGCCGAGGCCGTCCTGTCCGACGGCCTCGGCGCCGAACCGGCCCGAGCCGCGAGGTTCGGCACCGCGGTCGAGGAGCTACGCGCCGTGCTGCTCGCGATACGCGACGAGGTCGCCGCCGGCGCCGACCCGGCCGGTATAGTCATCAGCGCCGCGGCTCCCGAGTCGATGCTGCCCCTGCTCGAGCGCGAGGCCGCGGTCGCCGGCGTGCCGCTCGACGTGCGCGAGGGCCGCCCATTGTCCGACAGCTCGGGCGGCCGGCTGCTCGCCGACGCCAAGGCCCTGGCCGGCAGCCGCATGTCCTTCGAGGCGCTCAGGCGACTGCTCCTCGACGCGTCCCGCCCCTGGAAGGAGGCCGAGGCCGCCCGCAGGCTGCTCGACGTCGGCGTGCGCGCCCATATCGTCGCGCCGCTGCCCGGCGGCGGCGACGTCTGGGAAGCCTCGATCGGCGACGACGAGCCGGTACGGCGCCTGTACCGCGGCCTCAGGACCGCGAGCTCGAGGATAGCCGCCGCGAGCGACTTCCGTTCGCTGCGCGCGGCGTTCGACGCGTTTAGGCGCGCCTTCATAGACGAGGCGCTCTGGTCGCGGCGCCAGGACGACGAGATGGCCCGATGCCTGGCCGCGCTCGACGAGCTCGACGAGGCGGCCGGAGCCGCCGGGCTCGAGCGCGTGCCAGGCGCCGCCGACGCGTGGCTCGAGCAGCTGTCCGAGACGCGCTACGTGCCGGTATCCGAGTCGGGCGGCGTCGCGGTGTACCGTTTCCCGGTAGCCGCCGGCGCCATGCCCGACCTGCACTTCGTCGTCAACCTCGCCCAGGGCGCCGCGGTCGCGGCGACCAGGCCGCTATCGTTCATGCGGGCCGACGAACGGGCCAGGCTGGGCGCGGCCGACCGCGACCTGTCGGCCGGGCTCGTGCGGCTCCTGGCCCGGTCCGGCGGGCGCGTCTTCATGAGCTACTCGGAGGACGGGCCCGACGGCGTGCGGCCGCCCCACCCCGCGGTCGACGCCGTCCCTCCCGAGGCGGTCGGCCTCGCCTACGATCGCCGGCGATGGCTGCCGAACCTCGAGGCCGACGGCCTGGCGGCGGGCCGGGAGGCCGTCGAGGCCTTCCCCGCCCAGGCCGCCTGCGCGCGGGCGGCCGCAGTCACCGTGCCCGCTCCCGCCGCCGAGGACTGGGCAGCCGCCGTCCCCGACGCGCCGGCGACGATGGGCCGGCCGGCCGCCGAGGCCGTCCGCGCTTCGATGAGCCGGGACGGCCGCCTCAGGCTGTCGGCCACCGCGATAGAGGGCTACGCCTCGTGCGCCTTCCGCAGGATCTTCGCGCGGACGCTGAAGGTCGAGGCGATGGAATCAGGCCTGTCGTTCATAGACAGCCTCCTCGTCGGCGGCATCTACCACGACGCGTTCGGCCGCCTGTTCAGGCCGCTCGCGGCCGCGGGCCGCACGATAGTCGCGCCGGAGGCCGCCGGCGAGGAGTCCCGCCCGTCGGCCGCCGACGTCGACGCGGCCATCGGCGCGGCGATAGCCGGCGCCGGAGCGGAGCTCGGCCCGATGGCCGCCGTGCTCGTGTCCACCGCGGCCCCGGCTCTGCGCCGGGACTTCAGGCGCGCGGTCGCCGCCCTCGTCCCGGCCCTGGACGGCCTCGTGCCGGCCATGGTCGACGACGAGGACCTGATCGCGCCGCTACGGAGCGTCGAAGCCGACCTGTACGGGCGGCCCGACCTCGTCTGCCTGCCCCCAGGTACGGCGCCCGACGCCGATCGGCTCAAGGCCGTCATCGTCGACTACAAGAAGTCGAGGATCCCGAGGCGGTCCGAGCTGCAGCCGGCCGAGGACGGGTCGATGGGCGCCATCCAGATTCCGGCCTATACGGTGCTTATACGGGCGGCCGGGCTCGAACCGTACGCCGCGTACTACCTGTCGGTCGAGAAGGCCGGCGACGGCGGCAAGGGCCTGCTCGAAGTGTTCGGCCCGGGCGCTAAGCCGGTTATACCGGCCGACGATCTCGAGCGGCTCGGGCCGGCCGTCGAGTCCGCGGCCGCCGCGACGGCCGCCGTCGTCGAGCGGGGCTCGATCTACGTCCCGGCCGTGCGCGACAGGGAAGACGTCTGCGAAGGGTGCGAGCTGCGGCCGGTCTGCCGCGCACGCTATACGGTGAGGTAGCGATGGGAGCCTGGAACGAAATCAAGGCGGGGCTCGACCCCGCTCGCCAGCTGCCGGCGGTCGAGGAGACCCGGTCCGCCGTCGTCTCGGCGGGCGCCGGCTCCGGCAAGACGCGCGTGCTCGCGGTGCGCTACCTGCACCTGGTCAAGGAGCGGGGCGTCCCGCCGGACCGCATACTCTGCATGACCTTCACCAAGAAGGCGGCCGCCGAGATGAGCGAGCGCATCAGGGCGATGCTGGTAGCCTGCGCGGCCGACGACGACGACTTCAAGGCCGCGCTCGAGGCCTTCCCGTCGTCGCGCGTGTCGACGCTCGACTCGTTCTGCTCCGAGGTGGCCCGCGACGGCTGCGCCAGGTGGGGCGTGCCTCCCGACTTCGCCGTCGACAAGGATCCCGGCGACCTGAAGGGACTCGCGATAGAATTCCTGCTCGAGCGGCGCGACGATCCGGTCGCCGCCTCGTTCATCGCCGCCTCGGGCTTCGAGAAGGCCGCCGAGGCGCTCGTCGCGCTGGCCGGAGGCCGCGAGGGGCTGATCGCCACGGATCGGCCCTTCGATGCCGACGGCCAGGCGGCGGCCCTCGTCGCCTTCCTGGCTGACGCTCACGGCCGGGCGCTCGAGCCGCTCCGCGGCGGGCTCGGGCTGGACGCCGCCGGGGTCAAGGGCGCGCTGGCCTGGGTCGAGGCGGCCGCCGCCTTCCCGATCGAGCCGCCGGCCGCCGGCGACGCCGCGGCCCTGGAAGAAGCGGCCGTCGCGTATCGACGCGTTGCCGGGCTGCGCCTCGCGACCGGCAAGAGCGAGGCCGCGATCTACTACAACGAGGCGGGCAAGCTCGTCCGGCCGCTCCTGTCGATGGCGGCCCTCGCCTGCGACGCGCTGGCGGACGGCCGCCGGGGCCGGGCGCTCGGCCTGCTGCGCGAGTTCGTCGCGCTGGCCGCCGACGCCAGGGCGGCCTCGGGCTCGCTGACCTTCGCCGACGTCGCCGCCATTGCGCTGCGCACCCTCGAGACCGACCTGACGCTGCGCGACTGGTACAAGTCCCGCTACGACGCGATCATGGTCGACGAGTTCCAGGACGATAACGAGCTCCAGAAGCGGGTGCTGTACTGCCTGGCCGAGCGCCGCGACCGGACCGATCCCGGGCGCGGTCCGGCCGTCGGCCCCGGGGACCTGGAGCCGGGCGTCCTGTTCTTCGTCGGCGACGAGAAGCAGAGCATCTATAAATTCCGCGGCGCCGACGTGACGGTGTTCCGCGGCCTCGCCGCCGAGCTGGCCTCGGCGCCGGGCGGCTTCGGCGGCCACGGCCTCGACGTCAACTGGCGCTCCGAGCCGGGCCTGATCGACTTCTTCAACGCCACCTTCGCACGGGTCATGCCGGCCCCCGACGACGCGTCGGCCCAGCCCTTCGAGGCCAGGTTCTCGGCGCTCGGCTCGGGGCCCGCGACGCCCGGCGCCGAGCCGGCGGTGGTCTACCTCGAGTCGAACGAGCCAGACGACGGCGCCTACCTGCCGTCGGGGGAGGCCGAGGCCTGGCGCATCGCGGAGCTGGCTCGCTCGCTCGTCGACGAGGGCCGGATCGTCGCGGCCAAGGGCCCCGACGGCCGCAAGGTAGCCCGCCCCTGCCGCTGGGAGGACATAGCGATCCTGTTCCGTTCGACCGCCAGCCAGAACGTCGTCGAGCGATACCTGCGGCTGCTCGGCGTGCCCTATACCGCCGCGTCGACCGCCGGCCTCTACGCCGAGTCGATACTCGGCGACCTGTACGCGATGCTCAGGCTAGCCGTCTACCCGGACGACCGCCTGGCCCTCGCCGCCGTGCTGCGCGGGCCCTTCGCCAGGCTGTCGGACGACTCGGTATTCGCGCTGCTGTCCGGCGGCGAAGGCGGCGTCCTGGACGGCGGCGGCGACGGCCTGCCGCCGGACGACCGGGCCAGGCTGGCCGCGGCGCGAGAGACCTGGCTCGGCCTGCGGGCGAAGGCCGACAGGGAGCCGCTGCGCGCCTTGGTCGAGTACCTGTGGTACGAGCGCGGCCTGCGCTGGAACGCCCTCAAGGACCCGCAGACGACGGCCTTCCTCGAGCACTTCGACTACGCCTGGACCCTGGCCGCGGCCGCCGACGCCCGAGGCGACAGGCTGGTCGACCTCGTCTCGTCGCTCGAGCCGACGATAGGCCGGCTCGACCGCTTCGACGAGAGCGTATCGAGGGAGAGCTCCCGAGGCGTATCGCTGATGACCGTCCACCTGAGCAAGGGCCTCGAATTCCCTGTAGTGATACTGCCCGACCTCGACTCCACCGGACGGAACGGCGCCCGATCGCCGGTGGAGACGTCCGGCCGTTTCGGGCCGTCGATGCGCCTCCTCGGCCGGGACGACGATCCCGCGGACCCGATAGCCGAGCTATGCTCGGCCCTGCGCAAGCACGAGCGGGGCGACGGCGACGAGGCGATGGACGAGGAACTGGCCGAGACGACGAGGCTGTTCTACGTCGCGTGCACCAGGGCCGTCTCGAGGCTCTACCTGGTCGGCAAGGTGCCGCGAAGCGCCGACGCCTCGGGCCGGAGCTTCCGCGGGCTGTTCACGCGCGCGTGGCCCTGGGCGGGCCCGGCGAGCCTCGGCGACGAGGAATTCCTTTCCGATAGGCCGGACGACGCCCCGCCCTATCTCCGGGTCGAGTACGTGCCGCTGCGGGCCAAGCAGGACTACGGCCGGCTCGTCGCCTCCGGGCTAGGCGGCGGCGCCGGAAACGACGCCGGAGGCGACGATTCGGCGGCCGCGCTCATGGCGGCCTCGGCGACCGCGACCGTCCGGGCAGTGCCTAGGAGGCGGGGCCGCTGGGCGGTTACCCAGGCGGCCGAGCGCATAGCGGAGCGGCTGGCTGATCGCGCCGATCGGGCGGCAGACGAGGCCGCCGTCCGGCTGGCCGGGCCGCTCGACGGACGGGCCGCCGACGCCTCGGCCGCCGCCGCGGACGCGCTGCTCGAGACGGAGTTCGGGACGCTCTGCCACCAGTTCGTCGAGGCGCTACTGGCGCGGCCGGAGGAGCCGCCGGATCCCGCCGGCCCGGCGGCCGCGGCGCTCGCCCGCCTGCCCAAGGGCCGGGCGGACCTCGCCCGAGCCGAGGCGCTCGCCTTGGCGGAACGCTTCGTCCGCTCGGAACGCGGGCGCGCGGCTATCGCCGCGCGTTCGGCGAAGCCGTCCGAAGGCGCGGTCTTCGAGATGGAATACCCATTCGTATGGCGAGCCGCCGCCGGCGAGGCCGGATCCGGCGCCTTCCCGACGGCTCTGACCGGCAGCATCGACCTGGTCTACGGCGACGGCGACGGCCTCTGGGTCGTCGACTTCAAGACCGATAGGGTCATCGACCCGTCGCGGCACGCCTTCCAGCTGGCCGTGTACCGGGACGCGGCGGAGGCCATGTTCGGCCGCCCGACGAGGGCGGTCATCTATTATATGCGCCACGGCGAGGAGCGGGAGATAGTCGAATCGCCGGATCTGACGCGTTTACAGGCCGAGCAATGATTTTTTATCCACTTGCTCCAAATAATCAAAAAGGGCCTAGACTAAGTATGGATAGTCTGCCATACTACCGATACGAAGAATGGCACGCGGCATTACACCTTCGTTACGCCGCGCACCCTGCCCGATGTCTGTACTCAACACGGCCCCGCATCCAGCGTGCCGTTCTTCGTGCACTAAAACGTAGTAATAAATTTAGCCTAGGCTCGGCGCTCGCCGCCGCGCGAAAGGTACGCCCGTGAACGATCAGTCGCCGCCGGTTAAACGACCGGGATTCCTCTCCATTTTCAGTTTCTTCTTCGGCATCTCGGCCATTACCATAGGCGGCGGCTATGTCATGGTCCCGGTCATCCAGCGAGCCCTAGAGAAACGCGGCTGGCTGCCGGAGGACGAGTTCTACGACCTGTTCGCCACGGCCCAGAGCGTTCCCGGCCCGTTGGCGCTGAACACCGCGATGTTCGCCGGGCGCAGGATCGCCGGGCTGCCCGGCTTCCTGGCCGCCTTCCTCGGCATACTGCTGCCGCCGTTCGCGGCCATACTGCTGCTCGCGGCCCTGCTCGGCGCTATCGGGGACTGGCCCGTCGTCCAGGGCTTCCTGGACGGGGCCTTCGCGGTAGTTCCCGGCCTGACCGCCGCGCTCGCGTTCAACATGATACGGAAGCGCCGATGGACGCCGCTCAGGGCGGTCCTGACCGTGGCGTCGGCCGTCGCGATAACGCTCGCGGGCACCTGGGCCGTGCCGACCTTCTTCGCCGTCGTCGCCGTGTCCGCCTTCGCCGAAAGGAAGGGCGCATGCTGAGGCTGGCGCTCGTATTCCTCAAGATAGGCGTCGCGGCCTACGGCGGCGGCTGGACCATCGTCGGCATAATCCGGACCGAGATCGTCGGGCGGGCCTGGATGAGCGCCGAGGAATTCGCGAAGCTCGTCGCGATGGCGCAGATCACCCCGGGGCCGGTGGCCCTCAACGCGGCGACCCTCGTCGGCTACAGGCTGCACGGGCTGCTCGGCGCCGCGGTCTCCACGCTGGCGGTCGTCGCGGCCCCGGTCGCCCTGTCCCTGCTCATCGGCGGCTTCTTCGCCAAGGCGACCAAGAGCGGCGCCAGGCTGACCGAGGCGCTCAAGACGGGTACCATAGGCCTGATCGCGATGACGGTCTGGGCCTTCGCGCCGGCGGCCGTCTCGTCAGGGCTGAACGTCGCCATAGCGCTGACGGCCTTCGCCGTCTCGGCCTTCACCAGGATCAACCCGCTGTGGATCATTATCGGCTCGGGCGTCATCGGCGCCGCGACGCGGGCGTTTTTAGGATAATATGCGCTCGCTTTATACGATAGATAGCGTATACTTGACTCATTACGCGCGCTTCGACGCTTCGTGGAGACGAGTCGATGAATAACGAACGCATCATGATAGTCGAGGACGAGAAGATCATCGCGATAGACCTCCAGCGCAGGCTGGAGCGCTTCGGATACGACGTCGTCGGAATGGCCGGCGAAGGGACCGAAGCCGTCGCGATGGCGCTCGAGCTCGCCCCCGACATCATACTGATGGACATAATGCTGGCCGGCGACATGGACGGCGTCGAGGCCGCCAAGGCCGTCAAGGCGTCCAAGGATATCCCGATCATCTTCCTGACCGCCTACACCGACGAGAAGACGCTCGAGCGCGCCAAGGAAGTGGAGCCGTACGGCTATATCCTGAAGCCGTTCAAGGAGCGCGAACTCTATACGACGATAGACATAGCCCTCTATAAGCACGAGATGGCCAGCAAGCTGACCCGCCAGGAGCGGCTGTTCAGCGCCATCCTTCAGTCGATCAACGACGGCATCGTCGCGCTGGACACCGACCTGAACGTCAGCTTCATGAACCAGGTGGCCGAGGACATCATCGGGACGACCGAGCGCGAGGCCAAGGGCAGGCACGTCAGCACGCTCCTGTCCATCATCGACCCGTCCACGAAGAGCGACCTGCTTACCAGCATGATCAGCGTCGGCAAGCGATCCACCTTCTTCAACGACGTATCGCTCAGGAACCTGGCGGGCCAGACCATGGTGCTCGACGGGGCTATCACGAAGATCCACGAACAGGCCAACTCGACCGACGGGTACCTGATAACCATGCGCGACATCACCGAGCTGAGGCGCCTGTCGGACTCGCTCAACTACCAGTCGAGCCACGACAGCCTGACCGGCCTGTCGAACCGCGAGGAATTCAGCTACAAGCTCAGCGAGATACTCAAGAACGTCAAGATGGTCGGCGGTTCCCACTCGCTGCTCGTGCTGGACGTAGACCGCTTCAAGGCGGTCAACGACACCTGCGGCACCCTGGCCGGCGACGAGCTCCTCAGGCAGATCGCCAGCCACGTGCAGACCAACATCCAGAGGAACGACCTGTCGGCGCGCATAGGCGCCGACGAGTTCGCGATCATCCTGATGAACTGCGAGCTCGAGGACACGATCAGCGTGGGCAACCGGCTGCAGGGCGCGGTCCAGCGCCAGCGCTTCCAATGGCAGTCGACCGCGTTCCCGATCACCCTGAGCATAGGCATCGTACCGATAGACCGAGACGCCGGCGACATCCACGCGGTGCTCGCGGCGGCCGACGACTCCTGCCACATCTCCAAGGAGGAGGGCGGCAACAAGATAACGATATTCAGCGCCCAGGACAGCAAGTTCAAGCGCAGGCGCGGCGACATGGAGTGGATAGGCAAGATCAACCGGGCCGTCGAGGAGAACCGCTTCCTGCTCTACTACCAGCCCATCGAGCCGCTCGGCGAGGGCTCCGCGCCGAAGATCGAGATACTGCTCCGGCTGGTCAACGAGGACGGCAGCATCTCCGGCCCCACCGACTTCATCCCGGCCGCCGAGCGCTACAACCTGATGCCGCAGGTCGACCGCTGGGTACTCGAGAACTCGATGCGGGCGTTCAGGCGGCTATCGGACGGCGGGTCGCCGCTGGCCGACCGTATCTTCTCGATCAACCTGTCCGGGCCGGCGCTGCTCGACGACTCGCTGATCGATACCATCCTGTACTACCTGAACAAGTACTCGCTCAAGGCTAGCGATTTCTGCTTCGAGATAACCGAGACCGCGGCGATCCAGAACCTGTCCTACGCGACGCGCTTCATGAACCGCCTTAAGGGCGAGGGCTTCACCTTCGCGCTCGACGACTTCGGCGCCGGCTTCTCGTCGTTCGGCTACCTGCGCTCGCTGCCCGTCGACTACATCAAGATCGACGGCTCGTTCGTGCAGAACATCGACGAGAGCCTGGTCAGCTATACGATGGTCGACTCGATCAACTCGATAGGCCACGTGATGGGCCTCAAGACGATAGCCGAATTCGTCAAGGGCCCGGCGATCAAGGATAAGCTCGTGGAGCTCGGCGTCGACTACGGCCAGGGCTACCACTTCTCCAAGCCGCTGCCGCTGTTCGGCTAGGTCAAAGCCCGAGCGCCGACCAGTCCTCGCAGACCGCCCCGACGTCCCGCTCGAAGCGCGGCAGGTCGTCGAGGCTCTTGACCGGCGACAGCTCCTCGGGCCTGGCTATCGGCAGTATCCGCGCCCGGCCCTCCGCCGCGAGCAGCGCGTCGACGTTGTCGAGCGCGAACTCGCCGCCGAAGCCGTCGGAGGACGGAGCGTTGCCGGGTATCGCGTAACCGCCCCCTTCGCTCCAGTAGCGCTCGCGTATCAGCTCGATCGCCTCGCGTAGCGCCCCGGCGCGGTAGACGCGAAGGCCGACGTTGGTGTAGCCGGGCTCGCCCGCGTTCGCGGCTCCCGCTATCGCGGCGGCGCCGCTCAGCTTCGCGTGACCGAAGCCCGAGGGCAGGCCTCCGGAGCCGAGGCGTATCGGATAGGCGGGCGATCCGACGAGGGCCGCCGGCAGGAGGAGGGCCGGCGCCCGGTCGCCGAGCTCTCGCTCGAGCGCCGCCATGGCCGCGACGGCGGCCAGAGCCGTCAGCGGGCTGGAGGCGTCGCCGCCGAAGTTGACCGTCACGTAGTCGTAGCCGGACCACAGCCCGATAGTCTGGAACGCGGCGTCGCCGTGGCCGCGAGGCTTGCCGCCGGGGGCGGCCTGCGTCGCGAAGCTATAGGAGCCCGGCTCGAAGCCGAAGGGCCCGAGGATACGATCCTCGATCTCGCGCTCCCAGCCCCGGACGACGATGACGTGCCGGCCGAGGTCGCGTACGGCGGCGAGCGCGTACGAGGCTATGGGCGCCGGATCGGGCCCGAACGGCATGGCGTTACGGACCGGGAACAGGCCGCGCGGCGCCGCGGGATCGGCCCCCGCCGCGCGGCCGGCGGCCCTGGCCGCCTCCAGCGACGCCACCCAGCGCGATCCGGAGCCCGCGAGCATGGTCAGGCAGCAGGTCCGCGGGGCGAGGTCGCGCGCCAGTCCGGCGGCGTCCCGGAACCCGAGCGCCTGGGCCGCCGCGGCCGGCAGGCCGCGGCGGGCCGGAAAAGCCCGCGGCAGCCCGCTCGTCGTCAGCTCGTCGAAGCTCATGGCCGGCTCCATAGCCTAGGCCTCGGGCAGGAAGGCCGGCTTCGTCGGCATGACGCGGTACTTGCGCACGAAGCCGCTGGGGCGGTAGGTCATCTTCGCCTGCCTGAGCCCCTCGTCGCCGAGGTCCTGCTCCCGGTTGACCTGCCTGAAGTACGGCGGCAGGGCCTGGGCGAAGGCCTGGTTGATGAACTGGTAGATGCCCTTATAGTCGCCGACCGCCTTCTCGAAGTGCACGGCGAACATGCGCGCCTTGGCTATCGGCTCGCCGAGGGCGTAGCCGGCGGGCTTGCCGTCGACGTAGTACACGGCGCCGCGCATGCCGAGGCGCTCGTACAGCTCGAGCGCCTCCCTGGCGGCGGCGTAGTCGCCTTCGATGCCCTTCTCGGCCCTCCAGCCGTCGAGCACGCTGAGCGCGTCGGCGACGTTCGAGCCGTCGAGCTCCTTCTGCTCGTACGCGTACGAGTTCAGGAAGGCGTTCACCAGGTTACGCTTCTTGTGGTAGGCCTTGCCCGACAGCTCGGCGAGGTCCTTGCGCTCGTACAGGTAGTCGAAGTTGTCGCGGTCCTCGTGGACCTCGTAGCCGGCGGCCTCGAGCCGGATGCGCTCGGCCTTGCACTGGCTCTCGGACATGTTCTTGAGGTAGCAATGGTCCTCGAACAGTCGCTCGAGCGTGGCGTTCGGCGGTACGCAGCACGGAGTGAAGAAGAAGCGCTCGCCGCGCTTCTCGCCGGATATCACGTAGGTGGAGCCGCTGATATGCGAGGCGGCGTACTTATAGGTGTCCCGGAACAGGTAAATGCCGGAGAAGGTGAACTCCGACACGCCGTCGGCGAGCAGGTTGAGGGCCGGGTAGAGGTCGTCGCGCATGTCGATGGTCACCGGCGCGAACTCGGGATATTCGGGTATAGGCATGCGTACGACTATATGCAAATTCCGCGATGGAATCAAGGAAAAGGCCCGGGCGTCGCCTTCGCGCGTCCCGGGCCCCTATGAACCGTCAGCCCGCTAGGGCTTGAGGGAGTCGATGCGATGCTCGATCATCAGGTCGAGCTTGCGGTTCTCGAGCTGCAGGGCCTCGAGGCGGAGCCGCTCGCGCTCCAGCTCGAGCTCCTTCTCGCGGACCGCGCAGCGGGCCAGGTCCACCCGGTTGCGGCCGCGCTTCGCTAGCAGGATGAAGCCGAACACGATGCACGGCGCGACTATGAAGATGGACACGATGGCCAGGGCTCCCTCGTACGGCATTCCCTATTCCTTGATCAGTATGAATTCGACGCGGCGGTTCTTCCACCGGTTCTCGGCGTCGGTGAACGGCACGACCGGCTCGGACGAGCCGAGGCCCCGCACCGACAGGCGCTTCGGGTCGACGCCGTACTCTATGAGCTTCTGCATCACGAGCTTGGCCCTGTTCTCCGATAGCGGCAGGAGCTCCTTGGTCTCCTCCTTGTCGACCGCCGCCTGGGCGGCCCCGGTCATCTTGGCGATCGAGTTGGCGTGGCCCTCGACCCGGATCTTGTAGTCCTTGAAGCGGTTCAGGATCTGGGCGATGCGCTGGAGCACCTCGGCGTTGCGGTCGAGGGTCTCCTGGGGCAGGTCCTTGAAGTCGGCGAAGTCCGGCCTGAACACGATCGACGGCACCTTGATCTTGAGCCGGTCGCCGTCGCGGATGACCAGCACGTCGACCGAGATGACGCCCTCGGCGACCGTCCGGTTGCCCAGCTC
>ERZ795053.4912-NODE-4912-length-14162-cov-8.313958_pt1 | contig 14162 bp, 13 predicted proteins | sample MGYA00375137_ERZ795053 | MGnify/ENA primary metagenome ERZ795053 (study PRJEB30182, sample SAMN05720284) | activated sludge metagenome | isolation source: Anaerobic digester | place: Hong Kong | collected 2014-12-17 ... | reverse complement strand
AGCGACTCCTCCAGCGGGCCGAGGAGTTCGCCGAGTCGCGACTCGGGGATGCCGCTGGTGCGGAGGACGCGGGAGCGGATGCTCCGCAGTCCGAGGCGCTCCTCCAGGCGCGGCAGCACCTCCTCGGCGAGGAGGGTCTCGAGCTCGATCGGGACGCCGGGCAGGAGGATCACCAGTCCCCGGGCGGTCTCGATCCAGAGCCCCGGCGCCGAGCCGCGGCGATTCGGGAGCACCGTGGCGCCGGCGGGGACCATCGCCTGGGAGCGATTGCTCTCGCTGATGGTGCGGCCGACCGCGGCCCAGCGCGCGACGAGCGCGTCCCAGACCGATTCGTCGAACTGCAGCGGGCAGTCGAGGAGGGTGGCGACGACGTCGCGCGTGATGTCGTCGCGGGTCGGGCCGAGGCCGCCGGTCACCAGCACGAGTCCGGTGCGGGCGAGGGCCTGGTCGACGGCGTCGCGGATGTCCTCGGCACGGTCGCCGACCGTCGCGCGCCGGGCAACGCGGATGCCGCGCGCCGCGAGCACCAGCCCGGCGTGCGCGGCGTTGGTGTCGATCGTGTCGCCGAGCAGCAGCTCGGTGCCGACCGTCACGATCTCGATGGCGGGCCGGGTCGCGGTCAGCGGAAGAGCCGGCGGTACTGGATCAGGTAGAGCACGAACGACCACACGGTGAGGGTGACCGCGATGCCGAGCGTCGCGGCGACGAAACCGCCATGGAACTGGTTCCACCACTCGGCGAAGGCCGAGCCCTGCCAGCCGCGCGACACGATCGCGTCGCGGAACGCGAACCAGGCGAGGGTGCCGCCGATGAAGACGTTCTGGAGCGAGGCCTTGATCTTCCCGGCGTTGCCGGCCGGGATCACCAGCCCGCGCCGCTGGGCGTACATCCGGAGCCCGGTCATCGCCGCCTCGCGACCGATCAGGAGCAGGCAGACCCAGAGCGGGATCGAGCCCCAGATCGGGATGTCGTAGAGCGCCTGCCGCTCGCGGGTGATCCACCAGATCGGCCCCAGGGTGGCGAGCAGCAGCAGCTTGTCGGCGAGCGGGTCGAGCGTCTTGCCGATGTCGGTGATCAGGCCGCGGCCGCGGGCGATGTGGCCGTCGATGACGTCGGTGACGGCGGCCGCGACGAAGATCAGGAAGCAGGCGAGCTTGGGCCAGTAGCCGTCGATGAACGGCAGGAACGCCACCACGGGCGTGATGGCGATCCGGGCGACCGTGAGGATGTTCGGCAGGTTCCAGATCATGGTGCGCCGGCCTACCCGAGGGTCTTGAGCACCTGCTTGCTGACGGCCTTGAGCGTGTCGAAGACGCCCTCGCCGCGGACCGCGATCGCCTCGAAGGTCGGCACCCGCTCGATCCACACGCCATCGACCTCCTTCACCAGGTACTCGCCGGGGCGGTACGGGTCGGGGGTCGGCTTCTGGCGCGCCTCGTCCTCGACCGGGAAGCCGGGATTCAGCGCGGCGTCGAGGTCGGCGAGCGGGGCGGCGTTGGGGAGGTCCCGCTTGTTGTACTGCACGACGAACGGCATCTTCGGCAGGTCGTAGCCGTGCTGCGCCATGTTGTCGTACAGGTTCTGCATCGCCTCGAGGTTCGCCTCCATCCGGTCGATCTGCGAATCGGCGACGAACACCACGCCATCGACGCCCTTGAGGATCAGCTTGCGCGAGGCGTTGTAGTACACCTGGCCCGGGACGGTGTAGAGGTGGAACCGGGTGCGGAAGCCGCGGATGGTGCCGAGGTCCACGGGGAGGAAGTCGAAGAAGAGCGTGCGCTCGGTCTCGGTGGCAAGTGAGATCAGCTTCCCCTTCGAGGACGGCGCCACCTTCTCGTAGACGTACTCGAGGTTGGTCGTCTTGCCGCCCAGGCCCGGGCCGTAATAGACGATCTTGCAGTTGATCTCGCGCGACGCGTAGTTGATCAGCGACATGGGCGGGACGCCCCTCAGCTTCCGAAGAGTTTGTCGAGCTCGTCCTCGGCCTCGCCGAGGAACGCCGAATCCACCTGTGACGCGTCCTGCGCCGGGTCGCGATCGAACATCGCCGTGAAGATGGCGGTGAGATCGGTGACGGCGGCCTTCATGCGCAGCTTCACCAGCCCGAGCGTGGTGCGGTTGTCGAACAGGACCACGAGGATCACCCGCCGCGCGATGTCGGCGAGGTAGAGCGACTCCTTCTCGCCCTGGTGGAACAGCGCGCCGAACTCGGGCTCGCCGAGGAGGCGGGCGAGCTGGTCGTTCGCGGAGAAGTCGGCGGCGGTAAGCGAGGCGAAGGCGGTCGGATCGAAGGTCGGCGGCTCGCCGACGGTGACCAGCATCTGCCCGGCGCGATCGACCAGGAGCGCGGTGCGACCCTGGGCCTCGCGCAGGAAGTCCTGCAGCACGCCGCGGATCCGCGCGGAGTCCTCCTCGCGGAACGACCAGGACGTGGCGCGCGGCGCGGTCACGCGAGCGCCGCCTGGAGGCCGGCGATCACCCGGCGGGCCCGGGCCCGCAGCGCCGGCACCCGCTCCCACTCGAGGTAGTCGCGCAGCACGGGAAGCACCGCGCTGTCGCCCTCGCGCTCCATCCACCCGAGCGCGGCGAAGCGGCGCCACGGGTGGCGGGCGAAGAGGTCGTGGCGCTGGGCGCGATCGTGCTGCCGGGCCAGCACCCACCCGCCCGCCAGCCCGAGGAGGGCGGCGGTCAGGAAGGTCGGCAGCGCGGCACGTCGGCTCATCGCAGGGCCTCTCGGGCGGTCAGGGCGTGCGTCAGGGTCACGCCGTCAACGTATTCCAGTTCGCCCCCGACCGGCAATCCGCGCGCCAGCCGGGACACGGTCACGCCCGCGTGGCGCGACAGGAGCTGCTGCAGGTAGGTGGCGGTCGCCTCCCCCTCGAGCGAGGAGTTGGTGGCGAGGATCACCTCCTGCACCCCGCCGGCGGCCATCCGCCGCTCCAGCAGGCCGATCCGGAGGGCCTCCGGTCCGATCCCCTCCAAGGGAGAGAGTCGGCCACCGAGCACCACATATCGACCCCGGAACACCCCCGACCGTTCCAGGACGGCCACCGCCGAGGGCTCCTCGACCACACACAGGAGGGCGGGATCGCGCCGGGGATCGCGGCAGATGGTGCATTCCCCCTCCTCGGTCGGGGCCCCGCAGGCCTCGCACGGATGGACCCGCTCCGCCACGTCGACGAGGGCGCCGGCGAGGAGGGTCATCCGTTCCCGCGGCTGCTGGAGGAGGTGATAGGCGAGCCGACCGGCGGTCTTGCGGCCGACCCCGGGCAGGCGGGCCAGCTCGCCAATCAGGCGATCGAGGGCATCCACGCGCCTAGCGTTCCCCGGGCAGCGGGCTCCCCGCCGGGCGCTCGGCACCGGGTGACAGCTCCGCCGCCCGGCGCTGGGCCTCGGCGGTCGCGCCGAGGATCAGGTCGGCCAGCAGCTCGGCGTCGCGCTGCTCGAACGCCGCCGGCTCGATGGCGAGGTGCCGGATCCGGCCCCGTCCATCGACCCGGACCCGCACCGCGCCGCCGCCGGCCGTGACCTCGACGATGCGCGCCGCGAGTTCGTGTTCCGACGCCTCCGGACGCCGCTCCGCCTGCTGCCCCGGCTGGGGGGTGTGCTGCTGCCAATCGGCCAACGTCTGCCGCCTTCCATGGGGGTGGTCCCGCAGGACGCCTACTGCTCGTCCACCAGCTCCAAATCTAACGCCTCCGCGAGCGCATCGAGGGCGGGATCCCGCCGCCGCAGCTCGGTGAGCCGCTCCTGCCGGAGCTCATCGACGGTCAGCCGCCGCCCCGCCTGGACCGGCGACGATCCGCCGGCGCCGGTCGACGGCTCGCCACCGACGAGTTCGAGCGAGACCTCGAGCCCCAGGCGCGCCGAGACCAGCGCGGCGACGGCGGCCTTCTGGCGCTCGATCCCCTCGCGGGAGACCGCCTGGCTCGGCCCGAACACGAGCTGGAGCACCCCCGGATCGCCGACCCGGGGCGAGGCGTCCTGGAGCGCCTGACCGAGGAAGCGGCTCTGGCGGGTCGCGGTGGCGAGGATGTCGGGCCACGCGGCCCGCACGCCGACATCGTTCCAGGGCACCGAGTAGACCGGGGCCGTCGAGGGCGGCGACGCGGGTGCCGGCGATGGCTCGCGGGGCGGTGGCGGCGAGGTGACCGCGGGCGCCGGGGCCGCCGCCGGCCCGGGCGCCCCGCCGCTCAGCAGGGCCCTGAGGTCGACCGCCCTGTCCATCATCGCCCAGCGCAGGAGCAGGGTCTCGAGGATGAGCCGCGGGTTGGCGCTTCGCCGGAGCGCGGTCTCCGACTCGCCGAGGAGCTTGAGCATCCGCACGGCGTCCTCGGGGCCGATGCCCGCCGCCGCGGTCGCGACGACCCGACGGCCGGCCTCGCCGAGCGCCTCGGGGGCGGTGCCGTAGTGGTGCATGATGATCGCGCGCAGGAGGTCGGCGAGCCCGCCGGCCACCTCGACGAGATCGGCGCCCGCATCGACCAGCCGGTCCACCGTCGGGAAGACCTCCCCCGGCTTCCGCTCGGCGACCAGCGCCAGCAGCTGCCCGAACGACTCCTCGTCGATCAGGCCGAGGACCTCGCGCACCCGCTCGGCGGTGAGCGGCCCCTCGCCGAAGGAGAGACACTGGTCGAGCACCGAGAGGGCGTCACGCATGCCGCCGTCGGCGTGACGCGCGATCAGCAGCAGCGCGTCGTCGGCCGCATCGACCCCTTCCTCGGCGAGCACGCCGCGGAGCCGCTCCTGGATCGCGACCGGGCCGATCCGGCGGAAGTCGAAGCGCTGCAGGCGCGACATCACCGGGGCGGCGGTGTTGGCGATCTTCTGCGGCTCGGTGGTGGCGAACACGAACACGACGCCCGGCGGCGGCTCCTCGAGGATCTTGAGGAGCGCGTTCCACGCCTCGCGGGTGAGCATGTGCGCTTCGTCGATGATGTAGACCTTGTGGTGCCCCTCCTGCGACGCGGCGTACATCGCGCGCTCGCGGAGATCGCGGGCATCATCGACGCCGCGATTGCTCGCCGCGTCGATCTCGACGACATCGAGGTTCGCCTGCCCGGTCCAGATCCGCCGGCACGCGTCGCACTCGCCGCACGGCTCGCCCTCGGCGGTCCGGTTGGCGCAGTTGAGCGCCATCGCGAGGATCCGCGCCGCGGTGGTCTTGCCGACCCCGCGCGGGCCGGTCAGCAGGTAGCCGTGGCCGACGCGGTCCCGGGCCACCGCCCCCCGCAAGGCCGCCGCGACGTGATCCTGCACCAGCAGCTCCGAGAAGCGGCGGGGGCGGTAACGACGGGCGAGTGCGAGGGACATGGCGGGGCCTGCGACTGGAGGGAAAAGCAAGTGCCCCAGGCTTCCCGAAGCGACACCGAGCATCGCTTAGCGCTGCTGCCGGCGAGGCCCTGACGCGGTTCGCGCGTCGGCGCCCTTCGGACCTGGGGCATGGGGAAGATAGCGGCGTGCCGCGCGTCGTGAAAGGGCCCCGTGCATGCGCTGCGGGATTGCGTCGCCGCCGATGGCGGCTCGCAATGACGTCATTGCGAGCCGCACCGCGGCGAAGCAATCCCGGGGACTCCCAGTGGAGTCCCTACCGCCCCGCCCCGAACAGCACCGCATTCGTGAACAGCATCGCCGTCCCGCGCCAGAACCCGCGGAACAGGGGATTCTCCGCGAAGGCGACCACGGTCCCTCGGCCGGCGCGCTCGACGGTGGCCCACGCCGAACCGGGGAGGAACTTCTCGGTGTTGCCTGGCCAGGTGAACCCGGCGAGGACCGGCGCGTCGGCCTCGAACATCACCACGTTCTCGCCGGTCTTCGAGGGACGGAGGAAGTCGCCGGGCACCGGGACCGCGAGCGCATCGCCCTGATAGCCCCAGCGGAGCCAGTGGGTCGGGTCGAGCGAGGCGCGCGCGATCGCCCCGGGGACGCCCTCGGGGCGGGTGTTTCCCGCGGCACTCGGGCTCGCGAACGGGGCCGGGCGCGCGCTCGCGGAGAGCGCGGTGTCGGCAGGCGTCAGGTCGGTGTCCGTGTCGTCCGCATCGGCCGGCGTGCGCAGCCCCATCTCCTTCGCCTCCAGCAGCCCCACCGCGCTGCCGAGCGCGACGAGCGCACCGCCACCACGCACCCAGTCGCGCAGCCGCTCCATCCCGGCGGCACCGAGTCGCGAGGTGTAGCGGCCATCGGGGAGGATGATGACGTTGTACTCCTCCAGCGACATCGACCCGAGTCGCGACGCGTCGACCGGCACGAACGGCTGCTGGAGCTCGCGCTCGAGGTACCACCAGACATCGCCGAAGGCGGTCTGGGAGACGCCATCGCCCGCGGCGACCAGGATCTTCGGTGCCCGCACCGGCCGGACCGACTCACTCCCGATCCCGACCTGCCCGCTGTCGGGGAACGCCGAGGCGACCGGGATCACCTGCGCCGGGAACCGGCGCCGCAGCGCACTCAGCCGGGTGTGCAGTGAATCGGGATTGCGCACGGTGCGGAGCACCAGCGTCCCCGCGGGCCAGCTGCGGCCATCGGCGCGGAGCGGCTCGCTGCTGACCGACACCGTGAACCGCTCCGCGAGCAGCGCGAGTCCGAGCGACTGGGCGTCGCGCGTGCCGGGCGGGATCAGGTAGCCGCTCTGCCCGACCGGGACGACGGCCATGTCGATGCCACGGATGTCATCGACCAGTCGCGCGTCGACGGTGAGCGCCCGATCGGTCCACGCCGCGTCCAGCCCGTGCACCAGCGGCAGCGCCCACGCGGTCACGTCGTAGAACTCGTACCCCTCGCGCGGGGCGGACTCGCCGCGCCGCCGGTTGCGCTCGAAGCGGTCGAGCTGGCGCCGGGCGAACGCGCTGTCGACGCGCGCGTCGGGCTCCAGCAGTGCGGCGGCGAGCCGCCCGCGCGGTTGCGCCAAATCGATGAGATAGCTGCTGGCGGGGAAGGTCCGCGCCGCCGCAGCCCCACCGAGGTAGGACCGCGCGCCCGGGACCGTGAACTGGTCGGTGGCCTGGCGGACCTCGATCCCCTGGAACCGCAGGTTGTCGATCACCTCGCGCACCCGCACCGGGTCGGGCCCCGGCGCGATGATCACCTCGCGCGCCGTGCCGGCCGGCCGCTGCATCGCGCTCGCGAAGAAGCCCCGGTAGTCACGAAGCCGGTCACTCCGATGCTCGGCCAGGGTCTGCAGCGTCGCGAGCGATGCGACGACATGGTGGGCGATCCCCTCCCGGAAGGAGGTGACGGTGCCATCGCCCTTGCGCAGCATCAGCTCCGGTCCGCCATCGGTCTCGAAGGTCATCCCGGTCGCGCCCTGCAGCGAGGGCCAGCTGTCCCAGTACCCCGGATAGAAGAGGTCGAAAACGTCGCGCACGTAGTACTGCCAGCCGTAGCGATCGAAGGCGGCACCGTTGCCACGCCCGAACCGCTCCAGCCACTCGACCGACGCGGCCGGCAGGTTCGCGTTGATCGGGGCGGCGGCCGGGGCGAAGAAGTACTGCGCGGTGGTGCTGTGCAGGTCGACGAAGAGCTGCGGATGCCACCGCAGCACCGCGGCCGCCGTGGCGCGCGTCTCGGCCTGCGTGAGCGCGATCAGGTCGCGATTCATGTCGAACCGGTAGTGATTGAAGCGACCCTGGATCGCCCAGGGCTCGGACTGTTCCAGCGACGACGGTTCGTCGAGCGCGAGCGCGACCGAGTTGCTCCACGCGGCGAAGCGCTCGTGCCCGTCCGGATTCTGGGACGGGTTGAGGATCACCACCACGCTGTCGAGCAGCGCCGTGATCCGCGGTGACTCGGAGGCGAGCAGCGTGTAGGCCGTGACCATCGCGGCCTCGAACCCTGCCGGCTCGTTGCCGTGGATCGAGTGCGAGAGGATCGCGACGGCCGGCGTCCCGGCGATGATCGCGGCGGCCCGCGTCGCATCGCTGCGCCGGGGGTCGGCGAGCGCCGCGAGGTCGGTGCGGATACCGTCGAGCCGCGACAGGTTCGCCGGCGACGAGATGATCAGCAGCCGCATCACCTTCCCCTCGGCCGTCGTGCCGGTCACCTCGAAGCGGGCCCGATCGGGCGCGGCACGCACCATCGCGTCGAGCACCGCCTGCTGCTGGTGATACATCGTGTGGCGCGTCCCGATCGCGTGACCCAGCAGCGAGTCCGGCCGCGGGACGGCGGGACGGTACGGGCCCTCACCGTAGAAGTCGTAGCCAGGCGCCCCGGGCGCGACGGTCACGGTGAGCGGAACCTGCGACACCAGCGCGGCAGGGATCAGCACGGCGAGGGAGAGGAGGCGCATGGGGACCTTGGGCGAGAAGCGAGAAGCGAGAAGCGGGAAGCGGGAAGCGGAAAGCGGGAAGCGGGAAGCGACGGGTCGAAGGTGTGGATCGGCGGAGCGTTCGGCAAGTGCGGGGGCCGGGCCTACCCTCGCTTCTCGCTGCTCGCATCTCGCTTCCCGCTCGACCCCGACCGCCCCCGCTCCCAGACATCCGCGGCGGCAGCGCCGAGGAGGAAGACCAGGGCGGCCCACCAGACCCAGAGCAGGAAGAGCATGACGGCGCCGAGGTTCACGTCGATGGTGTACACCTCGCGCTGGGCACCGATGGTCAGGTAGAGGCCGTAGAGTCGCTTCGCGAGTTCGAACCCGACGGTGGCGACGGCCGCGGCAAACGCCGAGGCCTTCCACGAGAGCCGCCGGGGCGAGGCGTAGCGGTACAGCGCCATGAAGAGGACCACGGCCGATCCGATCGCGACCGCCTCGCCGAGGACCCGGCCGAGGGCACTGGCGAAGAGGTCGAAGAGCGGCAGGTCGGGTGAGGTCTCGCGACTGCCGAGTCGGACCAGCGCGGTCAGCACCGTGTTGACCAGCGCGAGGGCCAGCAGGAACCCCATCATGGCGAAGTCGCGCAACTTCCCGAAGACGAAGTCGAGCAGCACGGCGAGGATCAGCTTCTCGTGGCGCTGCGGCCCCTGGGCGTCGTACACCTCGGAGAGGGTGCTCCGGATTGAACTGAACAGTCGGGAGCCGAACCAGAGGAACGCCGGGATCGCGAGCCAGGTGACCTGGCTCTGGTAGCCCTGGATCGCGCCGACCATCCCCTCGACGAGGGCGAACGGGTCGCGCCCGGCGACGCCGTGGGCATGCGGCGGGAGGAGCGAGAGGAGCAACCGGTCGGGGTCGGCGAGGTCGAAGAACCGGGTGTGCCTGAGCACCAGCCCGAGGCCCTGCAGCATCAGCAACCCGAGGGGGACCAGCGCGAGGAGGGCGTCGAAGGTCAGCGCCGAGGCGAGCAGCGGGATGTGCGCCCGCTCGACGACCGCCTCGACCCGGGTGACCAGCGGTGGGACATGGGGGAGGACGCCAGAGAGCCCGCCGGAGGGCGGGCTCTCATCGGGACCCTCCTGCTCCGGATCCGTGGTCACCTAGACGTCGGCCTCATCCTCGTCGTCGTCCATGTCGGCCACCCCGTCCGCGGCGACGGTCGCCCTGCGCCGCGCCCGTGCCTCGTCGAGGCGCCGCTCGAGGTCGTCCCGCGCGCTCGCGGCGGTCTTGCGGATCGCCTTGCGGCCATCCCGGACCTCCTCCCGCACGTTCTCGGCGAGCTCCTGGGCGGAGGCCTTGAGCTTGCGGCCCCGCTCGGTGACCTCGTCGCGCACCTCCTCGAACTTGTCCTCGACGTCCCGGCGCGCGCGCTTCGCCCGGCGGGCGATCTCGCGGCGGGTCCGCTCGCCCGACTGCGGGGCGTAGAGCAGGGCCACCCCGGCGCCGACCAGGGCGCCGATCAGGAACCACTTGACCCCTGCCCCGCCGTCGGACTCGATGATGACGTCAGGTCCTTCGTGTTCGCGTGCCACGTCGTCCTCCTCTCGAATCATTCCCCGGCGTCCGGATCATCCTCCGCCACCGCGGCGACCTTGCCGAGGGCGGCATGCCGGAGGGCCGGTGCCGAAATGTACTGGGAGACGATCGTCGCCGTGTCGCCGACCTGCAGCTGGTCGAAGAGGAACCCGAAGGTCTCCTCCAGCGACGCGCCGATCTGCTGCCGCACCGCGGCGGGAAGACTCCAGAGTTCCCGCTTGAACGGCCCGATCGCCTTCTTCCGCGTCTTGTAATAGAACTGCTCGTCGGAATCCTTCGCCCCGCGCTCGCCGGCGGCGTTCTCATCGAGCCAGGCATACATCCGGGCCCGAAGGTCGGCGGGGAGCGCCGGGTGGTCGAAGACGATGTTCTGGAAATTGGTGGCCAGGTGGATCTCGGCCGTCTCCACACGGGGGAAGTTGCCGAAGGCGTCCCCGGGCAGGGTCGAGGCACCATGCTGGACCGCGCCGCCCAGCCCGTAGTCCTCGCGGGCCGACCGGCCGAGGGCCTCCAGCGCCTCGAGGTCGAGCTTCACCTCGGCGATCGAGCCGTCGGGGAGCACCACCCCGCCATGGGAGGTCCCGGTCTGGACCGAGATCTTCGAGATCCCCGCCGCCCGACCGGTCGCCGCCATGGTCCGGTTGTACCCCTCCATGAACGCGTGGAGCTCCTCGACCGTCGAGTTCTTGTGTCCCACCTCGCCGATCTCCGCCCCGACCGAGACCGTCACCCCGTCCGGCTCGCGCTCGCGGATGAACCGTGTGATCTCGGCGGCCCGCTCGTAGTTGGCCCGCTGCTGCTCGTCGAGGGTCTCGAAGGAGAGATCGACCAGGGTGGAGGTGTCCACGTCGATGTTGTAGAACCCCGCCGCGACCTCCTCGGCGATCAGCTTCTTGACCTCGCCCACCTCGGCCTCGGGGTCGACGGCGTACTTCTTCGCGTTGACCTGGCAGTGGTCGCCCTGGATGAAGACCGGGTGCCGGTACCCCTCCCGGATCGCCGCCCCGAGGATCACCGACACGTACTCGGCCGGGCGCTGGTCGGTGTAGGCGATCTCGCTGCGGGCGATCTCCAGCAGGATGGCGGCGGCGTTCCGGGCGACCGCGGCGCGGAAGACGGCCCGGGCGGTGTCGTAGGCCATCATCCGGACGTTGATCGCCGGGACGGTGAAGCCGCCGACGTCGCCACGGCCACGAGCGATGTAGAGGTCGTGAATAGAGGCGGGGCGACACCCGACGGCCTGGGCGATATCCCAGATCACGGCGCGGGCGGCCTCCCGCTCCGCATCGGCGCCGAAGACGGCAGCCCAGACGAGACGATCCATCGGGTCACCCTGAAGCGCGGTCGAGTCGGAGATTTCCACACCGGTGTCGGTCAGCCGAACCGCCCCCTCGAATCCCGCCAGCACCTTCGCCTTCGCCTCGTTCATCGGAGCCCCATGCGTGAGTGTGATCGTTGAGCCGCGCAATCTACTGGACGGCCCATCCCGCTGGCAAAAATGCGACCAGCGGACACCGCCAAAACCCGGATGTCAACACGCCAGAACGGTCAGAATGGGACTGTCACGACCCCAACTTTCCACATGAACGGGCGGCGTGAATCCTTTGTGGATGTTGAACTTACGAAAACCGCCTTACGTGGAAAACCCCGGTACCCCGGAACGCCAGTCGGGATGCGCCTTCAGCATGCCACGGGGCGCGAAATCCACGAGTCCACGCGTGGAAAAGTCCCGGAATCCACAGATGTGTTCAACCGGACGACCGGCCCGGTGTCACGATCGAGTAATGTGGATCTGGTGTCGACGGTCGGGTGACCGCTCACCATCGGGTGGCGATTCCGGCGCCGCTTGCCAGCGGCCCGGCTGTGGAAAACATCATCTCCACATTCTCCCCGCCAGGTGGAAGATCGGGCCCGGATCGTGACCCGGTAGCGGTGCCGTCGGCGCAGTGAACCGGCTAGATTCTCGCCCGGTTTCCGACCTTCCTCTCTTCCCTGCAGGAGCGTGCCCCGCATGCCCGGATCCGAGATCCGCCGGACCAAGATCGTCGCCACCATGGGTCCCGCCTGGGAGGATGAGTCCCACATGCGCGGCCTGCTGGAGGCCGGGGTGAACATGGTCCGGGTCAACGCCTCCCACGGGACCCCGGAGAAGCGGGCGGCCTGGATTCGCTCCGTCCAGGCGATGCGCAGCACCCTGCAGCGACCGACCGGGATCCTGGTCGACCTGCACGGTCCACGGATCCGGGTCGGGAAGCTCCCCGAGGCGATCACCATTTCGCAGGGTCAGCAGGTGGTGTTCGCCCCCGAGGAGTCTGCCCAGGAGGGGGAGATCCCCACCACCTATGCCGCCCTCGCCGGCGACGTCTCGAAGGGGTCGCGGATCCTGCTCGATGACGGCCTGCTGGCAGTAGAGGTGACCGCGGTGCGGGGCGATCGCGTCGAGGGGACGGTCCAGTATGGCGGCCTCCTCAAGCCCAACAAGGGGATGAACCTGCCGGGCGCCGACGTGAGCGCCCCGGCGGTGACCGAAGCCGACGCCGAGGAGGTCCAGCGGGTGGCAGCGCTGGGGGTCGAGTACATCGGGGTGTCGTTCGTGCGGCGGGCCGAGGATCTCGAGCGGGTGCGGGCGATGGTCCCGAAGACGGTCCGCCTGATCGCGAAGATCGAGAAGGACACCGCCCTCGACCACCTCGACGAGATCCTCGAGGCCACCGACGCGATGATGGTCGCCCGCGGCGACCTCGGCGTCGAGCTGCCGTTCGAGCAGGTGCCACTGGTCCAGAAGCGGCTGATCCAGCGCGCGAACCGGCACGGCAAGCCGGTGATCACCGCGACCCAGATGCTGGAGTCGATGGTGACCAACCCCCGGCCCACCCGGGCCGAGGCCTCGGACGTGGCCAACGCGATCATCGACGGCACCGATGCGGTCATGCTCTCGGCCGAGACCGCCGTCGGGAGCTATCCGATGGAGGCGGTCCGGGCGATGGACCGGATTGCGAGGGAGGTCGAGGGCGTCCGGCTCCGCCCCTCCGACGGCGAGCGGCGGCGGTGGCAGGTCCCCGCCCCGCACTTCGCGCGGACGGTCGAGGGATCGATTCCGACCGAGGACGCCATCTCCGTCGCGGTGGCGCTCTCGGCCGACATGCTGGGGGCCAAGGCGATCGTCTGCTTCACGTCGAGCGGGTTCACGGCCCGGACGGTGTCGTCCTACCGGCCGCGGGTGCCGATCTTCGCGCTCACGGCCGAACCGGAGACCTACCAGCAGCTCGCGCTCAGCTGGGGGGTGGTCCCGGTGATGATGCCGCACCTGAAGAACTACGACCCGATGTGGAACCTCGCCCGGGCGCAGCTGCTCTCGGGCGGGGTGGTCGAGGAGGGCGACCGGGTCGTGGTGACCTGCGGGGTCCCGTTCGACATCCCGGGGACGACCAACCTCCTCAAGGTCGAGACGGTCTAGCGGGCGGGCCCCGGTGCGCCTCACCCTCCTCGGCACCGGGACCTCGATGGGGGTCCCCCAGATCGGCTGTGGCTGTGCCACCTGCCGCTCCGAGGACCCGCGCGATCGGCGCAGCCGCACCGCCGCGGTCATCTCCTCCGGCGAGACTACCCTCCTGATCGACACCCCGCCCGAGCTGCGGCTGCAGCTGCTCGGTGCGGGGATCGCCGCGGTCGATGCGGTGCTCTACACGCACCGCCACGCCGACCACGTCCACGGGATCGACGACCTGCGGTCGGTGTCGCTTGCCCGGGGGGCCTCCCTGCCCCTCTACGGGCCACGGGACACGATGGAGCACCTGGAGCACCGCTTCCACTACATCTTCGACGAGCGGGTCGTCCCCGTCCCGGGAACGAGCAAGCCGCGGCTGACGACGGAGGCCATCGCACCGGACCGGCCGTTCCGGATCGGTGACCTCTCGGTGCTGCCGCTGGCGTTCGAGCACGGCCGGGAGACCGTCTTCGGCTACCGAGTCGGCCAGGTGGCATACGTGACCGACGTGAAGGCGGTGCCTGCCGCCGCCCGCGAGGCGCTCCGCGGGGTCGAGATCCTGGTGCTCAACGCCCTCTGGTGGCGGGAGCATCCGACCCACCTGTCGATCCCGGAGGCGGTCGAGACGGCCCGGGCGATCGGGGCACGGCGGACGATCCTGACGCACCTGACGCACGAGACGACCCACGCCGAGCTGCTGGCGCGGCTGCCCGAGGGCGTGGAGCCGGGGTGGGACGGGATGGTGGTCGAAGTCTAGAAGAGAGAAGAGAGAAGAGAGAAGAGAGAAGGAGCCAGTCATCCCGACCGAGCGTCGCAGCCGCGAGTGGAGGG
>ERZ795053.4911-NODE-4911-length-14162-cov-23.648898_pt1 | contig 14162 bp, 10 predicted proteins | sample MGYA00375137_ERZ795053 | MGnify/ENA primary metagenome ERZ795053 (study PRJEB30182, sample SAMN05720284) | activated sludge metagenome | isolation source: Anaerobic digester | place: Hong Kong | collected 2014-12-17 ... | reverse complement strand
TCGTGCGCATGGCTCAGCGGGCGTGAATCTGGCGCAACTCCTCGAACAACTGTCTCTCCCTATCGCTGAGATGGGCGGGCAGTTTGACCTCGACCACGGCCAACAGATCGCCGCGGTGCTCGGGCTTCTTCAGATGCGGCATGCCCAGCCCGCGCAGGCGGAAGACCTTGCCGTTCTGCGTGCCGGCAGGTATGCGCAATGCTACCGTCTTGTCCGGCGCCTTGACTTCCGTTTCGCCGCCCAGCACGGCCGTGTAGAGATCGACCGGCACAGCGATGCGCAGGTTGTCGCCTTCACGTGTATAGTGCGCGTCGGGCAGCACATCGACATTGATCACGATGTCGCCCTGTCCCGTCGCACCGCGCATGCGCACCTTGGATCCCGTCTGCACGCCGCGTGGGATGTTCACCTCCAGCCGCGTGCCGTCGCTGCGCTCCAGCAAGCGCGTCGTGCCGTGGAAGGCTTCATCGAGCGTTACCTGCGCGGTGGCCTCTGTCGCCGGCTGCGGGATGTTCATCCCGTCAAAGCCGCCCTGGTCAAAGCCGTAACCCGGGCTTCGACGGCCTGTACCTGGGCGCGCACCGCCGCGTCCGCCGAAGAGCGTCTCGAAGAAGCTGGAGAAGCCGCTGCCGCCGAACATCTGCTCGAATTCCTCGGGCGAGACGGTGCGTGTGTAGCCGCCGCCCGGTGCACCGCCTGGCGCAGCGCCGCCCCACCGGCCCCAGTCGAAGTCCTCGGGACGGCCGCCGGCGCGCTCGTACTGCTCCCACTGCGCGCCAAAGCGATCGTACTTGGAGCGCTTGTCGGCATCGGAGAGCACGGCATAGGCCTCGTTGATCTCTTTGAAGCGCTGTTCTGCCGACTTGTCGCCCGGGTTCTTGTCCGGATGATATTGTTGGGCCAGCTTGCGATAAGCCTTTTTGATATCTTTTACATCCGCGGTGCGTGACACACCGAGGGTCTGGTAATAGTCCTTATATTCCATACGCAACTCCCGTATGCTGCTGGGCTCCTGCCAGCAACCGCTTTGCTTTCAAGCCGATGATTTCCCGTTACTCGCCGGCGCCTGTGCTGACCAGCACGCGCGCCGGGCGCAGAATTCGCTCGCCGTCGGCGTAGCCCGCCTGGACAACCTGTGCCACGTGGTCTGCCGGCACTTCGGGCGATGGCGCCTGGCCGATCGCTTCGTGGCGGTTGGGGTCGAACATCTCATTCTGCGGCTCGATGCGCTCGACACCATAGCGCCGCAGTGTTTCCAGGAACGCGCGCCGGGTGGCGTCGATGTTGCCGATGAAGTTGGCGACCTGAACGTCGTCCATCTGCGGGCGGTGCTGCAAGGCCAGATCCAGGTGGTCGGCCAGCGGCAGCATGTCCGCCAGGATTCGGCGGCGGTTGTCGGCGCTTTCGGCCGCAGCCCGTTGCTCAAGGCGCCGGCGCAGGTTCTCCAGTTCGGCCTGGAGGCGCAGATAGCGCTCCTGCCAGCTTGCCTCTTCCTCATTTTCGGCTGCCCTGGCTCGCTCATCTTCCAGCGCCGCCTTGACAAAGACCAGCTCGGTCTCGATCTGTTTCTGGTGCTCGCTCTGCGTGCGGAGCGCCTCGTTCTTGATCTCGAGTTCCTGCGTTTTGTGACGCACTTCCTTCGCCAGGCGATCCACCTCGCCCTGGAGCTGCTTGTTCTCCGCCAGCGCCTTGTCCAGGCGGAGGCTGATCTCCTCGGCGATCTCTTGCAGCTTCTGAAAGTCGGCCAGGCTGACCGTACCCGGCGCCGGCGACTGGCGTGTGCGCGGCCGCGAACGGCCGTAAGGGTCAAATGGATATGTCATGATCTCTTATCCTTAGCAAGACGGGCGAGGTGATATCCCCGCCCGCCTTGACTCATGTATAACTCAGTGCCGTTCCGCAGTCGGAACGTCCAGCAACCTCGACGACTAGACCGTGCGGTACTCGCCTTCGACGACATCGTCGTCGCTGCCGGCGCCGCCGGTTGCACCGGGGCCGCCAGGACCGTCGGCCGGTCCGGCGCCGTTCTCGCCGCTCTGCGAGTATATCTGCTGTGCCAGGGCATTGGTGGCCTGCTGCAACTGCTCGGTCAGGCTGCGGATGCGGGCGAGATCGCTCGTGTCCTTGACCTGCTTCAGTTCCTCGACCAGGTTCTCCACCGTGGCACGGTCATTCGTCGGCACCTTGTCGCCCAGATCCTTGAGCGTCTTCTCGGTCACATAGACCAGGTTGTCCGCCGTGTTGCGAGCTTCGGCGACTTCACGCTGCTGCTTGTCCTCCGCCTCGTGCTGCTTCGCCTCGCGCACCAGGCGCTCGACCTCGTCGTTGGCCAGGTTCGTCGACGCCGTGATCTTGACGCTCTGCTCCTTGTTCGTGGCCTTGTCCTTCGCCGTCACGTGCAGAATGCCGTTGGCGTCGATATCAAAGGTCACTTCGATCTGCGGCACGCCGCGCGGTGCGGCTGGAATCCCATCCAGGCGGAAGTTGCCCAGCGTCTTGTTGCCGCTGGCCATGGGCCGCTCGCCCTGCAAGATGTGGATGTCCACCGCCGTCTGGCTGTCGGCCGCCGTGCTGAAGATCTCCGTCTTCTTGGTCGGGATCGTCGTGTTGCGCGGGATGAGCACCGTCATCACGCTGCCCAGCGTCTCCAGGCCCAGGCTCAGCGGCGTCACGTCGAGGAGCAGCAGGTCGCTGACCTCGCCGCCCAACACGCCGGCCTGCACCGACGCGCCCACTGCAACGACCTCGTCCGGATTCACGCCCTTGTGTGGTTCCTTGCCCGTCAACTGGCGGACCAGTTCCTGCACCATGGGCATGCGGGTCGAACCGCCGACCATGACGACCTCGTGAAGGTCCCTGGCGGAGAGCCCGGCATCCTTCAGCGCATTGAAGAAGGGCTGCTTGCAGCGCTCCAGCAAGTCGGCCGTCAACTGCTCGAACTTCGAGCGGCTGAGCGTCACCACCAGGTGCTTGGGCCCGGTGCTGTCGGCCGTGATGAAGGGCAGGTTGATCTCCGTCTGCGTAACGGTGGATAGCTCGATCTTGGCCTTTTCCGCCGCCTCGCGCAGACGCTGGAGCGCCTGGCGGTCGCCGCTCAGGTCGACGCCCTGTTCCTTCTTGAACTCGTCGATGAGCCAGTGCACGATGCGCTCGTCCCAGTCGTCGCCACCCAGCAGGGTGTCGCCGTTGGTGGACTTCACCTCGATGACGCCGTCACCCACCTCGAGCACGGAGACGTCGAAGGTGCCGCCGCCCAGGTCAAAGACCAGGATCGTCTCGTCGCTCTTCTTGTCCAGGCCATAGGCCACAGCCGCCGCCGTCGGTTCGTTGATGATGCGCAGCACTTCAAGGCCCGCAATCTGGCCGGCGTCCTTGGTCGCCTGGCGCTGGCTGTCGTTGAAGTAGGCCGGCACCGTGATGACCGCCTGCTTCACTTCTTCGCCCAGGTAGTTCTCGGCGTCCCGCTTGAGCTTGGCCAGCACCATCGCGCTGATTTCCTGCGGCGTGTAGACCTTGCTCTTGATCGGGATGTTGACGCGCGCGTCGCCGTTCGGCCCGTCGGCGATGGTGTACGACACCATCTTGCGCGCCTTCTGCGTCTCCGGGTCGTCATAGCGCCGGCCCATCAACCGCTTGACCGAATAAACCGTATTCTCCGGATTCACCACTGCCTGGCGCTTGGCCGTAATGCCGACCAGGCGCTCGCCGTTCTTGTTGAACGCCACCACGGAGGGTGTCGTGCGGTTGCCTTCGGCGTTGGCGATCACCGTCGGGTCGCCACCTTCCATGACGGCCACGACGCTGTTGGTGGTGCCCAGGTCAATACCGATAATCTTTCCCATGATTTGTTATGCCTCCCAGTAGTTTTCGGGTCATTTGCTCGATTTGCAGCTATTCGCTACGTCGACCTCCATCAAGGCCTGACGATTCGTTGCTGCCATAATGACAAACACAGTGTACCGAATCCATGTCAGCATGTCATTGGGTTTTCATTAGCGATTTGTTTGAGTTCAAGACCCGCACCGGTGCGGCAGCGACTCGCGCTGCCGGCGGCGCGCGTCCATCAGATTTGGCCAAATAGCGATCGTACGCCGATGGTCCGCGTCGGCGCGGGCTTTGCGCCGCGCTGTGGTATGATAATGGCCTAAATCCGGCGCTTGTCGCTCACCATCAAAATCAGCCCGAACGCCATAACCAGTTCCTTACCTTCGCTCCAGCTGCGCGCATCTCCACGACCGGCGACGATGCATTCAGGCGGAGCACTCATACGTAAAAAGGAGACTCTAATGAGTAACCAACTGGCCATATTCATGGACTTTGAAAATATCGCCCTATGGGCGGAGCAGGAATTTCTCGACTTCGAGTTGACCCCGTTGATGTCCTATCTCCAGCAGCGCGGCTCGGTTGCCATCATGCGCGCGTACGGTGACTGGAGTCGCTTCTCCCGCTACCGCGAGGACTTGATGAACAACGCGGTCGACCTCTTGCAGGTCTTCAGCGTGCGCGCCGGCAAGAATCGCGCCGACATCCGCATGGCGCTCGACGCGCTCGAGATCGCCATCCAGCGCCACCAGATCGACACCTTTGTCATCATCTCCGGCGACAGCGACTTTGGCCCGCTCGTCACCAAGCTGCGTGAGTACGGCAAGTACACGCTGGGCATCGGCCCGCGCGACGTGACGCACCCGCTGCTGGTGCGCGCCTGCGACGAATTCGTCTACATCGAGGCGGCGCTGGGTGAATTCGGCGTCGACGACGCGCTCAGCGAAACGGCCGCCGCCGACCAGGAGGCTGCCCGCCAGTTGCTGCTCAAGGCACTGCGCGTCCACGAGCAGCGCGACGACCTGCCGGTGCTGGCTGCCAAGCTCAAGCAGACCATGCTGCTGCTGGAGCCGACCTTCAACGAGGTCAATATCGGCCACACCCAGTTCAAGGAGTGGCTGGAGCGCAGCACCGACCTGGTGACGCTCTATGCGCGCGAAAATCAGATTTACGTGGCGCTACCGGACTTTGAACCCGGCCCGGAGTGGGAGGCACGGCCCTGGCCCTCGAGCAGCCACGCCAACGGCCAGGCGATCCGCACGGCGCCGGCGCTGGCGAGCGCGGCCGCGGCCGAGCCTGCCGTGCCGGTCAAGCTCTCGCTGCGCCAGCAATACAACCAGATCTTCACCCGCCTGAAGATGACCTCGGTCGATTTCGCCACGCGCCGCGACGTGCTTCGCGACATCTACCGCGAGCTGCGCGAACGGCCGGGCGAACGCACCACCGACGAGCTGCTGGAAGAGCTGTGCGAGCGCTACGAGACGCAGGGGCTCATCCGCAGCAAGACGACGCTGCGCCAGATCTGGCAGATGGGTTTCCGCCAGCGCGCGTTCGACTACCAGGAGCAGGTGGCGTCGGTGCACGTGCCGGTCTGGCTCGACGCCGAGATCGACAGCGAAGCGGCTTTTGTCCAGCGCGCCGAGTCCGGCTTCGTCTACGCCGTGGTGAACGCCGGTCTCGACATCGACAAGGTGGAACTGGCGCAAATCCTGCTCAACGACGGCGAGCACACGGAGTACATCGACAACCTGCTTGAAGATCTGGAGCAGCGCGGCCTGGTCGTCGCCGTCGACGGGCGTTTCATGCTGCCGGGGCATAGCTCCATCCCCTTCGCCGACGAGCCGGCGCTGCAGCCGATTATCCACGACATCGAGAATGTCCAGATTCCCGAAAACATCCAGGTCGGGATCGATAAGGCGCGTTCGCTGGCAAAGACCGCCATGCTCCAGCGCTCCCAGGATTTCGCAGCATCGGCGCGCAGCTATCTGCTCGCCTGCCGCCTGCAGTGGGATGCCGTCGAGGCGGGCGAGCCCGGCGCCACGCTCGAGGACCTGCGCTGGTACATGGCCTCCTACGCCTCGGTGCGTGCCGGCGAACTCTCGCAGATCCACCGCGACTATGCCCACTCGCGCCCCTATTACCTGGCCTTCTTCTTCCTCGTGCAGGAGGACGACCCGCTGTGGAGCCGCATGCGCGGGCTCATTAACCCCATGCTCTCCTACTACTGGGTCAACGCCTGGCGCGAGCTGGGGCTCAACGCCGGCAACCCGTCGCTCAGCGCGACGACGCCGGCCGAGATTGCGGTGCGCGCCGCCACACACGAGACGCAGGAGTTGTGCAGCCTCTGGTACGCCATGAGCAACGCGCTGGCCGAGGTCAATCCCGGTTTGCTGCGACGCGTCGCCAGCCAGATTCGCCTCAACCGCGGCGAGTCGCCCATGTACGCGCAGGTGGCCGATTCGCTTGAGCAGATGTTGATGCAGTGATGGAAGGGCCGCGCACGCTGCAACGCACGCACCTGCTGACCGTGGGCGACGGCCGCTTTCTGGCGGTGGAAAGTCACGTGGTCGCCTTTCCGGACGGCGCCGTCGTCGAGGACTGGGGCTGGGTCATCAGCCCAGACTATATCAACGTCGTGGCTGTAACCGAGGATGAGCACTTCGTCTGCTTTCGCCAGCCGAAATATGCCGTTGCGGGGCTGAGCCTGGGCGTAACAGGCGGCTATATCGAAGCCGGCGAGGAACCGCTGGCCGCCGCGCAGCGCGAACTGCTGGAGGAGACCGGCTACGTCGCCGACAACTGGCGACACCTGGGCAGCTATGCCGTCGACGGTAACCGCGGCGCCGGCACCGCGCATCTCTTCCTGGCCACGGCTGCGCGCTGGCAGCAGCCCATCGACGCCGACGATCTCGAGGAGCAGGAGTTGCTGCTGCTGGATCGGGAGAGCGTCGAGCGCGCGCTGCTGGCCGGCGAGTTCAAGGTGCTGCCGTGGGCAGCCAATGTCGCGCTGGCCCTCGTGGCGCTGAACAACGCCCAGGCAACGTAGACGTTCGCGGAGAAATTGAAAAGGACGAGGGCGCCGGCATCTGCCCGGCGCCCTCGTTTTGTGCTACTCGCCGTCGCCCTCGTCGATGCCGCCGGCCGGCATCTGAATGTCGAGGACCGTGCCCTGCTCATCGATGACGATCTTGAAGCCAAGCATGCCCAGCCACTGCCGCGCGTCCTCGGGGATGGGCTGGCCGACCGCCTGCTCCATGTTGTCAATGGTGGATTCGACCGCGACCTTGGTAAAGAGGTCGTCGCGTCCCATCATTTCCAGCATGGCGCTCACGGCCATGTCGCGGTTGCCTTCGACCTGCTCGCGCATGAAGCGCAGCACCTGGCGGTCCACGGCCGCGGCGTCGACATGGCGTTTGAAATCATCCTCGTACACGACATAGCAGGCATTCTCGCCCACCCACGTCACGTCGAGTGCGTTCTCTTCCTGGTCAAAGACCAGTCCCGCAAACATCGCCGTTCGTGCCATGACCGCTCCTTACGCACCCAGCTTCTCAGCCAGGAAGGCCTGGCTGCGCTGGATGCTCGCTATCGGATCCGTGGGGAAGTCGTGCTCGACCACGATCCACTCCGCGTGCGCGGCTTCCACGGCCGGCAGGATCGCGGCCCAGTCCAGCCGCCCGGCGCCGACATCGGCCAGCCCGCGCTCGGCGTCGTTGTCGCCCAGGTCCTTGGCATGGACGCGGGGCACGCGACCGCTGTAGGTCTCCAGCATGGCGACCGCATCCTGCCCGCCCGCAACGATCCACGCCAGGTCCGGCTCGAAACCGACGTAATCGGCGCTGGCGCCTTCGAGCAGCCAGGCAATCGCCGGCTTGCCGTCGATGACTTTCATCTCAAAGTCGTGGTTGTGGTAGAGAAGGCGCATGCCGGCGCTCTTGACGCGGCGGCCCAGGCGTTCCAGGCGCTGGCCCAGCGCGATCCAGCCCTCCTTGTTGGGCGACCGGTCAGACTCGGGCAGCCAGGGGACGATGACGGTGTCGTTGCCGACCGTCTTCTGGTAGCGCACGACCGCCGGCAGATCGTTCTCCATCGCGTCGATGGCAACGTGCGCCGATACGACCTTCAGCCCGTACTTGTCGAGCAGGTCGCGCAACTCCTCGGCTTCCACCTTGAGCGTGCCCGCCATCTCGATGCCGCTGTAGCCGGCGTCGGCCACGGCCGCCAGCACAGCCTCCGGCTCGACCGGCAGCGAGCGCAACGTATAGACCTGAACGGCTAGCGGCAGGCGCGTCTTTGCGACCTTGCCGGCGTCTTTGTCCTTGGTGGAACTCGATTTGCTTTTCGCCATTGGGAATCTTCCTTTTTGTGTGAGAAAACCGTTTGCTGCATTGTACCACTGGGCAAAGCGGCGCCAGGAATACGCGTACCATCGGTTTTCGGCCGGTTCCGAGCCGGCCCATCGCTGCCCGGCTTGACGGACACCCTGCATCCGTCCGGCTTGACGGCTCTCCGTTTGCACCGATAATGTCAGTACGCACCAGGCAGCGACCGAGTTCCGGTCCGCCTGTCAGAATCAGGAATCATCCATGGCCGAAGAACCACGTATTATCAATACATTTCAACAGCGCCGCCAGTTGGAAGAAGCGCTGGCCACGCTGGCCGCGACACACGCCGAGGCAGAGCTGGTCGACCAGGTGCGCGCCATCGCCGACCGCTTCTCGGCCGAGCTGTTGGTGGCGGCGGTGCAGCGCAACCTTGGCACGACAAGCAGCCAGGTGCGCGGCGGCATCGGCCATCTCTGCGCGCTGCTGCCCCCGGAGTTGATCGTGCCGCCATTGCGCGCCGTCGTCGCCGATCGCCAACATGCACCGTTGCAACGTACGACGGCCGCGCTGATCCTCGAGCGTTACCTGGGCGAAACCGTGTCGCCGGCGCTCATGGGCGACCTGGCCGGCAGCGACGATGCCGCGTTCCAGAGTCTGCTGGAAGCTATCGAGGAGGGGCGCACCAACCGCCATGTCCTGCTCGAATATGTGACGCAGATGGCCGAACACCCAGTGGACGTGGCGTTCATGGTGCTAGGTCTGCTCGACCGCCTGGCGCCGGCCGATCGCGTCGAACTGCTGCGGCTCATCGCCCAGGATCAGCGCCACCAGGTCGCGCGCGTCGCTGTGGAGCGTCTCGCCCTGCTCGCGGCCGCCGAAGCGGGCGAAACGGCGCATCGTGCGCTGTACGTTTTGGCGCAGACGCTCAGCCCGACCCTGGCCGAACTCTGCGAGCGCAGCCTGCGCAAGCTCCAGTTCACGGGGCGTCGTTTCCAGCCACCCGATCCTGCCGGCTGGCACGCATTGCTGAGCGCAGCCGATACCGGCGGCTTTGCGACGCTGTGGTTTGTGCATGACGTCACAGACCCCGCGCGCGAAGATGGCGCACTGCTTGCCTTCGTGCTTGCGCCGGCGGACGGTGTGCTGCAATTTTCCGGCGTCGAAACGATGGAGCAGACGCAGCTCCCCTCCCACGGTAAGGTTGGCGATCTGGTGAACTTCGACAATGGGGGCGGAAAGCCGGCGCTGTTGCTCCAGATTCCTTTCGAAGTGGGGCGCGCGCTGGTCAGCCGCACGCTGGATGCCTGGTGGGCGCGTGATGCCCAGGCCGATTTGCCGGGCGAATACAAGCTCTACAATGACCTGCTCTGGCAATTTGCGCCGGCGGAGATGACCGAATCGCTGGCCCCGTTCCTGGCCGAGGAGATCACGACCGGCCTGGAGCAGCCGGACGTTGCCGCGCTCGAAGCCGCAGCCGGCGCGCTCATCGAACACCCGATTTTTGCCGGGTGGGTCGGCTGGGCAACGGCGGTGTGGTCGACCTTGCAGCCCGCGCGCAGCGGCGATAGCACCGTGAACACTGCCGCACTGACCGGCGTTGTATTGCGCGAAATCGACGGGCTCCCCAATCGTAGCCTGCTGCAGACGACCATGGCGGCGGCACTGCGGATGCAGGCGCTGTGGCTGAAGTTGGATCGCGAGGAGAAGATGTCCGGCCACGCGGCGCTGCTGGCACGCTGGATGACCGCGCTGCCGGTGCGCAAGAATCCGCTGCTGGCCGGCCTGCTGCACGCGGGGCTCGAACGCACCCTGCATTCCTGATGTGCCGCGCCATAGCCTGGCGCGGCACATCACCGTGATCAGCTTATGCCTTGCTCAGCCCGTAGTGCTCTTGCAAGCTGCGCACGCGCAACTCCTTCTGGCGCAGCGCACGAATGCCGTTGACCGCCGCCGTCGCCGCCGAGAGGGTCGTAATCAGCGGAATCTCCATGCGCGTGGCCAGCCGGCGAATCTTGACGCCATCCTCGCGCGCGTTCGGGCCCAGCGGTGTGTTGACGATGAGCTGCACCTTGCCGTCGCGCATGGCGTCCAGCGTCGAGTAGCCGGGCACGCCGCTGCTGCCCTTCTCCAGAATCGTCACCGGCATACCGGCCCGTTCGAAGAAGGCGCCGGTGCCCTCGGTGGCATAGAGCGCAAAGCCCATGCGGTGCAGGTCGCGCGCCAGTTTGAGCGCGCTGCCCTTGTCGTAGTCGTTGACGGTGATGAGCACGCCACCCTCCAGCGGCAGTCCCGTGCCGGCGCCAAGCTGGCTCTTGGCAAAGGCGTGGCCAAAGGAGGAAGCATGCCCCATGACCTCGCCCGTGGATCGCATCTCCGGCCCCAACAGCGCGTCGATGCCCGTGAACTTCTTCCACGGCAGCACCGCCTCCTTGACAAAAAAGCCGTCGAGTTCCGGCTCGGCCAGCAGACCGATCTCCGCCAGCGTCTCGCCGGCCATGACGCGCGCGGCCAGCTTGGCCAGCGGCACGCCGGTCGCCTTGCTCACGAAGGGCACCGTGCGGCTGGCGCGCGGGTTGACCTCCAGCACGTAGACGACATCATCCTTGATGGCATACTGCACGTTCATGAGCCCACGCACGCCCAGCGCCAGCCCCAACTTTTCCGTGTATTCGCGGATGATGCTCAGGTGATACTGGCTGATCTTGTAGGGCGGCAGCACGCACGCACTGTCGCCCGAGTGGATGCCGGCCTCCTCGATGTGCTGCATGACGCCGCCCACCACCAGCCGCTCGCCGTCGCAGATCGCGTCCACATCCACCTCGAAGGCATCTTCCAGGAACTGGTCGATGAGGATCGATTTGCCCTCGACGACGCTGACCGCTTCGGCCATGTAGCGGCGCAGATTCTCTTCGCCGTCGACGATGGCCATGGCGCGCCCGCCCAGCACGTAGGAGGGCCGCACCACAACCGGGTAGCCGATGATCTCGGCCACGGCCACGGCTTCATCGGCCGTGCGCGCCGAGCCATGCGCCGGTGCCGGGATGTCGAGCCTCTCCAACAGCGCGCCAAAGCGGTCGCGATCCTCGGCCAGGTCGATGGCGTCGGGCGACGTGCCCAGGATCGGCACGCCGGCCTCCTGGAGCGCGGCGGCCAGGTTCAGCGGCGTCTGCCCGCCGTATTGAACGATGAGGCCTTTGAGGGGCGAGGGGCGAGGGGCGAGGGGCGACGCGCCCGTGTCGTCGTCCACCATGTCGCCGGCTCCGACAGTGGGATTTGTGGATGGCGCGCCGAACTCGCCCCTCGCCCCTCGCCCCTCGCGTTCTACGATGTTGAGCACATCTTCCAGCGTCAGCGGCTCGAAGTAGAGGCGGTCGGAGGTGTCGTAGTCGGTGCTCACCGTCTCCGGATTGCAGTTGACCATGATCGTCTCGTAGCCGAGATCGTGCAGCGCAAAGGCGGCATGGCAGCAGCAGTAGTCGAACTCGATGCCCTGGCCGATGCGATTCGGCCCGCCGCCCAGGATCATGATCTTCGGCCGCTCGCTGGGCGGCGCCTCACTCGCGCTCTCGTAGCTGCTGTAGAGATAGGGCGTGTACGCCTCGAACTCCGCCGCGCAGGTGTCGACCTGGTGGTAGGTGGGGATGAGTCCCAGGTCGGCGCGCATCCGGCGGATTTGCAGTTCAGAGATCGGAGATTGGAGATTGGAGATTTCGGAATCCCCCCCTCTCCCAATCTCCGATCTCCAATCTCCGATCTCCAATCTCCGACTTGCGATTCTCGCCAACTGCCGGTCGGTAAAGCCCAGCCGTTTCGCCTTGCGCAGCGTGGCACGATCGAGCGTCGCCAGCCCATTCTCGAAGTCGGCGATCTCCTGCATCTGCGCCACGAACCACGGGTCATAGCCGGTGAGCTGGGCAACGGTGGCCTGGTGCTCGCCGGACAGCAGCGCCTCATAGACGGCGAAGAGGCGGTCGCGGTTGGGCGTGCGCAGCAGATCGTGCAGCGCCGTACCGGGATCGTAGCCCTTGAAGTGGCCGTCGGCATCGCGTTCCATGGGGCCGAGTCCGTCCCGGCCGATCTCCAGGCTGCGTACCGCCTTTTGCAGCGCCTCCTTGAAGGTGCGGCCGATGGCCATGGCCTCGCCGACCGACTTCATCTGCGGGCCAAGCTCGCGGTCCACGCCGGGAAACTTCTCAAAGGCCCAGCGCGGCGCCTTGACCACCACGTAGTCGATGGACGGCTCGAAGGCCGCCACGGTCTGGCGCGTGATGTCGTTACGCAGCTCGTCCAGCGTGTAGCCGACAGCCACCTTGGCAGCCAGTTTGGCAATGGGGAAGCCCGTCGCTTTGGATGCCAGCGCCGACGAGCGCGAGACGCGCGGGTTCATCTCGATGATGACGACGCGACCGCTGGCCGGATCCACGCCAAATTGCACGTTGCTGCCGCCCGTCTCCACACCCACGGCGCGCATGACCAGCCGTGCCTGGTCGCGCAGCCGCTGGTACTCCTTGTCGGTGAGCGTCTGCGCCGGCGCCACGGTGATGCTGTCGCCCGTGTGCACGCCCATGGCGTCCAGGTTTTCGATGGAGCAGACCACGACGAAGTTGTCGGCCGCGTCGCGCATGACCTCCAGCTCATACTCCTTCCAGCCGATGAGCGACTCCTCGACCAGGACGGTGTGCACCGGGCTCTCCTTGAGACCCCAGGCCACCTTCTCGTCGAACTCGTGCGGCGTGAAGACGGTGCCGGCGCCGCTGCCGCCGAGGGTGAAGCTGGGGCGGATGAAGATCGGGTAGCGGCCGATCTCCTGCGCGATCTGGCGCGCTTCTTCCAGGTTGTGGGCGACGCCGCTGCGCGGGGATTCCAGCCCGACGGCCGTCATGGCATCCTTGAAGAGTTCGCGATCCTCGGCCACCTGCATCGCGCGTAGGTTGGCGCCGATCAACTCCACGCCATAGCGGTCGAGGATGCCCTGCTCCGCCAGCGCCACGCCCAGGTTCAGCCCGGTCTGCCCGCCCACGGTGGGCAGCAGCGCGTCGGGCCGCTCGCGCGCGATGATCTTCTCCAGCACGTCGACCGTCAGCGGCTCGATGTAGGTGGCGTCGGCCAGCTCCGGGTCGGTCATGATCGTGGCCGGGTTGGAATTCACCAGGATGACGCGGTACCCCTCCTGACGCAGCGCCTTGCACGCCTGCGCGCCCGAATAGTCAAACTCGCACGCCTGGCCAATCACAATCGGCCCGGACCCGATAATCAAGATGGAAGATAAGTCAGTTCTCTTAGGCATCAGAAAGTCTCACAAGATTGTTTTGGCCGCAAAGACGCAAAGGCGCGAAGAAAACGCAAAGAAAAGGAAATATCGAAAAGTGCTGATGATATCTCCATCTGTTGGCCGGCATTCGACGCGTTGCTAGCGTACAACGCGTCGGATTCCGTCTTTGATCAGCGGAACTTCAAAGTTGATCAAGAAACCGAGGTGCTTCCCGGTTAGCTTCAACTGCGTCATGATTTGCGCAAGAAAGAGCGGCTGCATCACTTCGACAGCCTTTAGTTCGCAGACAACAAGGTCCTCGACCAACACATCGAGGCGCAATCCTTCGGAAAACAGAATCCCATCATACACGATCGGCACGTCTGTCTGCCGGCTGAAGCGTAGCCCGCGTTTCGCCAATTCGTGACAAAAGCAGAGCTCGTAGACCTTTTCCAGCAAGCCCGGCCCAAGTCCCCGATGTACAGTATAGGCCGAATCGACCACCAACTTGCCAATTCGTTCCTCTTCAGTTGTAAGCTTTACCAGGGTACGGCTCATAAATCCTTCCCGAATTCTTTGCGCTTCCTTTGCGTCTTTGCGTCTTTGCGGCTACACTTTCTTTTCGTCTTTTTTCATGGCGGTCGCAGTTCCCGCCTTACCAAAACAGAGGAGAAGTGTAGCGTGAGCGTTCAAGACGCAGTCAAAACAACCGGAACATCCCGGAATGGAGAGTTGGCCCATGCGGCGGCGGTGACCATGAGCAC
>ERZ795053.4910-NODE-4910-length-14163-cov-17.377942_pt1 | contig 14163 bp, 12 predicted proteins | sample MGYA00375137_ERZ795053 | MGnify/ENA primary metagenome ERZ795053 (study PRJEB30182, sample SAMN05720284) | activated sludge metagenome | isolation source: Anaerobic digester | place: Hong Kong | collected 2014-12-17 ... | reverse complement strand
GTAGAAGGGTGTAAAAGAGCTGACAGGTGGCAAGCTTATATGTGCTGACCTGATCACCTAAAATTCGACCACCCGCTGCAAAGCGAAGGCCGCCAATTGAAAACTGCCCGCTGCAACAGACCCGGTCTTGTAAGAAAGATGTCATATTGCCTTGTCTGCATCACATCCGTAAGTGGTAAGCCGTTCATTGAGTAAAATGGCCTAATTTTAGGCCGTCGGTGAAATAGACAGCGCATTTTCCATAGCCTCAGGCCTACTTTAAATTTGTGTAGCCTATTTCACGGCAACAATTAAAATTGCTTTATTTGTAGCCCAATTCAATCTTTAATCACCAACAAAAGAACCTGTATGAAAAAGTTGTTTGCATTGATTGCCACAATGGGACTGGCTATGTTCGCTACCACCCAGGTAGTGATGGCTCAGGCAGAAGAAGCTGCCGAAGCCTCCGGCGAAGGTGGTATCACCCTGATCAAGCGTTATTTCATTGAAGGTGACTACATCTTCATGTCGCTTCCGCTGATCTGTCTGATCCTGGGTCTGGCTTTTTGTATCGAACGTATCATCACCCTCAGCCTGGCTGATGTGAATACCAAGAATCTGATGAAGAGCGTAGAAACTGCAGTGAATAACAAGGACGTGGAAAAAGCCAAGCAGATATGTAAAGCTACCCGCGGCCCGATAGCTTCTATCATGTACCAGGGTCTGTCTCGTACAGATGAAGGAATAGATATTGTAGAAAAATCAGTTTCATCTTATGGCTCTGTGCAAATGGGTCAGCTGGAAAAAGGGCTTTCCTGGATCTCCCTGTTCATTGCGCTGGCTCCGATGCTCGGATTCTTCGGAACGGTGATCGGTATGGTGCAGGCATTCGATGATATTGCCAGTGCCGGTGCCATCTCTGCAACCATCGTGGCCGCCGGTATCAAAGTGGCCCTGTTGACCACCGTATTTGGTCTGATCGTGGCCATCATCCTCCAGATCTTCTACAACTTTATCGTTGCCAAGATCGAAGGTATCGTGAACAAGATGGAAGATAACTCTATCACCTTCATCGATATCCTGGTTAAGAACAAAATTGCCTAATCCGATAAAAAACGGAACATGGAAAATTTCCTTGTTAATATAGTCCTTCCCGGCGCCGTTTTTCTGGCCATCATAGCGGTCATCCTGTTCGTGGCATCCCTGCTCATAGGGATCTTCCAGAACATCCGCGGGTCCATCAAACTGCTGGCTGCCCTGGGGCTGCTCATTATCTTATTCATCATCGGCTATGCTACTGCATCCGATGCCAATCCAACCAGTATCGATCTTGCCAGCGGAACAATCAAAATGATCTCTGCAGGTATCATCACCATGCTGGCTCTGACAGTGATCACGGTGGTGACCACTGTGGTCATGTCGATCTATAACCTGTTCAAATAAAACAGTATGGGTAAGAAAACACGTGGTACACCTGAAATCAACGCCAGCTCGATGGCCGATATCGCCTTCCTGCTGCTGATATTCTTTCTGGTAACCACTGAGATCGCCATTGACGAAGGGATCAATGTGGTCCTGCCGCCATGGACGAATGAGCCCCCTCCACCCATTGAAACCAACAATCGCAATACGCTGATCGTGAATCTCAATGCCCGCGACCAGTTGCAGGTGGAAGAAGAACTGACAGATGTGCGTATGCTGCGTGATCTGACCAAACAGTTCATCAACAACAACGGTGTGGATCCTCATCAGTCTGACAATCCGCAGGTAGCTGTTGTATCATTTAAAGGTGACCGTGGTACTTCTTATGACATGTATATACAGGTGTACAATGAACTGAGAGGTGCCTACAACGACCTTCGGGACGAAGCCGCCAAACGGAAATTCGGCAAGGAGTTCACAGAACTGACCGACACGACCAAGATCAACGAAATCAAAGACATGTACCCCATCCGCATCTCAGAGGCAGAGCCTTCCGAGTTCGGTGCCGGTACCAAATAATCAGGATATGCCCAGTTTTGTAAAGAAACCCAGACAGGCACCCGGTATCAATACGGCTTCACTGCCGGATATCGTGTTCATCCTCCTGTTCTTCTTCATGGTGGCCACCCGTATGCGGGAAACCGATATCAAGGTGAAGCAGGTGCTTCCCCAGGCCACCGAAATGGAAAAACTGGAGAAGAAAGACCTGCTCAGCTACATCTATATTGGTGCACCCGAAAAGCGCTACCAGAAAGAGCTGGGAACGGCCCCCCGCCTGCAGCTGAATGACCAGCTGGCAGATGTGGAAGACATCGCGGTATTTGTAGAAGCTGAAAAGGAAAAGATGCCCGACGAGAACAGAGCCAAGATCATCATGGCCCTCAAAGTAGATAAAGAGGTGAACGTGGGTATCATCAGTGATGTGAAAACAGAACTGCGTAAAGCCAATGCGCTGAAGCTGACTTACATCACGAACAAGCGGATGGAAGAAAATTGACCTGAAAACATTTTAGTTGGTGATGGTCCCGGTGCAAGCCGGGACCTTTTTTTAGTCTGTCAATCCGTACTTCTTCCGGAATTTATTGAAAAGCGCTTCCTGCCAGTTATGCAGTTCTACTTCCTGCCCCTGGATGAATGCCTGTATGACCTTACTGCTTCGCATGTCCAGCAGGTCGCCTTCGCTGATGAGAAAGGTGGCGTCTTTTTGAAGGTCCAGTGATCCGGTGTGGTCATCTATACCCAGTATCCTTGCAGGATTCAAAGTGATACATGTAAGTGCTTCTTCCTTACTCAGGCCATAACCGGCCGCTGTGCCTGCCTGAAAGGGCAGGTTGCGCATGTTCCAGAAAGATGAACCATCATTACTGACCGATATGGCACAGGTCACACCGTTTTTGGTCAGCACAGCCGGCAGTTCGTATGGACCTGAAGTGTGTTCATCCGGGCTTACCGGTAGCCGATCTACCGCTTCCAGTACAACTGGTATCTCCTTAGAGGCCAGCTCATCTGCCATCATCCAGGATTCTTCTCCGCCTACTATGATGGGCCTGATGCCGAAAGATTCTGCAAATGCCACTGCATTACTGATCTCACGAAGCTTGTTGGCACGTATGAAAAGTTGTTTTTCGCCCTGGAATACCGGCCCGATCGCCTCGAGTTTCAGGTTGACCGGTTCGTCTTTATGCTGTTGTTCATACACCCTGGCTTCACTGAACAACTGCACCAGCTCCTGTATCTTATTCTCATAGTCGGGATCCGGTTCATAGCGAAATCCATTATTCCACCTTCCCTGCATGTAACCGGGCCAGTTGAGATGCAGACCATTGTCTAAGGCATATACCGCATCTTCCCAGTTCCAGCCATCCAGCTTCATGACTGAAGAAGTGCCCGGCATGCGCCCGCCCTGTGGTACTATCTGCGCCAGCAATATGCCATTGGAACGAACTGTAGGGATGACCCGGCTGTCTGTGTTGTATGCGATGACCGACCGCACATTCGGATTCAGATAACCTGTTTCTCTCTGGTCATTGGTAGATCTTACCATTTCTATCTCACGCAATCCCAACTGGCTGTTGAGAGCGATCAGACCCGGATATACATGTTTACCAGCGGCATCTATGACACGGTATCCGCGAAAATCGAATTTGACCAGCCGGGCATCTGCCAGAAAAGTGATCTTTCCTTCATAAAAAGCCATGAGTCCGTTCTCTATCACCCGTCCATCACCACAATGGATGGTGGCATTCATGACAACAGTTGGTGAATCTACAGGCGTATCATTCTGAGCCCCTGCAACAGACACTAAAAAAAGTAATATTAAAAATATGTAGTATTTCATATGCTCATTGTTCTGTGGTGAATACACCTTCTGTATCACAGTCATATTCCGGTTCCTGTATGATGATGACCGGACTGGTCCTTTCTCCCTTCTTTCCTGCATTTGCTGCCCGATCGACCAGACGTCTGCGCTCTGCCTGCATAGCAGATTGCTTGCGGGCTTCTTCCTCTCTGTCGTAATACAATCGGCCATCTATAAAAGTCTTTTCTGCCCGTGCATATACACTAAGAGGGTTGTCATTCCACAATACCAGATCTGCATCCTTTCCTGTCTTCACACTTCCCACACGGTCATCTATATGAAGCAGTTTGGCTGGATTCAGGGTTACCAGCTTCCAGGCTTCTTCTTCGGAAAGCCCACCGTACATAATAGCTTTTGCGGCTTCCTGGTTGAGGCGTCGTGCCATCTCGGCATCATCACTGTTGATGGCGGTTACAACTCCCATCTGATCCATGAGTGCGGCATTATAGGGAATGGCTTCGATGACCTCATATTTATAGGCCCACCAGTCAGAGAATGTAGAACCCCCTGCCCCGTGTTCTGCCATTTTATCAGCTACCTTGTAGCCTTCCAAAATGTGGGTGAAGGTGTTCACCTTGAATCCGTGGCGCTCTGCCAGATGCATCAGCATGTTGATCTCGCTCTGCACATAGCTGTGGCAGGTAATGAATCTTTTTGACTGGAGTATCTCGGCCAGTGCTTCGAGTTCCAGGTCGGTGCGAACCAATTCATTCTTGTTAGCTTTTGCCTGGATGTATGCTTCTGCCCGGGTGAATCCGTCTTCCATGATCTGTTCCACACCCATACGCGTTTGCGGATATCTGATCGTATTGTCATCGCCCCAGTTGGATTGTTTGACGTTCTCTCCAAGAGCAAATTTGATGAAACCATCTGCACCTTTGAACTTCATTTCTTCGGGGGTATCACCCCAGCGCAATTTGATCAGTGCGGTCTGACCACCTATGGCATTTGCAGAGCCGTGCAGGAGGTGAGAAGTGGTAACACCTCCTGCCAGCTGCCGGTAAATATTAACATCTTCTGAATTGATGACATCTCCAATGCGCACTTCTGCAGAAATAGACTGGGTACCTTCATTCACACCTCTGCTGATGGCAATATGCGAATGTTCATCTATGATGCCGCTGGTAAGGTGCATGCCGGTGCCATCAATGACCTCTGCATCTTTGGCACTCAGCCCTTTTCCTATACCGATGATCTTCCCGTTGCTGATGAGTACATCGGTTTGTTCAAGAATGCCCCCGGCTTCATTGGTCCACACTGTTGTATTGGTGATCAGCCAGGATTTTGGTTCCGGTTGTGTATAATTGCCAAATGCCTGGAAGGGATAAGGAATGGCTCCCAGGTTCAGGGTGTCAGGTACGGGAACAGATGTTTCTTTTTCTGCATACACATTACCTTTTTCAGCATTCCAGCTCATCCACTCTCCATTGCGGGTACCACTTCCGGTGAAGTGTCCGGGTCTGACGGTTCCACTCAGATTATAGCTGACACTGTCCAGCCTGAAACGAAGATTGATATTGTATCCACTCAGGCTGCCGGTAGCATCAATGGTATCAGTGTTCCGAACAACTGCAAATGTGGGTTTTTGTTCCTTTCCTCTGATCAGTAGTCCGTATCGCTCATTATCGAGGTGCAGGTACCATGCTCCCCGCTGATCGCTCAATGGCTTTTGCTGTACTGTATAAGGTACTCCATGCACCCAAACTTCATACAACACACCATCGTCCAGGAATATATTTCCTGCTACTACCAGGAAGTTGGCTTGCTTGCCTTTTTCCAGTACGCCGATCTGGTCACTTACTCCTGCCATCTTTGCCGGTGTGGTAGTGAGGGCAGACAGAGCCTCCTGTTCACTCAGGCCATATTTAACAGCCTTACGAAGATTCGGCAGAAAATCTTTTTTGTCTTTGAGCTGATCTGATGTGATGGCTATATGCATTCCCGCCTTTTCCAGATAGGCTGCATTGGCAGGAGCCAGCTCCCAGTGCTGCAGTGTGGTCAATGCTACCTGCTCTGCATCCCAGGCATCGTGTACATCAGGTGCATCCGGAAAGTTCAGGGGAATGATGAGTTGCGCTCCTGATTGTTTCAACGCATCGATGCGCTGGTATTCATTACCGCTTCCTTCTGCAATTAGATCCAACCCAAATTCTTTAGCTATTTGTGAAGCCCGAAGGATCTCCAGTTTGTCAGAAACATGAAAAAAAGCAGTATGCGATAAATGATCAGACAACGCCTGTAAAGAAAGGTTGGTTTCCTGTTCAGAACCCCCGGCTGCATACCACTGTGCATCATACAGGCTCTGCCTGATCAGCGCAATACTGCCCATCTGTGAGCTTGGATAATCCTGTGAAGAACTTCCTTTGCTGAATGAATAGTGCAAACTGCTATGCTCAGCCAGTAGCATTTCATTGGCAGATTCATCGCCCAGCAAGATCACTGCACCGGTTCCCCGTATGATGCCATCTTCCCGGTGGGTCAGGGCAGCACCAAAACCGGCATTGCGAAGTTTTCTGTTGGCGGCAGTGTCTGGTACGAAAACACCGGCTGCAGAAAATTCAGGCGTAACTGCCTGATTCCAGCTGACTGCCCGCAGGTCATTGCTTTCCATCTGAGGGCCGTCACTTCTCTTCTCTTTTGGTTTCTCCGGTATGCCGGCATCACACGCCAGGTCAATGAAGGCCGGATACAAGGTCAATCCACTGCAATCTATTACCACAGCATGTTCTGGAATGGTTATTCCCTTGCCGGTTGACTGAATGATGCCGTCCTGAATGATCATGGTGGCATCTTCCACTGTAAGAGTGGGCGATTGCACCAGGGTCATATGGGTAAATGCATAGGGTGTATGCCGGTCATCATGTACACCATTTACAGGAAAAGTTACCTGTGCGATCAATGATAACGGGCATAACAGGAGTAGGAAAAATTGGTAACGCATGAGTAAATGCTTGGCTGACGAAAATAGGGATTTTATATCTTGCATGCCATCATGGAAAAATGGCTGCAGGTGCATGGCAGGGAATGGTTCTACCGCGATATCGGAGAGGGGAAACCCTTGCTGTTACTGCATGGGTTCTGTGAGTTCAGTATGGTCTGGGATCCGGTGCTCATTCTGCTCGACGACAGGTACCGTCTGATCATACCTGACCTGCCCGGTTCCGGTCGTTCACCGGTCGGGGCTTCCTGGACAATGCATGATCTGGCAGCAGATCTTCTTGTACTTCTTGACCAGGAAGGCCTGGATGAGGTGGTGGTCATGGGGCATTCCATGGGAGGCTATCTGGCCATGGAAATGCTTGCAGGATATCCGGAAAGGCTTACAGGTATTGGTCTGATCCACTCTCATGTTTATGCTGACACTGAAGAGAAAAAAGAAAGCAGAAGAAAGGCGATCCGTTTTGTAGGTGAAAACGGAGCAAGGGCCTATGTGCGCCAGCTTGTTCCGGGATTGTTTGCACCGCTTACTGACCGTGTACTGGTTCGGGCAGAAATAGATGCACTGGATGATCAGGATCCGGAGGGGCTTCAGCAGGCTTTGGAAGCGATGATAAACCGGCTGTCAACAGAAGATGTGCTGCAAAAAGCGCATCTGCCTGTCCTGATGGTGCAAGGTCATCATGATACGCTGTTACCGATGGAAAACCTTCTCGCTCAGGCTGCACTGGCACCGCAAACTGAACTGTATGTACTTCCGCAAGCTGGCCATATGGGCATGCTGGAACAGCCAAGAGAAATGGCAGGACATATAAATGATTATCTGAGCAGGTTTATCTCCTGATGCCAAGTCTGCCTCCGTACCAGGCTGCCGGTACCATCCCCGCAAGAGCTGCTATCCAAACCCATACCGGATGATAGAAGCTGGTCATATTGATAATGCTGAAGACCAGAAGAACCGTACCACAAATGAATGATGCCAGCAGAGATTCTTTGAATATCCTGGCAGCAACCCACCCACCCATCAGACAGCCTAACAGCCAGCCCAGCACCACAAAAAGCAAAACTGCCACAGGTGCTTCCTGCATATAGGCATTCATGGAATCAATATCTGACAGATCCACATGATCTGGTGGTGGTATGACGGTATGCCCGATGGTTTCCATCAGAAAGATCACAATGCCTCCGGTTATCACACCGGCCAGTACGGCAAGGAGTCGGCGCCAGGTTGGTTTCATGGAACTAAAATAAGAAAATAGAAAAGGTCAAAGGGTGAGGAAGACTGGATAAGGGTATAAGGATGGAACCCCTCCCTGTAACTATCGGGAGCTGTCGGTGTATCGGATTCTGTGTTCAACCTGGATAACGTCCCTCCATCCTCACCATTCACTGCCTGCTCCTTCACAGCTATACGGCTTCCCTGCTCCTCAAAACTTCTCCTTTAAATATTTTCCGGTGAAACTTTGTGCCACATTGGTCAATTCTTCCGGTGCTCCTTCAAAGACCAGATAACCACCGGCTTCACCGCCTTCCGGCCCGAGATCGCACACCCAGTCAGCACACTTGATGACCTCCAGGTTGTGTTCTATCACGATGACGCTGTGACCATGTTCGATGAGCATCTGGAAAGAATCCAGCAGTTTGCGTATGTCGTGAAAATGCAGACCGGTGGTTGGTTCGTCAAATATGAAAAGTATGTGATCCCTTCCGCGTCCTTTCCCCAGAAAGCTTGCCAGTTTGACCCGCTGGGCCTCACCGCCGCTCAGGGTGGAGCTGCTTTGTCCCAGCTGTACATAACCCAGACCTACATCCATAAGAGGCTGCAGTTTGCCTGCAATATCTTTTTCGCCTGAAAAGAAAGCTACTGCTTCCTCTATACTCATGGCAAGTATATCAGATATGTTTTTATCTTTATACTTAATATCAAGTATCTCTTCTTTGAATCTTTTCCCGCCACAGTCATCGCATACCAGATGCACATCTGCCAGGAACTGCATGTCCACCACGATCTCTCCTTCACCTTTACAGGTTTCACATCGTCCTCCATCCACATTGAAGGAAAAATGACTGGGCTTGTATCCCCTCGCTTTAGCTGATCCCTGAGATGCATACAGTTCGCGAATGGCATCATAGGCCTTGACATAGGTTACAGGATTGCTCCGGCTGGATTTTCCGATCGGATCCTGGGTCACCATTTCCAGCTGGGTGATCTTCCGCCAGTCGCCACTGATCAATGATGAACTTGCCGGACTGTCAGCTTCGTGTTCCAGCAAGCGCTGCAGTTCGGGGGCGAATAAATGCCTGATCAGGGTGGTCTTGCCGCTGCCACTCACACCGGTCACCGCTGTCAGGCAATGCAGGGGTAGTCGCACATCCAGCGATTTCAGGTTATGCATATTCGCCTGTTTGATCTGGATGAAATTGCGTGGTTTTCTTTTCTGCTTCGGCACCTCGATCACTTCCTTTCCAGTCAGATATTTTGCTGTCAGACTTTCCTTCGATCCGTCCAGGTCCTGCAGGGTTCCGCTGAATACCAGTTTTCCTCCGTGTACACCTGCTTCGGGACCGATATCCAGCAGATGATCTGCGCTGCGTATCACTTCTTCCTCGTGTTCCACCACCACCACGGTGTTACCCAGGTTGCGCAATTCTTTCAATACACGAACAAGTCGCTCTGTATCACGCGGATGTAATCCAACGCTGGGTTCATCCAGGATATACAGGGAGGAAGTTAAGTTGCTTCCTAATGTTCTGGTCAGGTTGATGCGTTGGGTCTCTCCGCCTGACAATGTATTTGAACGTCGGTTCAGGGTCAGGTAACCCAGTCCGAGATCGAGCATATACCCCAGTCTTCCGTTCACTTCAGTAAGAATTCTTCGTGCGATCTTTTCTTCGGTCACATCGAGCCCCATGGAAGCAATGAAAGCCTGCAACTGATCTACCGGCATATCCAGCAGTTCGCCGATATGTTTTCCCGCTACCAGTACATAGCGTGCGTCGCTTCTGATACGGCTTCCCTCGCATTCGGGACAAACAGTGCGGCCCCGGTATCTGGCCAGCATGACCCGATACTGGATCTTATAGGCATTCTCTTCCAGCATGCGGAAAAAGTCATCCAGCCCCTGGAAATGAGCGTTGCCGGTCCACAGCAATTTCTTCTGCGCATCCGTGAGTTGGTTGTAGGGTTTGTGGATGGGAAAGTCGAAGAGTGATGCATGGTCCACCAGTCTTTCCAGCCAGGCTTTCATTTTCTCTCCCCTCCAGCAGGCAACAGCCCCCTGGTAAACAGTAAGAGATGGATCAGGAATGACCAGTGATGGATCAATGCCGATGATGGTACCAAAACCTTCGCAGCGTCTGCAGGCACCATAGGGATTGTTCTGGTTGAAGAAATCCGGGGTGGGTTCTTCAAATGTGATACCATCGGCCTCGAAGCGATTGGAAAAAGACATAGGTTCAGCACCTTCTTCCAGCAGCCAGAGTTCGCCGTGCCCTTCATAGAATGCAGCATCGGCAGAATCAGCCACCCGTTGCAGCAATTCTTCATCGTTCTCTTTGGTAACCAGCCTGTCCACCAGCAGATGCAGATCCTGTTTGGCTTTCAGTTCTGCTTCGCCATCCAGCACAGCTTCCATCTTCACCACATCGCCATCAACCAGCAGACGATTGTATCCTTTCTGGTGAAGCACATGCACGGTCTCCGTGAGCGAACGACCCTTCTGTCTTGGAAGGGGTACGGTCATGAACACTTTTTTGCCTGCGGCGATGGAGGAGAAATGGTCCACCACATCAGTGACCGAATGCTTACGAACTTCTTCTCCGCTCACCGGCGAAAAGGTTTTTCCCACCCGGGCGAACAGCAAGCGCAGGTAGTCATAGATCTCTGTCAGGGTGCCGACGGTAGAACGGGTGGTTCGGGTGGTGGTCTTCTGGTCCAGTGCGATGGCCGGGCAGATACCCCTGATATAATCTACATCAGGTTTGTTGAGGCGCATCAGGAATTGTCTGGCATAAGAAGACAGGCTTTCTACATAACGGCGCTGGCCTTCGGCATAGAGGGTATCTATGGTCAGCGAAGATTTTCCGCTGCCGCTCACACCGGTCACCACCACCAGCTGATTACGTGGAATGGTCACGTCAATATTCTGCAGGTTATGCTCTCTGGCTCCCTTTATGAATATACCGGAGTACTGCTCTTTTTTATTTTCTAATTTTTCAGACTTTTTCTTACCCACAGCCATTATAATCCCTGAAATTGTTTATGAATTGTCAAAAATTTGGCAAAAAAACTAAACTTTTGAAACCTTAATAAATTTTAACCGTACATTTGGGGGTATTGTTACCTGAATTTGGGCAACAATCCTATTTTTGGATCAACAAAAGTACAACTCCTAACAACAGAACTTGCTTATAAGGACAAACTTCTACGCCAACAATTACTGAAGTTTTTTACTACAACCTTATAATCGTATGCAAGTTCAATCCATGCCCGACAAGCAACTCGTGCGCCTGTACATTTCAGGTGATGAGCATGCACTATCAGAACTGATCACCCGTCACCGCGACAAGATCTACACATCCATCCTTTTTACGGTGAAGGAGGCGGCTCTGGCAGAAGACATCTTCCAGGACACCTTTGTGAAGGTCATTGACACCCTGCGTTCAGGTCGTTACCGGGAGCAGGATAAATTTCTGCCCTGGGTGATGCGCATCGCCTATAACCTGTGTATTGATCATTTCCGCCGAAACAAACGCATGCCGATCGTTACTACCGGCGATGGCTACGATATTTTCGATGTACTGGGTTTCAAAGACAAGAGCATTGAAGAGAATCTGATCCATGACAATACCTATGATAAGGTGCGCAACCTTGTGAACCACCTGCCTGAAGAGCAGCGTCAGGTACTCATATTGCGTCATTATTCCGGTATGAGTTTCAAGGAGATAGCAGATATGACAGGGGTCAGCATCAACACGGCCCTGGGTCGTATGCGGTATGCACTGATCAACATCCGGAAAATGATGGCTGAAAAAAATATCAGCATATGATACAATAGGGAGAAAAGCCCGTCCGTTTAAGGTGTGTATTGGATAAAATAATTCATCACCTTAAACAGACTGCATGATCAAAACCCTTACACAAGACCATCTTATTCGCTTCATGTACGGGGAAACCGGCCCCGAAGAAACCGGCCTGATCAGAGAAAGTTTGCTTACAGATACAGACCTTCATGATCAGTTTGAACAATTACGTGATGCTGCCAGAGGTTTGGATACCGTAATGGCCTCACCACCTGAGTACACGGTAAAGCGTATCCTGCGATACAGCAAGAGCACCGCACCTACCGAACACATGATGTAAGAGACACCCCGCCATGGCGGGGTTTTTTTATTTCTGCAGACTGATTTCTTCCGGCTGCAGCCCCGGTTTGTTTCCGGCATGTTTGCAATCGTAACACATCTTAACTAAATTGCTGAAAATTTGATCGTTATGAAACGCATACATTACCTGTCTGCCCTGATGGCCGCAGGCCTCCTCTATGCAGGAAACGCCGTGGCTCAGGACCCCGTTTGTGCCATACCCGGTGCAACACTTTGTGATAACATGGACTCCTATACCGCGGGCGATGCCCTCGGGCCCGGCGCCTCCTGGTGGACCACCTGGAGCGGCGCAGAAGGTGGTTCTGAAGATGGCGAAGTGACCGACCTCTACGCTTATTCAGCACCCAATTCCATGACCATTGAAGAAGGTGGCCTGAATGATGTGATCCTGAAACTCGGAAACCAGTCAAGTGGCTACTGGCGCCTGGAATGGCAAATGCTGGTACCGGAAGGTAAGTCCGGCTACTACAACATCCAGGAAAGTGAAACACCCGGTATAGCCTGGAACACAGAACTGGTCTTTGCACTGGTTGATTACGTTACACCAGCCCCTGACGGTACAGGAAATGTACTGATTCCCGGTGCCGCCGAATTCTCCTATCCCGTAGGCGAATGGTTCAAGGTGGAACATCTGATAGACCTGGATGCTGATAATATTGAAATATGGATCGATGGAGTAATGGTATATACCGGTGCCTATACCGGCAATATCGGTTCTGTTGACTTCTATTCCATAGATGCTGATTGTCGCTACTACATAGATGATGTGCTGCTTACCGATATGATGCCTGTTACCGGTACCGGAGCTTATTATATCAACTCCAACACCACCGGCGGTGAACCATGGTTCTCCAGTTCTAACCTGGATGCTCTTGCTGCCAATTTCGGAGAAGGTTATACCCATGAATACTTTGAAACGGTAGATGTGGACGCAGCCTTCAGCAGTGAAAATTGCTTTGTGTTCCTGGAAGGTTCTGATTCTCACGCCGATGAACTGGAAGCATTCCTGGATGCCAATATCGATGCTATTGAAGCATGGGTTGCCTCTGGCGGACATCTGCTTCTTAATGCTGCACCCAACGAAGGTGATGGCATGAGCTTTGGTTTCGATGGCACCTCTCTGGTGTATGCATATTTTACTGACAACGCTGAGGCGGCAGATCCCGGTCACCCGATTTTTGCCGGACCTTTTACTCCGGTTGGTACCAACTGGACGGGTACTTCCTTCGGACATGCTGTTGTTACCGGTACTGATCTGAACCCGCTTATCTGGGATGAATTCTCTACAGACAACTGGGTGCTGGCTGAAAAAGCCTGGGGTGCTGGTACTGTGTTATTTGGCGGTATGACTACCAATAACTTCCACAGCCCTTCAGTGGAAGCAGCTAACCTGCGTGCCAATATCATTTCTTACCTGAGCTGTACTGCTCCTCCGGTATGTAATACTCCTGGTGCTCCTTCTGTAGAGATCATTTCATCTACCTACGCCAGTGTGACCTGGGAGCCGGTAGAAGGAGTAGAGCGCTATGTGTTCGCCATTCGTGATAACACCACCGGCGAACGCTGGAATCGTCAGACCACAGATACCTTTATGGAGCTGACAGCACTGGAGCCCGGCCACTCCTATACAGTGCGTCTGCGTTCTGTTTGCTATCCTTCAGGTTTCTCAGCTCCCGGACCGCAAACTGACTTCACCATGCCATTGCGTATCGGAGATGTCAGCAACAGCATGACCATCTACCCGAACCCGAACAACGGTCAGTTCAACCTGCTGCTGAGTGGATATGATGCCGCTCAGGTCATGGTGAACATTACCAATACTGTAGGTCAGGTAGTATTTACTGCAAGCATTGCAGTTGACGGCGATAACACCGTTCAGGAGATCAATCTCGAAAATATGGCTGCCGGTACTTACTTCGTGCACCTGACCGATGGTCAGCGCAACGATGTACAGACACTGGTGATCAAATGATCAGCAAGTAACTGAACAGATCAAAGGGAACAGGAAACTGTTCCCTTTTTTT
>ERZ795053.4908-NODE-4908-length-14166-cov-10.291404_pt1 | contig 14166 bp, 5 predicted proteins | sample MGYA00375137_ERZ795053 | MGnify/ENA primary metagenome ERZ795053 (study PRJEB30182, sample SAMN05720284) | activated sludge metagenome | isolation source: Anaerobic digester | place: Hong Kong | collected 2014-12-17 ... | reverse complement strand
TCGACGGTGACTTCAATCGATACCGTCGTGTTGGCTCCGCTCGCCAGAGGTGCAACCGTGCAGGTGACTTCGCCGCCAGATTCGGTACACGTTGGTGAACCGGGCGTTGAGGAGACGAAACTAACGTCTGCCGGCAGGGTGTCGGTCAGGGTAGCGGCCGCGGTCATGTCGCTCGGACCTTGGTTGGTTACGGTGATTTCGTAGGTCAACGTTTCACCGGGGATTACCGGGTCGGGCGTGCCGATCTTTTCGACCAGGAGGTCGGTTTCGGCGGTAACGGCCGTGGTATCCGTGGCGCTGTTATTGGCTGTATTTGTATCCACCATACCGTCAGGCGGAGCTACCGTAGCCGTGTTGCTCAACGTGCCGGAAGCGTCGCTGGCAACGGCACCCATCGCGGTGAAGGTGGCTTCTCCACCGACCTGCAGGTTGACTGTTGCGTTGATATTGCCGAAGCCGCTGGCAGCGGTGCAGCTGGAGCCGGCCGTAGCCGTGCAAGTCCAGGAAACGCCGCTGAGCACGCCGGTGAAATCATCGCTAACCGTGGCCCCAGTGACGTCACTCGGGCCGAGGTTGCCGACGGTGATGGTGTAGGCTTGAATGACGCCAGCAACGGTCGTTTCCAGCCCATCGGTTTTGGCAATCGTCAGGTCCACTTCGCCAAAGTCGAAGTCATTGTAATTCAGCAGGTACATGCCGCCTTCAACGTCGGCGACATAGATGGCCCCGGCGATGGTGACGCGGGAAGCGTAACCGGCCGTGTTGTAGTAGCCAACCTGGGTTGGGGCCGCGGGATTGCTGACATCGACGACGAACGCGCCATCCGAGCCGCCAGCAACCACGGCGCGGTTGCCCGCGACCGCGACATCCAGGGCCAACGGCAGATCAACGCCGCTCAATTCGCCTACCAGGCTGATGTTGTTGGGGTCGGTCACATCGATGATCTTCAGGCCGCCATCGTCGGCTGCCAGATAGGCATAATTGCCCACGACGACAGAATCCCAGGCCGCACCAGTGGCCAGCGGCAGCGAATCGGTGACGAATGGGTTGTTAGGATCGCCGGCGTCGATGACGTAGAAGCCATCCAGGTCCGCCGCGACGTAGACGTAGTCACCCACGACTGCCACGCCGGCGGCGTAGGGCAGATCGGGCGTGCTCAGGCTGGTAACGGCCGTGGGGTTAGTCGGGTCCGTGATGTCGGCGATAAACAGGCCGGCAAAGCTATCAGCCACAAATGCATAATCTCCGCCAACGGCGACGTCGACGGCAAAATCATTTGTCGGCAGTGAATTGCCAGCGACCAGGCCATCCGGTACGCTGATATCTACCACGCGTAAACCGCCCAGCCCATCGGCCACATAGGCATAATCTCCGGCGATCTGGCCATTCAGCGCATAGTCGGCCAGCGCGGCGGCATCGGCTTTGGTTGGGGCGGTGCGGTCAGAGACGTTGGTGCTGGCCATACCGGTGAAGCCGTTGGCACTAAAGGCATACGGGCTGTTTGGCGAAACGTCGACGCCATTCACTTCGCCCAGGGTCTCATACGTGCCCAGGACGCCCACGTTATTGATGTTGCTGAAGTCGATGATGCTCAGTCCGGCCCAACTGTCGGCCACGTAAATGCGGTTGTTGCCCGCAGCGACGTCTACGGCAAAACCAGCCGTGTCCACGTTCGGGGTGGCGAAGGGGATGGGATTTGTCTCGTCGGTGGCGTTGAACAGGCGCACGCCGGCGTCATCGTCGGCGACGAAGACGTAGTTGCCGAAGTAACTGACGTCTAAGGCCAGACCGAGAGTGGCTGCGCTGCTGAGTGATGACATAGCCGCCGGATTGGTGATGTCGATGATGTGCAAACCGCCGCCACTGTCAGCCACGTAGGCGTGGCCGCGTACGGCGTTGGCCGCGATGCCTTCAGCGTAATCGGTCAGCGCAAGGCTGGTTTCCAGACCGAAAAGCGGTGTGATTTCATAAGACTCAATGCCGGCTGTGCCTGCAGCCACAAAGGCGTATATCTCGCCAATGCCGCCGGGTACCAGGGCCACGTCACGGGCATTGTCACCGGTCGCCGCTGAATTGATAAACGCCGGGGCGGTGATTGTGCTGATGTCTACGGCTACCAGACCACCGGTGTCGAAGGCAATGGCGGCGACGTTTCCGGAAACGTCAACGGCCGTTGCATAATCGGTCGGATCGGCGGTATTGTAATTTGAGACAAAAGTCGGTTGAGTGGGACTGCCGGGATTGGTGACATCTAAAACAAACATGCCCGCGTTTCCGGCCGCGACAAAAATTTTGCCTGACGCATCGGGAATGGTGATGTCTTCTACGATGGCATCCGCGCCTCCGGTAATCGATAAGGGATCGGATTGTTGCACAATGGTCGGATTAGCCGGATTGGCGACATTGAGAATAACGACACGGGGGCCCACGCCTAAATAAGCATACTGACCATAAAAGGTTACAGTGCGTGAGTCACCGCCTATCTGGGAGACGTAATTGACATTGTTAGCATCGATTGCTTGTACCAGCGCCCAACCACCGGCAAAAAGCAGGATGATAAGGCTCAGGAGAGCGGCAATCTTTGTGAAGGAGCGATGACTTTTCATGTTAGTTCCTTGATAAAAAGGCCGTGCCGGAGGTGAAACTCCGGCACGGCTCATCTACAGGTTATCCTTAACGCCGCGTCCGAACGTCAATCGTTTCGGAAGACTGGCTGCAACCTGCTGCGTTGCAAGCAGTGACGTAATACCAATACCTGGTGTTGCGATCCACGGTCCTGTCGGTGTAGGTGCTTCTATCTACACCGGTGGTGCCGATGAGGCTAAAGTTTGTTCCATCTGTGCTGCGGTAAACCTCGAAGCGAGTCTCGTTTGTGGAGTTGTCCATCCAGCTCAGGGTGACGCTGTTGCGCTGGACGCGGGTGGCCCACAATTGAGACGGCGCGCCGGGGATTTCGGTAGCGACGACGGCCGTTACCACGTTACTGTACGGCGATACCGCTGAGCCGCCGCCGGCAAAGGCCTGCACCCGGTAGGAGTAGGTCGACTGGTCGGCGACTGTGGTGTCGGTGTAGGTGGTGATGTTGGCGCCGTTTACTGTGGCAATACGAGCCCAGACAACATCTGGTCCGGTGCCATTTGCCCGCTCCACATAGAAGCCTTGCTCATTGTTGGCATTGTCGGTCCAGGTGAGGACAACTTGTGGTCCTGCCTGTACCTCAGCCGCCAGGTTACTCGGCGCAATCGGCGCTACAGCCGGGGTAGTGGCACTCACCGAGTTCGATGGATCAGACGAACCGGCTGTGTTGAAAGCAAAGGCGCGATACCAGTAGGTTGTGGAGGGCACGGCCGTTGTGTCGCTGTAGCCCGTGGCATTGGGATTGGCGACGACAAAGGTCGTAGTCCACGGGCCGTTTGGACCGGTGGTGTTGCGCTCGATGCGGTAGCCGGTGACCAGGCCGCTGGCCGGGCTCCAACTCAGGTCCACACGATTGCCGCTGATGGCAGTGGCGCCCAGAGTACCAACCCAGGTGGGCAGGCCGCCGGTGCTGGCTGTAACCGGGATGTCCCAGGTGGATTGGCCGACGTCATTGTAGGCCGCCACGCGGTAGTTATAGGTCATACCTGGCAGCACAGAGGTGTCTGTCCAGGCGTTGCCGCCTGTCGCGCCGCCTGGCGTTTGGCTGGGGATGCGCGCCACTTCGTAGAAGTCGCCCATCACCGGCACGTCTTGCCGCTGGATGATAAAGCCGATTTCCAATTCGGCCTGATCAAACCAGGAAAGCTCTACCGAGTTAGGCGTAACACCCACGACTTTGGTATCGATGGGATTCAGTGGCAGATCCACCGGGGTGGTGATGATAGCCAGAGGCGAGTCTGCACTGGGGCCGGCGCCGTTGAACGCTACGACCTTAAAGCCATAGGTTTTTCCGATGTTCATGGCATCGTTGACCAGCGTGGTACCATCGTAAACGACGGCCAGCCGATCCCATGAGGCGGTGGCGTCACTGGCTCCGTAACGGATCCAGACTTCATAGCCATCTGCGCCGGCTACAGCTTCCCAATCCAACTGCACAGAGAAGGGATCGAGGGAAACGGCCGTTACCCAACCTGGCGCGGCGGGCGCGGCTGTCGTGGCGCTGCTGTCGCTGCCCACGGCGTACGGACTGCCCTTACCGGTCAGAAGCCAGGTTGCATAGGCGACGCCACCCCAGTTATCCTGCAGGCCTTCCGTGCCGTCCAGCGAGGTCATATTCTCAAAGTCGGGAATCTGGTCGCTGAGGTAGTTGGGGGTCAACGGATAGTTCGGGTCCAGGATGTTGGGTGGGCCTTGCGGACGAACGTCCAGGCCCAACGCCGCGCTTTGGGAGCGCAGGTGTTCCATAAACTCGCGGGTGTGCGTCTGCCAGTAAGCGGTGGCTGAGGCAGTCAGAGCTGCACCGGACGGAGCCGCAAACCGGTAGGTGATCACATCCCAATTCTGCCCTTCGGGATATCGACCGGGTTCTTCGATGGGGGCTTTGGTGATGGGATCGTTGTAGGTGATGAATTTGGTGCCGGCAGCGCTGTAGTCAGCGTAGGTGAAGCCGGCCGGCGGGATGCGGTTGTCGAACAGGACGGTGGTGTTGATCAGGTCTACGGACATGACGTAATTGCCGGTTGTTGCGTCCAGCGCCCCAGTCCGTTTTTCATAGATCATGACCTTGTTATCGACGGTGGCGTCGATCAAATTGCCCAGGGCACGGTCGTCCAGTTGGAGGCTGCCTGCATCGTCGTAGAGTTGAGCGTTGGCTTCGTCGTAGTAGCCGGAGACGTACACCGGGGCGCCGTTGGCGTCGGTGACGGTGAGGCTGACAAACAGGCGACGGCCGTCCGGATAACCGGTCGGAATGCGGTGGCCAGATTCGTTGGTAACCTGAACCTGTACTTCATAAACGCCAGGCGATACTTCAACCGGCGCGCCTAACACGTCCAGATTCACGGCTTCCAGCATTTCCACTTCGGCGTTGCGCTGCGCGCGCGTCCACATGGGGTCACGCGAGGAGAGCATGCCGGGGAAAATGCGTACGTCGTTGCCCGTGACTGCGCCGATTACTTCCAGGTCTACTTCAGGGTAGAGGATAGACATCATCATGGGCAGGTCGCGGTTCGACCCCTGGAACTTGTGGAAAGCGGTGCCGCCCTGCGGATTCCGGTCTTTGGCATAGGGGAACCAGCCAGAGAGTACCGGATCGGCATTGAGTGAGACCGGGGATTCGTCGGAGTATTCGTGCTTCATGGTGGGCATGTGGCAATCCTGGCAGCGCTGATCGTCGCCGCCAACGCCATCGCCGAAGGAGCTGAAACGCCACTCGGTGTAGGTGCGTTGTTCGGGCATGCCATGGTTGAGCACAGGGATGGTCAGGTCGTGGCAGGTGCCGCAGAACTCAGACGTCTTGATGAAATCGCCTTCAAAGGTCGTGTGTTCCGGGGAGAAAGCCTGTCCCTGATAGTCGTAACTGCCATCTGGATTTTGCGGCGGGCCAATGGGTGCCTCAAAATGCAGCGGTACAGAGCCATCCGGGGAGAATACGGGCTGACCGCTGGCATCCACGCCACCAGGCAACTGCCAACCGGGCGGGTAAATGCCGTAGGTCTGGCCAGTGTAGGTGGTGCCATCCAGCGGAATGTCGCTGAAATAAATCTCGGCCGAACCAGGGTATTTGCCGCCATACGTCATGCCATCGTTAATCTGGAACGTGGCGTCGCCATAGGGCATACCGGCGTTGGGGCCTTGCGGATAGGGGTTGCCCGCATGAGGCCAGTCACTGATACCGGCCATCATATTCCAGGCGGGATCGTTGGGGTCCAGATCTGCCCGTTTCATTTCCACCGCGCCGATGGTGCGATGGCAGAATTCACACAAGATGCCTTCATCATCCGTGGAGAGCACGATGCTGTTGATGGCGTTGCTGGTATCTGCCTGCCCGGCCAGGTTGGGGTCGGTGCGGCCGGAGTACCAGGCGTTGGGGCTGTGGCAGCGCACGCAGACGTTGCCCGCGCCATCTTCACCGGTCAGGTTTAGGACCGTCTGGTTGACGATTTGCTGGTTGGCCCGGAAGATGGGGTCGCGGAAAGCGTTGGCGTGGGCGGAGCCGGCCCAGTTACCAAAATGGCCAGCTTGCTGGTCGATGGTGCCGCCGTGGCAGGCAGCGCAGGTGACCACAAACTCAAAGGTATTGTAAGGAGCCGGGAAGGTGATGTTTGCCAGCTCTTGTTCTTGTGTACCGGGATTGGGCACGGCGACGTTGGTGGGGGCGGGACGGCCGCCGGGAACGTCGGCGTAGCTAACGCTGATGATGGCCAACATGGAGATCATGACAGCCATGATGAGCACAAATAGTCTGGTCTGGGGTTTCCCGAAATCCAGAAGGGATTTAGCGCGATTTTTCAACTGTGACATTATTGACCTCCCTCAGAATTTGCCGTACTCGGGGCCAGTAATGAGTCGCCAGAAAGCTGATACGCTTCGTTGAAGCGTGTATTGCCTAGTAAGGCGGCTTGTGGCGGCTGATTGGACATGGTTTCGCCGGGGGCGGCGAAATGCACGGGCTGGCTGAGGAACTCGGCCTGACCTTCTTTGCTCAGGGGGTTGTAATCAAGCTCAAGGTTGACTACGCCTTTGAAGGTGTGTGGGCCATAACGATATTGGGTGACTTCTGGCGCAGCCTTGGCGTCGGTGATTTTCCATTCGCCGTGGATGTACCATTTGCCTGCTTTTTGCCCAGGCATGTCTTGAGCCGGGGAGAAAGCGGATAATTTCATTTCCAGGATACCGGTGGTGAAGTTGGCGTAGTCCGGGTTGTTGGCGAGGGCGCGGATGATGAAGCCATCTTGTAAGGTGCCTTCGGTGATCACGGCCGTTCGCCCAGGATGAGCAACCTCTACCTCGGAAATCGCCCAACCGATCTCCTTAAGAAATGCGAATTCCCCGGAAATGCCTACCGGGTTTACAGGGACAGAGGTCAGGGTTTGATCGTTTGGCGTCCGTGGCTCGGCAGTTTTCAGGCTGAATCCCTCTTTGAGGGTTTCGGCCAGCATGTCGGGCGGGGCAGCCAAAACGGCTACCAGAAGCAACACGCCTAACCCTAATAAGACGGCTGCTAATCGAAACTTCTTTCTATGGGGCATATTTTGTCCTCCTTTGCTGATATGTGACGGCATAGCCCACTACAAAACCTTATTTACAGGGCTAATTATTAAGGAAAACCGGGGACTTGTGCGTTTTGGTTCATTGCGAATTGTGAAGGCGGTCTTAACAATCCGCAGTTGGCAGGGGATGCTGTGCCTGGCAGTCGATGAATGAGGAATGTCGTTTGTTAGGGTAAATAGAGGGGGCTGCTGGCCAGGGCTATTTCGATTTGCCGCAGGAGGTTGGCGGGGTTAATCGGTTTGACGAGGTAGCTGCTGATGGAGAATTGACGGGCCATGAGGGCTGTCTGACTGTCGTGGCAAGAGGTGAGGATGATGATCGGCAATGTGGGAATGCAGTGGCGGATGGCCCCGAGTAGGAGGAGGCCGTTATGAGCCGGTATGTCGATTTCCAGCAGGAGGAGTTTGAAACGGCCGTTTTCCAGACAATTCAAAACATCCCGGCCCGGTCTGGTAGCCTGCACCCCATACCCACTGTATTCCAGCAAATGTGTCAACGATGCCCGAACATTTGCATTTGTGTCGGCCACCAAAATATTTGTCCTATACACGGTCTTTTTCTCCCGGATTATGTTCCGGTTACTGGTTGAACCGTATTCCTAATCGCCGAGGGTCTTCCCGGTGCCCTCGATTGGCTCCATTTTGTTCAACCCGTTTGTGTTGTTACGGTAAACACATATTACCGTAAATCGTACCGTGTTCTGAGAGAAATATTGTTCGGACTTGTGCCTGATTGTTTAGCTAATTGGTCGCTGGACTAACAAACCAGCCGATATCCAATTCCGCGAACCGTAATAATTTTTGTCGGATGCCGTGAATCTTCTTTTAGCGCCTTGCGTAGTTCGTGGATCCGGCCGCGCGCCAGATCGTTGGCTTCGATTTGCGATAGTTCATACCCTTGTGCTTCGCGTACCAGGTCGACGTAAGTCATCGTTTCTGAGGGGTGGCGCATGAGCACCAGCAGGTAATCGAAGGAAGTTGGCGTTACCGTCAATATTTCACCATCGAAGAAAATTTGGCGAGCGGCCAGATCTAAAGTTAGCTTGCCACAATGCAGGAAGCGCTGGGTGTTTTCCTGGCTTTCCTGATTGGCCGGAGGCGTGACTATCTGGTCGCTGCTGCCTTCCAACTGGGCCAGCAAGGTCTTCATTTCCTGGACAATGTCCTGGGAAGTGCTGGCGCGTTTGCGCAGCATAGCATTGACTCGGTTCAAGATATCAATGGGGTTGATGGGCTTAAACAGATAGTCATTGGCCCCTTTGCGCATGGCCTCAATGGCGGAGTCGAGCGAAGCGAAGGCTGTCAGGATGAGTATGGGCATGCGCGGATGAATTTGGCGAATTTCGGGCAGGAGATCCAGGCCGCTCCGCTCTGGCATGCGGATGTCTAGGAACATGATGTCGAAGCTTCTCTGGCGCAGATAAGCCAGAGCCTCGTTGGGATTGGCGGCGGAGTAAACCTGGTATCCTTCGTCGCGCAGAATGATGGCCAGTGTTTCGCGCAGGTTTTGTTCATCGTCAACAATCAAAATGTTAGTCGGTTCAGCCACGAAAGACTCCTTGTACGGTGTTGTTCAATGATAATGTTACGCAAGAATTTTTAGTCATAGGCGGTGAATTTGAATAATGGGGGCTAACGGCCGTTACACGGCAACCATATCGTAAACACCGCTCCTTGCGCTGGCAACTTGGCATTCTCCACGGTAATTTGCCCACCATGATTTTGTACAATGTCATAACAAATCGCTAACCCCAGCCCCATGCCCGATTCCTTTGTCGTGAAAAAAGGTTCAAACAGATTTGGGATGATTTCGGTGTCCAATCCAGGGCCGGTATCTCGTAATTCCAGCCCAATTTGGCCGTGTTCATCATCCCGAAGAGCGCGCACGAACAATTCCCCGCCATGCGGCTGCATGGCATCCACGGCATTGAGGGAAATATTGAGCAGCACTTGTTTGAGTTGGTTGGGTATGCCCATGGTCGTGCATTCCGACGAAACTGCGCCGGTATCCACCAGCCAGCGAATGTTATTTTGCTGCAAATGCGGCTGCAAAATCACCTGGGTTTCTTCAATTAACTTTTGCACCGATAACGGCACAATGTCCTGGCTGTTTCGCGGCCGGTACACATCGCGCAGCTGCACAACCAGATCAGACAAACGTCCCGTTTCGGACGAAGCCATTTCCAGATACGTGTGAATCGGATGATCCTGGGTAACTCGGCGTTGGCTGATGAACAAACAATTTTTGATGGTTTGCAGTGGATTGTTCATCTCGTGGGCTACAGACGCGATCATTCGGCCCATAGCCGTTAGCTTTTCCGTCTGAATAAGGCGCTGGCGCATGGCTTGTTCCTGGTTCAAAGCGGCGCGTAGATTCTGGTGCAGCTGCGCATTATGAATTGCCAGGGCCGCGTGGGAGGCCAACGCCTCCAATCGGCGCAAAATGCTGGTATCGAAATGGTTAAGATGGCCGTGGTGGGCAACCAGGAACCCAATTGTTTGCTGTCCCATGCTGAGGGGAGCGGCGGCGATGACGCCCAGCCGGCCCATTTTTGTATCTTGCTCCTCATGATTCAGTTTTTCCAATTCGGCTACAACGGGTTTACCCGTCTGAATCATCCACTCGACCTGGGCTTTGGAAATGAGAGCAGAAGGATTTTCTTCTGTTGGCGATAGTTGGAGTGAATGAGACGCGTCTTCGGCCAGCGTCGTCCGGCGCAAGTCTGTGCCCTGGACGCCTAAGAATATCGTCACGTCTTCACAGCCCACAACCTGACCACACTGCTGCAGCACCATCGTCAAGACATCATCCAGCTGCAAACTTTGACTCAAAGCTTTGGCGGCCACGCCCAGGGCTTCGGCTATCTGGCGCTGAGATCTTTCGGACTGATACAGGCGCGATGATTCGATGGCGATGGCGGCAGAGCTTGCCAGACGGGAGAGGGCCACTTCATCGCCGGGCAAAAAGGCAAACGGCTCGATGCTGCGGATGCTAATCGTTCCCAATTGGCGTTCGCCGTTGGCGATGAGGGGCGCAACCAGCAGCGCGCCTTCCGACCAGGAATATTGGGTCCATTCCGTATCTACAGCCCGGAGGTCTGGATAGGCCATAATGGATTGAGCCGACAGCGCCTGGCTGAGCAGGCTGGCTTGTAAATCGACAAACAGGGTGGTCAGACCGGGTTCGGTGATGCCACTCCAGATGACCGGCGTCAGCATATGTTGTTGTTCGTCGACCATATGAATGACAACCTGATTCATTTGTGGAATGAGTACCTGGGTGGAATCGGCGATGAGCTGCAAGACGTGGTCCATTTCCAGGCTTTCGTTAAGAGCCTGGTTGATGGCGGCTAACGTTTCGGTTTCGCGCAGTTGGCGTTGAATGCGGGTGTGCTGCCGGGCATGGTTGATGGCCACGGCGGCCCAATTGCCGGCCGCCTGGATGAGGCGGCTGTCTTCTTCGTCGAAGGCATCTTGCTGGCTGTGGATGGCCTGCATGAGGCCAATCGTTTCCTGACCAACGCGCAGCGGGACAAGCATGAGGGCGCGTTGGAAATCGTAGCAGGGGTAGCCGCATTTATTCAGGTAAAAGAGGCATTCTTTGGCGGTGGAGAGATACGGCCGTTCCGAAGCCAGCACCGAGACCAACAGATCATCATTTACCGGAATGCGCTGACCCTTCAGATACTCAAACCCCAGCCCTTCCGTCGCCCGGCAAACCAGTTCGTCATCTTCCATCAGCATGATGGTCAGGCATTCAGCCGCCAGCAGCGGCATCACCTGCTGCACAATGCGGCTCAAAACAACCTCCATCTCCAGACTGGAGACCACCGATTGGCTGAGCTGGCTTAAGGTTTGCAGCTCCTGGTTTTGCTTGGCCAGTTGCAATTCGGCTTTTTTCCGTGCGCTGATATCGCGCACCATGCTGGTGAGACCTTGCACCTGTCCATCCTGAGCTTCGATGAGCGAACTGCTGATTTCTACAGGCAGCAGGTCGCCATTGAGGGTAATGATTTCATATTCCGTGCTGCGCGTCGCTTTGGTGCTTAAGAGGTGCTCGATGTTGGCCAGAGCGCGATTCACGCCTGCAGGCGTCAGATAATCATATGTTCTTCCACCGACAATTTCCTGGGGGCTTTGGGCGTTCATCATGTGGGCCATTTGCTCGTTGCAAAAGAGGATTTCGCCCTCCAGGTTGGTGAGCAGAATGCCGTCGGGAGACGTTTCGACCAGGCTGCGATAGCGCGTTTCGCTGTCTTTTAATTTTTGCTCGACTTCCTTGCGTTGGGAGATGTCTTGTTTGATGGCGATGAAGTGGGTGATGTCGCCGTCGGTGTTGCGGACTGGGGCAATAGTTTGTTCTTCGGTGTAGAAACGGCCGTCTTTGCGCCGATTCACAATTTCCCCCGACCAGACCTGCCCGGCCAGGATAGTGCGCCACAGGGTATCATAAAAGGTTTCGTCTTGCTGCCCAGACTTCAGCTGGCTGAGACTGGAGCCAATGATTTCATCTGCGGTGTAGCCGGTCATGGCGCAAAAGGCGGGATTGGTCCATTCGACACGGCCGTTGCGATTGGTGATCACGATGCCATTGGCGGCTGCTTCCAAAGCGGCCGTTTGCAGACGGATTTTTTCCTCCGTTACCCGCTGGTCTGTTACGTCCCGGATCAGCAGGACCCGGTACGCTGGGTCGCCATTATTGGCGTGAATGCGCGAAACGGTCGTTTCAACCGTGCGGGCCTGACCATTCTGCGCCTGAAGAACCGTTTCCACCCGCACGTGGTTCTCGCCTGCCAGACCGCCCTCCACCTGCCGAGCCCAGGAATGGTAGTCGGCCGGGTCGGCGAAACAATCTTCAAAACCCTGGCCGATCATCGAATCCGGATTGACGCCCAAAATCTCAGTGACTGACTGGTTGGCTAACAGAATTCGCTGGGTCTGATCATCTAGCACAAACACAATTTCGCCCAATCCCGACAACGTTTTTTCTAAAAGCGTAAACGAAGCCTGCAGGCTCTCTTGGGTTTTGCTCAACGCATTCAACGAATTTCGCAGCGGTCGGAAGGAAAAATGATAAATCAGCGGGAACACCAGTACCGCCAAAATCGTGGCGTCCAGAAAGGTTTCGGCCACGTGAAAGGGCATCGCCAGAGGTTCGTTGAAAAGTACCTCGATGAACAGCATCACCACCAATTCTGTCAGGTAAATGGCGACCAGCGTGAACAGTAACAGGCGGCGGGGCGAGAGCCGCTGCAGGATTTCTGCATATTCTTCGGTAAACAATTTGTGGCCCAACATATTTTTAGACGTCGATCGCAACTGGTGCTGATTCATAAAACTTACTTCCAGGTTTGGTAATTACGTTAAAGGCCAGGAACGGCCGTTTCTCGCTATCGGCTGCTAGGCTAAATTTGCGCAATGTTCCTTAATTTATCCCTTACACACCCGCTTTCCCGGTCACATTTAAGCAAAGATATCTCGGTGGCGTCAATAGAATTTTAGTCTTAGGCGGCCGCATTTGTGACAAAAGATGTCATGATTGCCCGGTAAACTCATCATATATGTATCTTTTTGATCTGGGCAGAGGTGACAATATGACTCAATTTCAGTTAACCGCCCCATACGAACCAACGGGTGACCAGCCAACGGCCGTTGCCGGCCTCATCCACGGTCTCAACGACGGGCTGCGCCACCAGGTGCTGTTGGGGGCTACCGGCACCGGCAAAACCTTCACAATTGCCAACGTCATCCAACAAACGCAGCGCCCCACGCTCATTCTGGCCCATAACAAGACCCTGGCGGCGCAATTATACAGCGAATTTAAAAGTTTTTTCCCCCATAACGCCGTCAGTTACTTTGTGAGCTACTACGACTACTACCAGCCGGAAGCCTATATCCCGCGCACCGACACCTACATCGAAAAAACCACCGAAATCAACGCCGAGATTGAGCGGATGCGGTTGGCGGCCACGCAGGCCCTGGCCACCCGCCGCGACGTCATCGTCATCGCCAGCGTCAGCGCCATCTACTCGCTGGGCGACCCGGTGAAGTATCACCAGGCGCACGCCCATTTCCAGGTGGGCGAACTGCGCCAGCGCGACAAAATGCTGCGCCGTCTGGTGGGCATTTATTACGAACGAAATGACCTGGACCTGGATTACAATACCTTTCGGGTGCGCGGCGACGTGCTGGAGATACGGCCGTCTTACGCCGCCAACGCCTACCGCATCGAATTCTGGGGCGACACGGTCGAGCGCATCACCGAAATCGATCCGCTCACCGGGGAAATGGTCGCCGAACTGCCGGACCTGATGATCCACCCGGCGCGCCACTTCGTGACGGAGCAGGAGGACCTGGAAACGGCCGTTTCCCGCATTGAGGCCGAACTGGTCGAGCGCCTGGCCGATCTCAACCGTGAGAACAAGCTGCTGGAAGCTTATCGTCTGGAGCAGCGCACCCGCTTCGACGTGGAGATGCTGCGCGAGATGGGTTACTGCAACGGCAGCGAAAACTACACCCGGCACTTTTACGGCCGTCCCGCCGGTATGCCCCCCTGGACCCTGCTCGACTACTTCCCCGACGACTTCCTGCTCGTCGTCGACGAGAGCCACATGACCCTGCCGCAAATCCGCGCCATGTACCACGGCGACCGCCAGCGCAAACAAACCCTGGTTGATTTCGGCTTCCGCCTGCCCAGCGCCCTGGACAACCGCCCCCTTACCTTCGACGAATGGGAAAACCGGCTGTACCAGGTCATTTACACCACCGCCACGCCCGGGCCGTACGAACGGGCGCACAGCGAAAACACCGTCGAACAAATCATCCGGCCCACCGGCCTCATCGATCCGCAAATCAGCGTGCGGCCGGTGAAAGGGCAGGTGGACGATTTGCTCTATGAAGTGCGGCGCCGCGTGGACCTCAGCCAGCGCGCCCTCATCACCACGCTCACCAAGCGCATGGCCGAAGACCTGGCCGA
>ERZ795053.4907-NODE-4907-length-14167-cov-6.940405_pt1 | contig 14167 bp, 11 predicted proteins | sample MGYA00375137_ERZ795053 | MGnify/ENA primary metagenome ERZ795053 (study PRJEB30182, sample SAMN05720284) | activated sludge metagenome | isolation source: Anaerobic digester | place: Hong Kong | collected 2014-12-17 ... | reverse complement strand
GAAAACTACCTCTTTTTAGTCTATTTGACTATATTTCTTAAAAGGATAATCCTTTATTTGCCAATCTAAAAAACCTGAAAAAACACTTACTTCTTTAGTAATATGATGATATAAAAAGTCAGAATTTGACTCTATCATTCTATCTCAGGTGATGCAAAAGTAAATATCTTTTCCTTATTTACAAACATCAGTAAACAAAACATTGCAAACTTAGGAAAGTTTCGATATATATAAATTTTTTATATTAATGATAAATTCATGTGATAAGTATAGCGGGGTGTTTAGCAGGGGCCACTCATATTATACTATTATTTAATTTCAAATCGAATCGACAGACTCGGCTTATGTTTTGACCAATTTCAATACTTATGATATCACAATGAATCATCTTATATAGTGATTATTTTGGGTTATCTACATCACTGGATTTATTGAGTGTTTCAAGAATCAGTTTTGCTTTTTTGAATGGTACAAATTTGGAAAGATCTCCTAAAGAAGCCTCTTTTATTTTTGTGGTAGATCCGAAATGTTTTAAAAGTTTTTCTGCAGTTTTATCACCGACTCCTGGGATGAGCAATAATTCAGAGTCAATAAAGTTTTTTGACCTTTGATCTCGGTGAAATGTTATAGCAAATCGATGTGCTTCATTTCTCGCATGTTGAATGAGTTTTAATGATTCAGACTTTTTATTGATGTAGAGTGGAATGCTGTCTTCGGGAAAGAAAATTTCTTCTAACTTCTTTGCAATACCAATCACGGTTACTTCGTCTCGAATTCCCAGTTCGTCGATACTTTTCATGGCACTACTAAGCTGACCCTTACCTCCATCGATGATGATTAATTGTGGCAGGCTTTCATTTTCCTCTATCAACCTTTTGTATCTGCGATAAACCACTTCTTCCATCGAAGCAAAATCATTGGGGCCAACCACTGTTTTGACCTTAAAATGTCGATAATCTCTTTTACTAGGCACACCATTTTTGAACACAACGCAGCTCGAGACTGGATTTGTCCCTTGAATATTTGAATTATCAAAGCATTCAATATGAACAGGCAGTTGATCCATGTTGAGGTCGTTTTTTAATGTCGTAAGTATCCTTTCGGTGCTTTTTTCTTGCTTTGTCTGTGATGCTTCCTTTTTTTTCTTTTGAAGCATGACATAATTTGCATTTTTCAAGGATAATTCTAAGACCTTTTTTTTATCCCCTCTCACTGGTATTGTCAATGTCAACTCTTGATCTTCTAGCAATACATCGATTGGAACGGCAATTTCTTGAGCAATGCTATTATATTTCTCTCTAATCACTGGAATGGCGTAAGAAAGTATGTCTTCTGGCAGTTCATCCAGATTTTTATCAAATTCAAGGGTTTCGCTGTGAACCACAGTTCCATCCACGATTTTTATATAATTCACAAATGCCGTTTTTTCGTCATCTGCAATACTAAAAACATCCAAGTCTTTAATGGTGGCACTTACAACTGTAGATTTTGCCTGATAATCTTCGAATACATCGAGGTTTTCTTTCATGTGATGTGCTTCCTCAAACTGTAAACTCGACGAAAGTCGGTCCATTTCGCTATGTATATATTCTTTTACGGGTCTAAAATTACCTCTGAGAATATTTTTTATTTGTTCAATTTTTTTGTTGTAAGATTCTTCAGATTCCAAACCCTCACATGGCCCTTGACAATTCTTGATATGGTATTCCAGACAAACTTTGAATTTTTTCTTTTGAATATTTTCTCTGCTCAGTTGAAAATTACACGTCCTGAGGGGAAATAATTTTTTAATTAAATCTAAGATAATCTGGGTTCTAAATTTTGAGGTATATGGACCAAAATAGGTTGACCCATCTCTAATGACTTTTCTAGTGAAGAAAATCCTCGGGAATCTTTCATTTTTTATGCAGATATAGGTGTATGATTTACCATCTTTGAGGTTGACATTATACCTGGGTTGATGTTCTTTGATGAGGGTGTTTTCGAGGAGAAGGGCATCATGTTCAGAATTGACAATTGTAAACTCAATATAACTCGCATTTCTGACCATTATTTTGGTTTTAAATTGCTGGTGTTCCTTTTCGCCAAAATAGGAGGCCAACCTTTTTTTTAAATCTTTGGCCTTTCCAACATAAAGAATGGTGCCATCACTGTCAAGAAATCGATAGACCCCCGGCAAATGAGGAATCGAGGGAGATAATATTTTATAATCGTTATTATCCATTTTTATCTTCTAGCACAGCCTCGATACCTTTCAAGATATAAAAAGCAGTTTTTGGATTTGTGGCCAAAGGAACATTGTGAACATCACAGAGACGCATGAGCATTTGTACATCAGGCTCGTGTGGGTGCTTGTCGAGCGGATCTCTAAAAAATATGACAAGGTCGATTTCATGGGTTGCAATCAAAGCTGCAATCTGAGCATCACCACCTTTCGGGCCAGAAAGCAATTTGTTTACTGTAAATCCTTCTTTCTCTATATGCCCACCGGTGGTTCCAGTGGCAAATAGCTTAGCTTTCATTAAAAATTCCTTATTGCGAACGACGAAGGAAACCATTTCTGGTTTCTTGCCATCATGTGCTATCAACGCTACATTTATCATCAATCTATTGTTTTTTAAAATACAAAACTACTAACAAGCAAAGATTAAAAAAGATGACCATATCAAGCGGCAATCCTTGCAATAAGGTGTATTCCACAATCCAGAATGAAAATATTCCATAACTCACATATTAGAGTGGAAGCTAATTTTATACCATTTGCGGTATTTTTGAAATTATATTTTTCTATTGACACCATAAAATGGTCGAAACACTAAAATCGTACAACACACATAATCAGCAACTTATACACATTATTATAATTCAAGTAAAAACTATACTATATTTTTATATAAATCAGGTATAGTACACATATTATAGAAAAATGTGATGGCATCGTTTTGGTTTATAGTCATAATGTCTGCATAAAGTTGTAGGCACTAACTCAAAACTCAATTTTTTTAAAAACTTACAGATGAATTTTCAAAACGACGACTATCTCGTATTTAGAGATGCGAGATTTTTACTAGCAATCTTATTGCTGGGGGCATTACTCAGTTTTTTACTTTTTTCCTACCCGTCTTAGCTCAAAGACGGGTAGTCCCAGAATCTTTTCAGAGCACTTAAGATTTAATCTTCTTCTATAAATACGGATTCGAATCTTGGATTAAAACTTTCGGCTTGTGCAATACTCCAGTCCCTAATAAACCTTTTTGGAACACTTTCTTTTTGCAAAAGACTTCCTTCGCTTATGTAAGGAAAAATTTCTTCGTATGTTTTGCTGTCATTTAATGGCCCACGCTTATGTACGTGTGATCGATTGATTTCGTCTATGTGTTTTAGTCCTGAAGCCCCCATAAGCTCTACAAAGCTTCCTACAGTATGCTTATGAAACTCAAATACTCTCTTCTTCTTGTCTTCGACCACAAGACCTTTTATTAATGCGGGGTCTTGAGTGGCTACACCGGTAGGACAAGTATTTTTATTACATTCTAATGCTTGAATACACCCAACAGCCATCATCATAGCTCTAGCACTATTGCACAAGTCTGCACCGAGTGCAAATGCCCTGAAAATGTGGAATCCAGTACTGACTTTACCAGAGGCAATGAGGATGATTTCTTTTTTGATATTAAAGCCAATCAAGGTATCATAAACAAAGGTTAGCCCCTCTCGCAATGGCATTCCTACAGAATTACTGAATTCTACGGGTGCAGCGCCAGTTCCTCCTTCTCCTCCATCTACGGTAATGAAATCTGGCTTGATACCCGTTTTTATCATGGCTTTACAAATGGCTATAAACTCGTGTTTCCTTCCTACACAGAGCTTAAATCCCACGGGTTTCCCACCCGATAGTTTTCTGCATTTATCAATAAAAAGAACCAATCCCTCAGGAGTGGTAAAAGCTGTATGACTCGGTGGAGAAATAACTGTTTTGTATGGTTCAATATGTCGGATTTCTGCAATTTCTGGGGTTGCCTTGATGGCGGGAAGTATTCCTCCGTGACCGGGTTTAGCACCTTGCGATAGCTTTATTTCTATCATTTTAACGGTCGGTAATATTGCCTTTTCTTTGAATTTTTCTTCGTCAAATTTACCTTCTTTATCACGACATCCGAAGTATCCTGTGCCGACCTGAAATACAAGATCACCTCCATATTTTTTATGATACTCAGAAATCCCACCTTCACCTGTATTGTGGGCAAAACCACCCATAGCTGCACCTCCATTGAGTGCCATTACAGCCGCATTGCTCAAGGAGCCAAAACTCATCGCAGATACATTCAGTATGCTGGCATTATAGGGTTGAGTGCATTCTTTTCCTCCGATTAAAACTCGTGGGTCATCATTCAATTTATCAGCACTTATAGCTCCAATGCTATGGCTCATCCATTCATATCCGTCACTATAGACATTGAGCTGAGTGCCAAATGGGGTCGTATCTGATATGTTTTTGGCCCTCTCGTAGATCACATTTCTAAAAATCCTCGAAAAAGGTCTTCCATCGTAATCTGGTTCTACAAAATATTGATAGACCTTAGGTCTCATCCACTCAGCGAGATATCTTGCTCTTCCGACCACCGGAAAATTTCTAGCAATAGAATGTTTGTCTTGAATCATATCATAAACTCCCAAGAGGACAAACGGCAATACCAAGATATACCAATAATACCAATTACTAGAATATCGATAAGCTAAAAATGCGATTAATGCAACAACTACAATGCTGCTCACTACAAAAATTTTTCTCATTGATTGACTGATTTATTACCGTATAACCATCTCAGCACATTGTCGTGCCATATATTTTCTCTTTCCAATTTATTAATAATTTTTTCATCAACAGCTTCATCTATGACTTGACCCGGATAAAAATCACCAAAGTCGACTTCGCCCAAAGGATAAGGATTGTCTAATCCCGCTACAACCTGAGCAGCACCACTTCGTTTTACCAATAGTTCAAAACTTAATACATCATGCACGATGCTGTCAAAGAAAATATTGGGATGTTTGATGTATTTAAATGGATTGCTGGCATCCTTAAAAAGGTCTGGCCTTCCAAGAAAACCTCTTTCTCTTCTTCCTACGTTGATCTGTCCAAATTGATTGCCATGAGCATAGCACACCCTTAAATTTGGATATCTTTCGATAAAGTCTAAGGAGGTGAAAAAATGATAGTGATCTGCGGTCTGAGCACACATCCACACCAAATGAAAGCGCCAAAACTGGTCGGGTAGTGTGATAAATTTCGGTGCATTGTAGGGATGAAACTCAATGGCTATACCATAGTCATTGGCTCTTTCATATATCGGATTTAAAGCTCGGTCCGCAGTCGATATCCATTGTCCGTCTTTATTGAGATAATGGGTAGGCAGACACAGTAATTTTAAATTGGCATCTTCTACACAGCGAGTTATTTCTGATAATGCAAGCTCTAAATGAGCTGGTTGTATTACAAATCCACCTATAAATTTCTCAGGATATTGCGCTTGTATGTCTGCGTTGAAATCATTTTGAAACCTCGTAGCCAATTCGGTATTTTCAAGTGAATAGCCATTACAATACAATTGAGAAAGTGTGATAATCACTTCTTGGTCGATATTGAATGCTTCCATCCACTCCAGTTTTTTATCAAGAAAAAAGGAAGGACTCGTGACCGGTCGTCTCCAATTTTTTTGATACATAAATTGACGGTCATCATCCACCCAAAATATTTCCTCGTCTTTGAGTTTTTTAGGTATCTGATGTGGATACGGTAGCAAATGGCTATGAGCATTTATTCTTGGCTTCACTTCACTTTTCATTGAGTCGAAAAGATAATAGATAATTTTTGAACTCAGGCTATGATTTTTAAAAATAGAGGAAATAATTACATCATAGATTTTAAAATTTATCCGAGATGTTGCTTAGGATATTATTAAATTCTTTTTCCCAGCCTATATTATTTCTGACTTTATTGCGAATTTCTAATGGTGAAATTTTAATCATTTCCTCGAGTTGAGGCAGTAAATTTTCATAATCTATCGGCTCATCATTATCTGGCAATCGCAGTGCAAATCCATGATTACATTGTTCAATACTGCTATCCTTTCCAGAATATACAAAAACCATTCCACGTGCCATGTACTCTCTGTGTTTGAGAGAGGATGAGTAATCAAATTGTGCTCTGTGAATACCCAACTTCCCAATAGCCAGATGGTGAGAATCAAAGAGTTTGTCTAGTTCTTGCCCAAATACGGAACCTAAAAACCGTACATTGAGCTTATTAGAGGCTGCGATTTGCTTCAGCACCTGCAAATACTCCCCTTCTCCAACTACGGTAATTTCGATTTCAGGTATCGTTTTTTTGTATTGCATTAAACCAAGTATGGCTCGATCAAATCCCTGAAACTCCGTGATATTACCTACGGCAAGTAATTTCAATTTCCCTTCAAAAGATAAAGATTTTTTTAATGGAAAAGCTTCGATTTCTACAGCGTTATTAAATGGTATCGTAGGAATACCGTATATTTCATGATCTGTCCCTAAATGCGTAATATAATTTACATACTTTTTTAGCTTTCCCGACAAGAGTTGGTCTACCTTTAAAACCGACGAGGATAAAAACCCCGTTTTTTCCATTTTATATGGATAAGTTGGCATTTCGAGGATGATTTTTTCTCCCAAGCGGTGTCTCTTTTTTAAAAACCAGAGAAAATCTGGGGTAGTCATCGGATACCTGATGTATAAGAGGTCATATTTTCTATCTTTTATTACTTTTTGAATATCATGAAATAATCGTGAGAAAAAATAAAATTTTGAAGAAACACCCTCATTTATGGCAATGGGATGTACCAATGTACTATTCAAATAAATTCCATCAATTCTGAGATATATTAAGTCGCAATCATGACCTAGACGCATAAGTGCATTCTGTTGAGACTTCACTTTTTGAGCTACACCCTTATGAGCAGGCAAGTCAAATTGCAATCGGGCTATTAAAAGAATTTTCATGCTGAAATATTGAATGAAGAAAGCAAATGTCTATATATTTCATTCAAATCTAAGCCGTTTTCTTCTGAATTATAAAAAGACGAATTGTGAAAATTTATCGTAATTCTAGTATTGAACTGATTTTGATTTATAAAACCATCAAGAAAATCTAAAATCTTATTTTTATTGTAATTGTTTGAAGTCACGAGTGGACCATCCATGAGTATCATTGGTTTTTCAATGATGTCAGAAACACAATGATTGTCAAAATCAAACAATCGAAAAGGAAATCCGGTACCACATCGAAATCCGACATATCGGTTAAAACCCAAGCTGTAATCTTCTTTAATTTCATTCTCTTGGAGAACTGATATGGTTTTACAAAAATGAAAATGTAAGTAGTGTTGCCTGCTCTTGCTTGTTCTCGAACCCATTATATCCGACAATTTTTCCATTTCGCGATTAAATAGTCGGGCATCTGTCCAGCAGGAATACGATGGATGAATCCCGATATTATAACCTTTATGTCGAGCAATGTCAATTATTTCTAATAATTTTTCATCAGATTTTTGTTCTGGCGAATCATAATTATGGTTCCCACCCACTAACAAGAAAACGGTTTTTTCAGTTGCTTCTCCCTTTACGAAAAGGGAATCAAAGTTATCATAAGGATCAGAATCACTCCGCTTTAGATATTTTATAAAGGATTGTTGAGTCTTTTGTAAGTTTTTGGATTTGAAGAGAGTTTTAGCAGTTGATTTTAATCCATCCTTTATTGAGTAGAACTTTTTGTGATGATCAATGTCATGAGTAATTACCAATCCTGTCTGCTGGCGAACAGAGTCACCTAAGATTTCTAAAAGCGCCGTAATCAAAATATCAATTTGCGGTTGCAAGTGCAAATGATTTTTTACCAGTAACTGCTCCCCTTCATTCATAATATCCCACTCATCTTTGTCCTCATCACGGCAATAATATTCCTCATGTCTCGAAAGGTGATAAAATATCATTTCTAACCAATCAAATCCAAAAGTATTGCCCTTTAGGAATGCCTGCGTGGACTTGTGATTTTTCTCAACCGAACTCAATTCGAATTTTTCGAAAGTATAAATGTTGGCATATGGATAGATTCTTCTATTCGCAGAGAAGGCAAAAGATTGGCATGGAATCTGGTAATTTTCCGTATCCTGACCGTATCCCATTGTTATGGAATAAGTATTAGTTGGATTGAACTTTTCGAATTTAATATTGGAATTCAAAGGATGATTGTTGAGAAAATCCAGCACATATTCAATGCGAATATCTGTATTTTTATCACCCTCGTACTTTATTCCTATGATTTTCATTAGTACTTTTTGAAAAATCTGAATGCCAAATCTAAGAATCTATTGGACGCTTTTATAAACTGAAAGTATGGAATAGCTTTGCCGCCGAAAGACTCAAAAAATACCTGTACTCCCGGTATGATACTGCCCTCAAAATCATATACATCAACATATTGAGACATATCTTTAATCGAGTGCCAAAGTAAGAGGGGGACGGCGCCTGAATCGGCGAACTCACTATCTACACCTATTGCGAGATTATAGGCCGATAATTCATCCCATACGACTAAGTGGGCGGCATAGGCAATATTTTTGTGGTCTTTTGCAAAATATATTCTTGTATTAATTTGGGGGTTAGAAGTTATATTTTTGAAAACGGAAAATGGGGTTGGATTTTTTAGATCTTGTCGATCAAAAGTTTTGTTTATGAGCTGATACAAAAGTTCCACATCTTCAGACACCTCAACACTTAAATTCTTCGACGACTTCCGAATTTTATTTTTCAAAGAGGATTTAAAATTTTCAAATATTTTATCGTGGTCTTTGATGTCTTCGAGTAAATAGGTATATCTTAACTTTACATCAAAATTTTGATAAATCATAGGAAATCCGTATTTTACACGATAGTGAAACGGGATTTGGTAGTATTGAAATTTTGGCAATCGATTGATTAAATCATGGATGGTTTCAAAGTTTTTTGAGTAGATACTCGATTGTTTGGTCGCCTGTGTTTCTAATAAATAGATGCCTTGATACGGGGTAAGAAAAGGGGAAAATATTGCTTTTAAGCCCATCTTTGACTTGAGGCTATATGGCATTATCCCGAGAAGGTCATCTCCCGAAAAAAACAACTCAATATTCCATTGGCTTCCACGTACTGCATCCAACCATTGTGGGTGGTAATATATTGGAATTAGATGTTTATACCTTGGGAATATGTCTATGTACCTTTCTTTGCTTGTCATTGTACTCTAAATGTGGGCAAATTAATTATTTTTTATCGCCATAATTATGCCATTTGCATTTTTACTTACACTAAAATTAAATTTAGCCAACCGTGCTATCAATGCTCTTTCCTCGTAATTACCATGTAATTCAATCAATATTTTTGTCACTTTTTTTATCCAATTTTCAGGCTTTTGAAGCAGCTCCTCCTCATAGCCTTCAATGTCTATTTTAAGTAAATCTACTTGATTTATCCCGTATTTATTACATAAATCGGTCATAGAAATGGCCGGTACAGCTTCCCCCGTGTCACTAATTGAGTGATTATTGCTTGATTCCGAATGGTTTAGGAAGAGTAATCCCGATTCTATTCCTATCGCCTTGTTTTCGATATGATTTCCATTTGCATTCATGCTTAATAGCTTGAAATTTTTCTTTTCAGGTTCTACCGATACAATCATAGCATGGGGATATTTGAGTCTAAAAAATCGGTGACTGCATCCAATGTGAGCTCCTAAATCTACAATATTTAACCTTTCATTTTTTTCATTTAATAAGTTCGTATCATAGACTTTTTCCATGAATATTTCATAAAAAGTAGGCAGATCCCCCATTCTCAGGTAAAAAGGCGACTTATCATCCTTGATATTAACCTTATAGATATGGTTGTAAATTCCTGTTAACCGTTTGGTTTTGATTTTAATATAAAACTGAATGGTTAGGAAAAATAATCGAGTGGCGGATTTGAAATCTAAAAATTGAAATAAAAATTTAATTTTTGAAACCACACTTGCGGGAGTCATAACTATCTTTTTGACGAACGTTCGAGATCCATTTTTAACATCATGCCTATCATCATAGAAAAGATCATCAATGATGAGCCTCCTTTACTCAAAAATGGAAGCGGGATTCCGATGACCGGCATGATGCCCATGGACATCCCAATATTGATAAAAAAATGAAAAAACAAGATACCGGCCACACAATATCCAAAGTTTTTAATAAAATCAAATTTTGCTCTCTCCGCCATTAATATCATGCGACTGATGAGTAATAGAAATAATAATATGATGGCAATACTGCCGATGAAGCCCTGCTCTTCACCCACCGTGCTAAAGATAAAATCGGTGGTCTGCTCTGGCACATAGTTGAGCTTAGTCATGTCGCCTTGTAAGAATCCTTTGCCATCAATTCCTCCTGATCCAATAGCGAGTTTTGATTGGATAATGTTGTAAAGAGAACCACGAGGGTCGCATTCTTGAGGTCTGAGCCATACATTTATTCTGTCTTTTTGATGGGGTGCTAAAAAATTGTCAAAAGCAAATCGTGTCCCAAAGGAGATCCCAATAGCCAGTAGGATTGAAGGTATCCAAATGGCTATGAATCTAAAATTTCGAGACAAAAATTGCTTGGATAACAATATGATACAACCAATCAAAGGCGGATAAATGGCGTACGAATAGAAATTTTTAGAAGCCAATAAATAAACCGTGGCCACTAGTAGTGCTGCCAAGATCAAGAGGGTTTTTCTAATTTTATAGTTTTCATTGATTGTTAAAATGATCGCCGCTCCCAACAATAGTAATACGGTCACAATGTAAGGGGAGAAAATCAATGAAAGTATAAAAATCATGAGCAATAAAAATCCCAAGAAGTATAATTCTGGAGCCAAGCCTCTTCGGTATAATAGTATGAAAAAGCTCATAAAAATAACTGCTGAACCCGCATCAGGCTGTAGCAATATAAGTATTACAGGGGCAAATATAATAGCGATAGCTATTCCGAGAACCCTTCCATCCCTCAAGCCCGATTTCTGAAAACTAAGGTAACTCGAGAGGGCTAGGCTAGTTCCTAGTTTTGCTATCTCGGAGGGCTGAAATGAGATGCCGCCGAAAGAAAACCACGACCTTGCACCTTTTATTTCTACTCCCACGATGAGTACCGCGAGGAGTAATATTATGGATACCACATAAACCGGATATGCAAATGTTATCCAGAATTTCCAATTGAAACTATAGGCAAAGAGGAATGCTAACAATGAGAAAATAATCCATAGGCTTTGTTTGCCCATTATGGTGCCAAAATCCAAAAAATTATAGGGCTCGTTCTCGTCATAAACCACCGCATAAAGCATAAGCCAACCTATGATGAGTAAGCTCAGATAGCATCCGATGGTAATCCAGTCAATGGGATTTCTTGAAGCTGAATTGTATGACATTTATTTTATCAAATCTATTTTTCTGATGTCATCAACCACCGGTGTCGCTGCAGGAAATTGTTTTTTCAACTCATACAAGAAACTCATCAAGTCTATTTTTTTCTCATAAGCACCTACCCTTACTACATAGTATGGGCTTTTGTGTTCCCAATGAACTGGGATATTGGGATAAATATTTTGAAATTTTCGCTTTGCATTTTCACTTTCTCTTCTGTCAGCAGTGGTAACTATTTGTATTTTCCAACCTTTGATGCTGGTTTCTTCCCGATTCGCTACTTCAAAATTTTCTAAAGCAGATTTTATCAGTGGAGATTCATTTATTACCACTTCTTGGCTCTTCATCGGCGAATAAATGAAAACAAAGAATATTAAAATCAAGATTATTCTCATCTTTGAAATTTAGTTTAAAGTGTTAGTTCTGATTACATGGTCTCTAAAAGACAAGTAATGTATAAACAAAATTTTAAATTTAACGCAAATATACGGTTTTGTAATATGGTAAATTTAAAAATTCAGCATTCTGCCCAAAAGCGATGCACAATATTGATACTTGCATCAATATTTATCTTTAATAATCAAAAATCCGAAGCCCAAACGGACTCTGCCATGGTAGAAATGTTGAAGGACACTTTTCCGGAGCTGGTACTATCAGAGAATCGGTCATTGAATTCGAATAAAATCATAGTTGGCAAAAATGCAATAAATAGTGTGGCCGCTTCATTCGATGACCCATCACGAGTATTGTTTAGATTTCCGGGATTTTATAATACCAATGACCAAAACAACGAAGCCAGCTACCGAGGATTACCACCATATTTTGGAAAATGGAGTCTCAATGAAGGCGAAATTGTCAATCCGAATCATCTGCGGGGAGCCGGCATCGCTGATGACTTCTATAGCCAAGGTGGCGGTGTAAATATGATAAGTGGTAATGTCATTGATGAATTGGACGCTACGGTCTCTCCATTGGGATCCAAGCACGGCAATGCCTTAAGTCAGGTTTCTGATTTCGATCTTTCTGAATATAGACCTTCGTATGTGAGCTTGAGTCTCTTGGGAGTCGAATCAGGTATTGGAATGAATACGACGAAAAACAAATTATTACTGAATTACCGATATTCCTTTACCGGTGTATTAGAAGATCTCGGGGTAGATTTAGGGGATGAGAAAGTGAGGTATCATGAAGGATTTCTAGGGTACAGGAGGGATTTTAAAAAGTCCTCTGTAGAGCTCAATGCCATCTATGGGAGTAGCAAAAATGACCACTCTAGGAGTGAGGAACTCAATGCAGATTCAAAAATCAAGGATTATCAAAATATAAATTATTTTAGTAAAATTCTCATTTCCTCGTTGAGGTATCATCAATATTGGGAAAAATACACGATGACTTTCTTTTTTAATTATTCTAATCGATTTGACCGATGGAAGAGCAGCTTTCCGGGATTAAGCCAATACCAGTCCAAATTTCAGGAGCAAAGAGTGGTCAATTCAGGCATTTCATTGTCGATTGATAATTTTGAAGTAGGGATAAATTATCTGGACTTTGATTATTACATAAACAATGGTCATAACATGAGAGTTTACCTCAAAGACACTTACGAGTATTCTGATAATCTGAGTATCGATTGGGGATTGTCGTTAGAATATTTTTTCAGACCAGCTAAGTTTTTCAATGGGTTGAATGTTGGGGTAAAGAAAAAGGTGAGAGATTTCTACTATCAATTTTCGACTTCGTTGAATGCGAAACAAATCATCGCTCCTAAAAAATATAGCCACGATGAAATACTACATAAATCTTGGGATAGTGAGTTGTCGGCATCAAAATTGGTCAAAAACCACCGATTGAGCCTTGGTATCTATGCCGCTTATTTATGGGACTTGTATTTGATAGATGGTAAAAATAGCCTCAATGGAGCTTTTGTTATGGATGGCGTAGCCGTTGATTTTATGTCATTTGATGCATCTAATATTGGGACATTTGCCCGTGGGGAATTTAGCTATACAAACGGCTGGCGAATGATTGCTAATGTAAATTATAATTCTCTGAATTATACCAATCCATTGACAGGAAAAAGTGAACATGGGCTTTATGATCGCAAGTTAAGTGCCAATGTCAATCTACTCAAGAGCTTTCATTTTGATAAAAGGGACAAAACCCTTGACCTGATGCTTTCCATGACTTACAATACTGGAGCTCTAAGATATCAACCCAAGAAAACCTATTTTTATGAAGCGGATTATACTCTGCCCTTGGTGGAGGGAAGCCCCTATTTTAGGCCTGATTTTCGCCTCACATATAGAAAAGGAAAATGGCAATACTCCCTAGATATTCAGAATTTCATAGGTCTCAGAAATGAAGGTTACGAACTTTTCAATATCTTCAAGGAGGAGTATGAATCTTACCCTCAGCTGGGATTGGTGCCTGTGCTGTCATGTAGGTATCAGTGGTAGATATTAAAATATATTGGTAATATTTATGTTCGACTTTCGTTTAGTTGTTTGAAAATATCATTAATTTAGAATTCATGAAAAAACTAATTTCTAATCTTCTTCTTATAATGCTAAGCACACATCTTTTGGCACAATCGAGCATTGAGCTTAAAGTGGGAGAAAATTTATCTTATCGATTACTATCGGGAAAAGAATTTTTTGATGAAACTATAGA
>ERZ795053.4906-NODE-4906-length-14174-cov-4.668957_pt1 | contig 14174 bp, 15 predicted proteins | sample MGYA00375137_ERZ795053 | MGnify/ENA primary metagenome ERZ795053 (study PRJEB30182, sample SAMN05720284) | activated sludge metagenome | isolation source: Anaerobic digester | place: Hong Kong | collected 2014-12-17 ... | reverse complement strand
CAGGAAGACTGGGTAGTCCCTGCCCTTGTCGGGCGGCTGACGGGTGATGGCGGTTTGCATGATGGGGAATGGGTTGAGCGTCGACACACCCCAGTCGCTCGACAGCGCAACGCTGGCGCCGGCATCGATGATGGAGCGGAACGGATAGTGCCATGGCGCCAGGTCCGGGCCCGCCATTGGCACGGCGACCTCCGTCACCGATGGTTCGGCGCGCGCCCACAGGGGCTGGATGTTGGCCATCACGTCCAGTTTCGCAAAGCGCGGAATATCCTCAGGCCGCACCAGCTGCACATGGGCCAGCTGATGCAGGCTTGGCCAGTCGCCATTGACGTCGCGCGCCGCCTCGAGGCCATCGAGCGCAGCGCGGACTGCCTTGTCGCCGATCACGTGGCAATGGATCTGGAAGCGGGCCGCATCGAAGGCAATGAACAGTTCGCGCAAATGGTTCTCGCCGAACATCACCGGCGCATTGCCGCCCGCTTCATCCTTGTAGCCATCGATCATCGCCGCCGTGCGGTTCTCCAGCACGCCATCAAGGAAGAACTTGGCGGAATGCACCTTCAGCATCTCTGAATGATAATCGCGGCGGAAACTCTCGGTGCGGGCCAATGCTGCCTCCACCGTGTCCGACGGTTCGACGAGTGCCGTCGATGCGACGCGCACCGTCAGCTCGCCGCGCCGGTCGAGCGCGCCATAGACGCGGAGATGGCGGTCCGTCACCAATGCGTCCAGCACACCGGTAAAGCCGTGGCGGTTGGCGTGAGCCTGGCCCCAGCGCACACCTTCCTCGAAATCGGCGTCTGTCGTTTCCGGCATGCGGTGGCGGGCCCATTCCATCGCCTGCTCGTTCAGCATGCCGGTCGGTACCCCGTCGGCATCGCGCGAGAAATATCCGTTGTGCGGGTCCGGCACACTGGCATCGAGGCCGATCAGGTCGCAGGCCTTCGAGTTGATGACAGCGCTGTGGTAGTCGGAGGCGAACAGAATCACCGGGCGGTCCGGCACCACGGCATCGAGCGCGCCGCGCGTCAGGCTGCGGTCGGTGAAAATACCGGAATACCAGCCGTGTCCCTTGATCCAGTCGCGTTCGGGATGGATTGCGGCGAAGCGGCCGACGGTCTCGCACAGTTCCGCCACCGTGTAGAGCCCCGACAGGTCGACATCGAAAGCGTGGCGGGTGCCGGAGTCCTGCAGATGGATATGCGTGTCCTGAAAGCCCGGCAGCACCAGCCGTCCACCAGCATCGATGATCCGGGTTTTGCTGTGGCCCAGCGTGCGGATGTCGGCATCGTCGCCGACCGCAAGGATGCGTGTGCCGCGGATCGCCATGGCGCGGGCGCGCGGCCGCAACGGATCAAGCGTCCGTATGTCCCCGTCGAGAATGATGATGTCCGCCATGCTGCCCCCCTGTCCCGGGGACGCACTATGGCGCAATCAGGTCTTGGGCCTCAAGAGGCGCGGCACTCGCGATAGGCGCGGCGGTAAACCTTGTGCCATTTGTCGTTGGTGCCGATGCCGCCCATGACGGTGCCGCCGACGCCGCCGATGATGGCACCACGGCCCGCACCGCGCCGGCCGTCAATGGCCAGGCCAATGATGGCGCCCGTGACGGCACCCGCAGCGGTTCCCGCCAGCACGTCACCGCCATTGGCGCGGTGGTTGGCGACATTTTCGGCATAGCGCTTGCAGAATGCCTTGCCCTTGGCTTCGGCGGGGCTGGCGGCCACGCACAGGGCAAGGGCAGGTACCAGCAACAAGGCGGCGCGTTTCATGGATCGGTTCCTCTCGGCAAGACGCAGTAATGGCCCCGCATGGCGCAGGATTGTGGCATGATTTGGAATGATTTGCACAGGCAACTTTACGCCATCCTAACGCGCACTTTCCCACTACGATGCGATGGGCTAGACTCAAACCCGAGAGGGACGCTTGTAGAGCGGGAACGCATGTGAAAACCGTCATCGTGATCACCCATGACCGGGCCGATACGTCGAATCGCTGCTGCGACTGGTTGCAGCGGCAGGGCTATCGTTTGGAGGCTGCCTGCCCGGCGGAAGGCGACGCCATTCCAGCCATCGCAGACGACACGGCAGGTGCCGTGATGTTCGGCGGCAAGCATGACGTGAAGATGAAAAGCGAACACGCCTTCCTGCGTGACGAACTCCACTTCATCGAACAGGTGCTGAAAGCCGATCTGCCGTTTCTCGGTATCTGTCTCGGCGGCCAGCTTCTGGCCCATGCGCTGGGCGAGGACGTCGACCTTCATCCCGAGGGACATGCCGAATACGGCTACTATGACCTCAAGCCGACGCCCGAGGGCGAAGCCGTGTTCGGCCGCGGCCTCAAGGTGCTGCAATCCCATTGGCATGGCTGGTATGATACGCCCACAGGCGCCACCCGCCTCGCCTATACCGATGCCTTCCCCGAGCAGGCGTTCCGCTATGGACGCCACGCCTATGGCATGCAGTTCCATCCCGAGACGACGCGCGAAACGCTTGAGCGCTGGATCGGCCGGCGCCCGCCAGAGCGCTACCTGCTGAAGGGCACCCATCCGCCCGCCACGCAGCTCGCCGACAACCTCGTCCATGATGCAGCGCTGGGCCAGTGGTTCGACGGTTTCCTCTCCGGCTGGATCGGAACGGCGGCCGCCATGCAGGAGGCCGCGGAATGACCACGCTCACCATGCTGCCTGCCGTCGAAACGCCAAGCCTCGTCATCCGCGAAATCGAGATGCGGGACGTCGAGCCGTTCACCGGCTTCATGACGCAGGAGGCCTATCAGCGGCATATCGCCATGCGGCTGGCCAGCGAGGCCGAAGTCAAGGCCTTCGTCACCCGCTCGGTGGCGCGCCAGGGCGACGAGCGCCGCAACGTGTTTCATCTCGCCGCCGAGGAAAAGGTCAGCGTCGAGGCGGTGGGCGACGGCTTCATCATCAAGCAGCGGCCGCAGACGCTGGAAATCGGCTGGGGTGTTCACCCCGCCATGTGGCAGATGGGTCTTGGCACCGAGATCGGCCTTGCCCTGCTGGGCCTGTCGTTCGAGCGTCTCAAGGCAGAACGCGTGTGGTGCAAGGTCATGAGCCGCAATACTGCGTCGACCCGCATTGCGCGGCGCATCGGCATGAAGCACCTGCAGTCGCATCCCGACTACCCGGCCGGCGGCGGCCGCAGCGGTCCGGTGGAATTCTACACCATGACGGCGGACGAGTATTTCGACCAGGCCTATTGAGGAGGACCATGGCAGCGCAACCCCCGATTTGCGATTTCGGCTGGAAGGCCCCGGATTTCACCCTGCCCGGCGTTGATGGCAAGAGCCACTCCCTCTCTGATCTGAAAGGTCCCAAGGGCACTGTGGTGGTATTCATTTGCAACCACTGTCCCTATGTGAAGTCGATCGTGGACCGGCTGGTGCGGGAGGCCGCGGAGCTGAAGGCGATCGGCGTATCGATGGTGGCGATCTGCTCCAACGATCCAGATCACTATGCGGAAGACAGCTTCGACAACATGAAGCTGTTTGCCCGCACCCACGGTTTCACCTTCCCTTACCTGCAGGATGAATCACAGGCCGTGGCGCGCGCCTATGACGCGATCTGCACGCCGGACTTCTTCGGCTTCAACAGCGATCTCGAACTGCAGTACCGTGGCCGCCTTGATGCGTCGCGCAAGGACCTCGTGCCCAATGCCCGCCGCGATCTCTACGAGGCGATGAAGCAGGTGGCCGAGACCGGCCGCGGCCCAGAAGACCAGATTGCGTCCATGGGCTGTTCGATCAAGTGGAAGGCGGCGTAGGGCGCCCAGTTTTCCCACCCAGATTCCAGCCGCTATTTGGGTTCTTCGATCCGGATCGTGTCATCGTAGACGACTGTCGTCACCTGCACTTCCCTCGATGGTTCTGGCGCCCAGCTGGCAATGCCATCGGCAACCTCGATCCGCATGAGACGCTTCGCATCCTGTGTCAGCCAGACCGAAAAGCGGCCGCCCCACCACGACCCATATTCGTTCGGTTCGGGTTTCGAAAAGAACCGGTATAACAGTGCCTGTTCGCCATCCAGTTCCGTTGCACCCGGGCACTCCGGTTCGGCGATGGAGGCCGCGAGCCGGTCTCTCGTCGCACGAACAAATTCCTCCGGTTCAACTGTCCCCGTGTCGTTCGAGCGTGTCCAGGGCCCTTCAAAGGATGATCCGGTCCACGAGGCATTTCCGATTGCCATGAAGCAGCCGTAGGGCGTGCAGTTGATCGACTTGTAAGGCCCGTCCCACAACACATCGGAAATGGGCGTTTCCGTCCCATCGGCATGGCGCAGCACCGTGGTTTCCCGCCGGTTTTCCTGAACGAAGGGATCCCACGCGCCACCGTTCAGCAATCCGCCGATCTCGGCGGCACAGTTTGCTGCGGCAGCGGTGGCCACGGTGGGGGTCAAGCAGATCAGGCTGAACATCAAGAGGCTACGCATTGATTGATCCATATTTTCATATTGACGGCGGCGGCGCCTCGAAGGTCCACGGGCTCGATGGCGATTATCATATGACACGCCAGCATCTTTCAAGCACGCACTGTGCTTCTCCCGGAGGTGTCAATGCCGGCCGGGCAGCCAGCAGTCGATTCACGCAGGGCGGCCAGATGTGATAAATCACCTATGAGAGGGACTGCTCATGAAAATGGAAAGACCTTGGCGCCTCGCCGGACTCATCCTCCTCTGGCTGTGCACAAGCATGTTCGGGACCAGCCCTGCCGTTGCGGAGACGGAGCGCCGCCAGCCCACGCCAGACGAGTACATCGAGCAGAGATGCACCTTTTGTCACTCGCGGATCCTCACCCTCGTCCTGCTCAAGCGGCGGGTGGAAATCCGTGGCCTTGCCGAAATGGATGGCTTCCTCGCCGGACACCACATGCCGGACGCCGGCGCACGCGATGTCTTGCTTCGCTACCTTGAACGCATCGGGCAATAACCTGCCCGCTGCCCCCGTCAGGAAAGGCTTCCGCCCTTGTAGTACCAATCGACGGCAGCGGCATCCGGGCAAATCTGGCCTCCGATGCCACGCAAGTGCTGGGAAATCGCATCGGTCATTCCGTCGGCCTTGGCCTCGCCCAACCGGCCCTTTCGGATCATGGCACCAACCTTCAGAAGTGGTGTCGTGCTGACCGTCCGTGCCTCGAACTTCTCCTCGTGGGCCTTCATCCAGGGAAAGGACGTGTACTCAAGGATCGTCGGCCATTGCTCCGCGGTCGGCACGACGCCAAGGAACTTTGCGATGGTCCTGATCGATCCTTCATGATCGCCCTTCATGTCCGAATAGTGGAGGAACAGAACGTTGTCTTTATTGCGCAGTGGCCACCAGCTTGCCAGGAAGCCAAAGAACATACCTTGCATGCCATGTCCGTCGACAACCTCCGAATAGAAGGACGGGAAATCCTTCCGGCAGACCGCCTCGCGCGGCATTTGCCAGAGGTCGAACCACTCGTCGGCGTGAGCGTCCAGAAACGGCCCGAACGACACGAGCGCCTCCTCGGGATTGCGGAAGACCACGATGTATTTTACATCCCGGCCGCTGCCACCCTTCATGAACGGGATGTCCGGCGGCGCCGAATGGGTCTTGAAGACGCGGCGCTTGCTGGTGGGCATGGCGTCCACGCGGTCCAGAACGTCCTGATGTGACTTGCCGGGCTCGCTGATAAACTCGATCCACGGCACCTCCTCATAAATATCGCGGAAATCCGCCGTGCCGCCGGAGAGCAACTGGTGGACGATGTTCATCGTCCAGGTCGTGCCGCTCTTGGGTGGAACGGAGATCACGATGTCCCCATCGCGCCACGCGATCTTCTGTTGAATTTCAGGCTGGATCCAAGGCGGCCCCTTGGGCGGGCCATCGTTTTCCATCGGCTTGGTCATGAACTTGATCTCCCTGTCAGCCAGTATTCAGATCACGCACGCGCCGTCTGCCCGTATTTGAATGGCTCGATAAGCAAGGCCTGATCGCAATCGCAGGCCACAAGGCGCAGGCGCATCGAGATTAACGCCAAGTGCATCAAACCGGCAAGTGACATTCAAGACAGATTTCCTATCATTTGAGTTGTGTGACGTTGGGATGAATACAACTTTGCAGGGTAAACCGTTCAACTTTGTCTGCGATTCCCCCAATCCCATGCAAGACGCCATGCGGGCCATAATGGCCGTACCGCATTCTCCGAGCCCCTTAGCCATCATCTTGCGACATAACCTGTAACCAAATAAACTTGGTTCACCTCGCAAGCCGCCATCTTCGCCTTTGGCACGTCATTAACTCCGGAGACCGTCCCCATGGCCACATTCACTGGCACGGATGCCGACGAGACCATCACGCCGTCCTTGCTTTCACCAAGCGTGACCAGCAGCAGCGGCCTGCCACCAGGAGTCGAGGACGATCTCATCATTGCGGGAGGCGGCGCTGACATCGTCGGCGGAGGTACTGGCAGCGACACCGCCCATCTCGGCGGCGGGGCCGATCTCTTCATCTGGAATCCCGGCGATGGCAGCGATGCGATTTATGGAGATGCGGGATACGACACGCTGCAGGTCAACGGCTCCAACGTCTCAGAGAATGTCTATCTCACGGCCAACGGCTCTCACCTCTCGTTCTTTCGCAATGTCGGGAGTGTCACCCTTGATGTCATCTCGGTCGAGCGCGTCCGTTACAATGCGTTTGGCGGGACCGATCTGATCTCCGTCATCGATCTGACAGGCACCGGCGTCAGGCTGGCGGACATCAATCTCGAAGCCACGGTCGGCAGCGGTGCCGGCGACGGTCAGATCGACACGGTCAATGTCATTGGAAGTGCGGGCGCCGACACGATATCCATCGCCAAGATGTCCCAGGGCGTTTCTGTTGACGGACTGGCCGCGAGCACCCTGGTTCGCAATGCCGAATCCGCTGATCTTCTCAAGATCTTTGGCGGTGATGGCGGCGACACGATCTCCGCCGCGACCCTGCGCGCTGGGCTCATCTCCCTGATGATCGACGGACAGAATGGTGCCGACGCGATCACGGGCAGCAAGGGAGACGATACCCTGTTCGGCGGATCCTTCGACAATGCAGGCGATACGCTGGCCGGCGGCAAGGGCCAAGACGTCATCTTTGGGGGTGGCGGCGACGACATCATCGTGTGGCGCGCAGGTGATGGCAACGACACGGTCGAAGGCGAGGCAGGCGCGGATCTGCTTCAGGTGACGGGTTCCGGCACCGATACGTTTGCGATTGCTGCCAATGGGTCCCGTGCCCTCGTTCTTCGCAATGAGGATTCAGCCGCAATCGATACGGCGGGTGTCGAACGGCTGTCTCTGACCCTCGGAAACGCGAGGGACTATGTCACCATCGGCGACCTGACCGGGACCTCCCTTCGTCAGATCGACATCGAGATGGGGCTCGCACCGGGCACCGCGGCCGGCGACGCCAAGACCGATGGCATCACCATCAACGGAACGGCCAGCCGGGATGTCATGACCCTGGCTTCCGGACCTGATGGCCTGTCCGTCGCCGGCCTCACCGCAGCGGTGACGCTGCACAACGCCGAAACCCGCGACAGCCTTCAGGTCCTCGGCGGTGCCGGCGATGATATCATCGATGCCCAAAGCGTTGCCAAGTCCGCCGCCAGGCTGACGCTCAACGGCGGTCTGGGTGCCGATGTCATCGGCGGCAGCGTGAACGCCGACACCATCATCGGGGCATCCGGCGACGACATCGTCTTCATGGGCGACGGCAACGATCTCTTCGTGTGGAATCCCGGCGACAGCAATGATGTCATCCATGGAGGCAATGGCGTCGACCGGCTGCTGATCAACGGCTCGAACGTGTCGGAAAACATCACGTTGAACAACGTCAACGGCGCACTGCAGTTCTTCCGCGATGTGGCAAGCGTCGGCTTGTCGGTCAGCGGCGTCGAGCGGGTCGAATACCATGCTCTTGGCGGCAGCGACAGCATCACGGTCGGCGATCTGTCGGGGACCGGCGTCACGCGCGTCACCATTGATCTCGCCAGTTCGGCCCCCGGCGTCAGCGATGGCGTTCCCGATCTGGTCTCCATGTCAGGCCGCGGCGGGAACGAGACCGTGACCATTTCCGGCAATGCTGCGGCGATCACCGTTGCCGGACTTGGCCCGGCCATCATCATCAACACCAGCGAGGCCACGGATTCCCTGCGCATCGCCGCCCTTGGCGGCGATGATGTGATTTCCGCCTCAGGTCTGGCGGCGGGAAGTGCCGTCGTCTACATCGACGGCGGCGACGGGAATGACGAGCTGTCCACCGGCTTCGGCAACGACTGGATGAACGGCGGTCTCGGACGGGATATTTTCCTGTTCGATACGGCGCTGTCGTCGGCGTCGAACACCGATACCATCGCTGACTTCAACACGGCGGACGACACGATCGCGCTGTCGATACAGATCTTCGCCGCAGCGGGCGCCCTCGGGACGCTGGCGAGCGACGCGTTTGTCATCGGAAGTGCGGCAGCCGATGCGGGCGACCGCATCATCTATGACAGTCTGAACGGCATACTGTCCTATGATTCAGACGGCACAGGAGCTGCGGCAGCGGTGAGCTTTGCTTATGTCAACGCTGGCATGCTGCTGACGGCGCAGAACTTCCTGATCGTCTGATCAGCCACTCGACGGCGGACGGCAGCCGCAACCGGCTGGCATCCACCGGTTGTTCCATCAGGTGGAAGGCAGGTTCGAGCACCGGCATCCACACCCAAGGTGCGTACTATTTCAACTGGCTGTCCTTCGAGCCGCGACGGTTGATGCCGCCACGCAGTTGGGGGCGGGAGTCGCGCTCGGCAGCGCACTCGATACAGAGCTTGACACCGGGAATTGCATCGCGGCGCGCCTTCGGGATTTCCTCGTCACAGACGGCACAATGGGTCAGACTCTCACCGGTCAGACCCTTGCGGGCACGCAACCGATCGAGTTCCTCCGCAATCGAGGCCTCGATCTGTTCGTTCACTGCGCCGTCCTTTGCCCAACCGTTCGCCATTCACCTCTCCGTGGCCCAGTCTACGTCCGCCGCCGGAAGCCGTCAAAGGCGGTTGTCCTGCGGCATCAGTGCCGGATGGCAGACCAACAGTCCCTTCGCCTGCCCGCCCGCCAGCGGCCTCGCCATCACGTTGGCGGGCGGCACGCCGGGCAGGTCCACACCACAATCTGGCGTGAAGCCGAAGCGCCGGTAGTAATCCGGATTACCCACCAGCACGACGCCGCGTTCCCCCATGCCGGCCAGGCGCTTGAGCGCGGCGTGCATCAATGCCGTGCCGATGCCGCGGCCCTGGTGCGCCGGGTCAACGGCGAGCGGACCGATGAGGGCCCAGCCTCGCTCCCCGCCGATCGTGGCGGGAGAGGCGGCAAGGTGGCCCACCATGGTGCCGCCGTCGCGTGCCACCAACGACAGAAGCAATTTGCCGTCGGCGCGCAGTCGGGTGACGATTTCAGCCTCGGTGCCCGAGGCAACACGGGCGGTCGCGAACGCCTCGGAGATCAGCGCAGCGATCGCGGCAGCGTCGGATGTGGTCTCGTTGTCGATGTCGATAGTCATGGATGCGTCAGCCAATGGGTATATATCCGGTAGGGCCCATATCTTGCCCTTACCGGCAATTGCTCTTGATCGCGCCACCATTCAGGCGCGAGGCCAGCCAGTTCACCGCACCCGGAACGGCGGCATCGATCGAGCTGCCGTGGCCCTTGTTCTGCAGCGCCACGTAGTTCACCGCCACACCCTGGCGGCACGCGGCACGCACGTAGTCCAGCGTCACCTTGGCCTTCACCAGATCGTCGCTGGTGCCCTGGGCGATATAGAGCGGCACGCGCGAGGTGGGCGAAAAGCGTGAATTCTCGAACAACATGGCGCTCCACGGGCGCCTGGATGCCGGATCGAAGTTGAGGAACTTCTGCTGCAGCGGCTTCTGGGCCGCCAGGATGTCCATCTTCTCGCCGAGGTCGTCCACGCAATAGCTGTTCACCTGGTCGATGACGCGCTGGACCTTGGAATCGACGATGGCGTTGAGCGGCGTGCCATATTTCTGGCTCCACGATGCCAGCGTCATGGAGGCCAGCACCCGGCCCTCGATCGAGCCGATGGTGGCATTCAGCAGGCGGCCGAGATCGGTCGGCGGGGCCACGGCGGCGGCCCCCTGCAGCTTGAGGTCCGGTGCATAGGACGCCGCTTCATCGGCGGCGAAGAGCACGGCGTGTCCGCCTTGTGAATAGCCCCAGAGCGCGTAGGAATTGCTTCCGCCGACGCCCGGGATCTGGCGCGCGGCGCGCACCGAATCGATCACGGCATAGGCCTGCCCCTTGCCCACCAGATACCCGATGGGGCCTTCAGTGCCGAGGCCCGGATAGTCCGTCGCCGTCACCACCAGGCCTGCGGCTACTAGCTGGTTCAAACCGTCGATGGCCTTGGTTGGGCTCTGGCGGAGAGACGGCGCGCATTTGCGGGCGATGCCCGTCGTCGGGTGGGCCCAGGCGACAATCTTCCGGTCCATGGGCGCGCGCGGTGCCCGGTCCGGCAGGATGACGAGCCCGGTCGAGAGCGTCGGGCGCTTGCGGAAATCGCGCGTCATGTAGAGGATGCGCCAGCCCTTGGCCCGGTAGAAGGGCGGCAGCCTGATGCGCTTGTATTGCAGCAGCATGCCGGGCTCGAACTGCATGTGCCCGGCTGGCGCAGCCGATATGGCGCCCGCCGGCAGGGGCGACATGGCCGCCGGCTTGGGCTTGGCCGCCAGGTCCTGAGGCATGCCCGCCCATACCGCTGCCGCAAGGCAGAACACCGCAACCCGTCGCAACACGTGACCCTCCAAATTCTGATCCGCCCATCCTAGCAAGCCGCTGGCGTCTTGCACACCTCCGGCGATCAGCTAGTCTGCCGCCACATCATCAGGAGACCGCCCATGTCCAAACCCTCTTCCACCCCGCTCCAGGCCCGCGTCGAAGGCGGCGGCACACCGAAGCTCTCCGGCCGCTGGCAGATCCGGTCCGAGACCGGGCCGCTCAAGGACGTGCTGCTGGGGCCGGCGGAAAGCTTCCGCTGGATGGGGATGGAGAACGCGGCGTGGTCGTCGCTGGTGCGCGACACCATGCGCAAGGGCTACAAGTTCGACAAGCAGCTCGCCATGCGCCAGCACCGCGAGATGGTCGACGCCTACCAGAGTGCGGGCGTCAACACCCATTTCCTGCCGCTCGACATGACCAACCCCTACCAGGTCTATGCGCGCGATTCGTCGTTCATGTCGCCTTACGGCGCCGTCATCTGCCAGCTTGCCAATCCGCGGCGGCGCGGCGAGTATGCCGCCGTGCTGCGCTTCTACCTGGAAAATGAGATCCCCATCTATGACATGGTGTCGGCCGGCAATTTCGAGGGCGGCGACTTCAACATCCTGCGCGAGGGGCTGGCGCTCGTCGGCTACACCGATCACCGCTCGGAGGAGGTTTCGGCCCGGCAGATATCCGAATGGTTCATCAAGGAAGGCTGGGAAATCAAGTATGCGCCGATCGATCAGTTCTATGTCCACATCGATCTCATGGTCTGCATGCTGAACGACCGCTGCGCCGCCGTGTGCCTGGAAACCACGGAAGACGACGTCATCGCCTGGCTCAAGTCGAAGAAGATCGAGATCATTCCGGCGAGCTTCAAGGAGACGATGGCGCTGGGCTGCAACGTGGTGGCGCTGGGCAACGACCGCATTCTCTCCACCACGGCCGCCAAACAGCTCAATGCCGACATGCGCGCCGCTGGCTTCACGGTCTACGATCCCGACATGACGATGTTCCTGCAGGCCGGCGGCGGTGTCCATTGCATGTGCCAGCCGCTGAACCGCGAGGCGGCCTAACCCATGACGACCTATCCGCTCCGCGGCCGCTGCACCTGCGGCGAGATCCAATACGAGATCGTGGAGAAGCCGCTGTTCGTCCACTGCTGCCATTGCCGCTGGTGCCAGCGCGAGACGGGCACCGCCTTCGCGCTCAATGCGATGATCGAGTCGGAGAAGGTGGCGCTCACCAAAGGCCAGCCCGAAACCATCCTGACGCCGTCGAACAGCGGCAAAGGCCAGCAGATTGTGCGCTGCCCCACGTGCAGGATCGCCGTGTGGAGCCACTATGCCGGGGCCGGCGATGCGCTCAAGTTCGTGCGCGTCGGAACCCTCGACGATCCGGATGCGCTGCCGCCGGACATTCACATCTTCACGTCGTCGAAGATGCCGTGGGTGGTGCTGCCGGAGGGCACTCCCGCGGTCCCTGAATATTATGACCGCAAGGCCTACTGGCCGAAGGAAAGCCTCGAGCGGCGCGACGCGCTGATGGCACGGCGGGCGGGCGGCTGAGGTCCCGCCGCGATCACTGCCCGGTCAGCGTCTTGAGCACCTCGTCGGCCAGTGCGTCGTCGTCCCGGTTGGTGAGCGCGGTGATGTCGTCTGCCGTGCCATTCGTCAATTGGCCGCGCGTGTGGCTCTGCAACAGGTCAGGCGAGATTGGGCAGCGGACCAGCGCGCCGGTGTTGCCGTCGTCCGCGACGGTGCCATCGCGAATCGCAGAGCGGGCGCCGTCCATGCTGCCAAAGGCGGCAAACTCCACCCGGTCCGGCTTGATGGCGGTCAGCACATTGAAGACGAGATAGGTCTGGTCGCCGGGGGACGTGAGATCGACGAGCGAATGGCAGCTCTCGATCTGCGAGTCCTCCTTGAAGGTACAAACACCGCTGGCATAGCGCAGATACGTCACCTCGCCACGTGACGTGAAGGCCTCCTTGTCGAGCACATAGGTGTTGTAGTGACCATCGTCGCGCTGTTCGACGAAGGACAAGGCGCAGTGCCGGGCCACATCCTCCATCGATGTTCCCTCATCCGGATTGTCCCAATAGCCCGAATAGGGATACTCCGCGTGCGCCATGGCCGCAGCCGTGAGCAGGAACGCCGCAGCGGCGGGAATGGCACGGGCCATGTTCGGCAATTGCATCGGCGTCTCACCTGGTTGTATGGCACCATCACAGCATCCGGCGCATTCGCCGGTCAACGAGGGAAATGGGCGCAGGTGGCAAGCACAGACGTACGGATCATCGGCGCGGGCCCCGCAGGTCTGATGGCGGCGGAGGTGCTGGCGCAGGGCGGCGCGCGCGTCACTATCGTCGATCACATGGCGGCACCGGCGCGCAAGTTCCTGCTCGCCGGCCGCGGCGGGCTCAATCTCACGCACTCCGAACCGCTGGAGCAGTTTCTCGACCGCTATGGCGATGCCCGGCCCTTTCTCGAACCTGCCATCCGGGCTTTCCCGCCATCATCCGTCATCGACTGGTGCCACGGCCTCGGCGTCGAAACCTTCGTGGGCTCCTCGGGCCGCGTGTTCCCGAAATGCATGAAAGCGTCGCCACTCCTCCGTGCGTGGCTGCGAAGGCTGGACGGCCTCGGCGTCACGCTCCAGTCGCGCAGGCAATGGCAGGGATTCGACGGCATGCCCACCATCCTCGCCATGGGCGGCGCCTCGTGGCCGCATCTCGGCTCCAATGCTGCCTGGGTGCCCTTGGTGGAGAGCGCCGGCATCGCGGTGAATCCGTTCAAACCTTCCAACTGCCGCTTCCTCGTTCCGTGGACGGAGCATTTCGCCGGCCGCTTCGCCGGTCAGCCGATCAAGAACGTCCGGCTCACCTATGGCGCTCACACGGCGCGCGGCGAGATCATGATCTCGAAGGACGGCATCGAGGGCGGCGCCATCTATGCGCTGTCCCGCCACCTGCGTGACGAACCGGGCCAGCCGCTGCTCATCGACCTCCGCCCTGATCTCTCGCCCGAAGCGATTGCCGCCAAGCTCGCCAAGCGCAAGCCGAAGGACTCGCAATCCAACGCTCTCCGCAAGGCGTTCAATCTCACGCCGGCCGCCATCGGGCTGATGCGCGAGGTGGGCTCGACCGATCCCAAGCGCGTCTCGCTCATGCTCACCGGCCCCGCCGGCCTGGCGCGGGCCATTTCGTCTGCCGGAGGCATCGCGCGCCATGAGGTGGATGAGCACTTCCAGCTCCGCAAGGTGCCCGGATGCTACGCCGCCGGCGAAATGCTGGACTGGGAGGCGCCGACCGGCGGCTACCTGCTGCAGGCCTGCTTCTCCACCGCCGAGTTACCACCCGCCACCCACATCATTGGGCAGCCACGCGGCACACATG
>ERZ795053.4905-NODE-4905-length-14177-cov-4.663716_pt1 | contig 14177 bp, 6 predicted proteins | sample MGYA00375137_ERZ795053 | MGnify/ENA primary metagenome ERZ795053 (study PRJEB30182, sample SAMN05720284) | activated sludge metagenome | isolation source: Anaerobic digester | place: Hong Kong | collected 2014-12-17 ... | reverse complement strand
CGATCGATAGCGACCGCGTACGACCAGTCCCATCGGCGGCGGTTTCCCCAGTAGCTCCAAGCTCCGTCACCCACGTACGTGATGAGGTGCGTACCACTCGGAAGCGGCTGAGAGGCCAGAGCTCGGAACAGGGGCCAGTACGACGCGATCTGCACGAAATCGGCCCATCTGCTCGCGACGGTTCGCCGCCTCCGCGGTGGCACCACGAGCACGAGGCGTCCATGACCGAGCCGCGTCGCGGCGAGTTCGATCTCCCACGCGAAGCCCTCCCGGACGCTGGCAGGCGTGACTGACATGACCACAGCCGCCGCCTGTGATGCCAACTCCTCGACACGGCCCTGCCACTCGTCGTTGCTGAGTGTCATGCGCGCCGATCCAAGCGGAGGGAGCCTGGTCCCGGGCGGCGAGATCGCAATGACCGGGCCGAACCGCCCGAGATGTCGAACCATGAGTTCCTCGAATCTGCGGCGCCGCAGGGGCGAGAGACGTTCCATGACTCCCGACCGGGAAAGGGAAGCTTTGATCTTCAGGCGGTCCTCGTCGAAACTTCGCAAGAACAGAATCGGAGGACGACCATCCCGCACCATCGCCTCATGCGCAGATCTCGTTCGTAGCCTTTGTCCCAACCGGTCCAGCAGCCCAAGCACGACGAATCCACCGATCGCCAGCAACGCGAAGAACTCGGGGTTCTGTATGGCCTCTTCTGCACCCTCCAACTCATTCAGAGGCACAAGGCCGTACCTGACGATGGAGATGAGCAGCAGCACCATAAGCAACCACCCGATGATGACAATGGCGACCACCCAGGTGATCACTGTAAGAACCCAGCCGCCCCAACGCAGCCATCCAGACCGCGCGGAAGCCCCCATCGATGGATGGAACAGCGGCTCGTCGAGTCGGCGCCGTCCCAGTTGGCAGGCGGCGAAGATAAGCAGCGACAAGAACACGACGACCCATTCTCGTTGGGCTCCCCAACCGAGAACCACCAACACGGCGAAGACTTGGAGAAGGCCCAGAGCCCGCCGAGTGCCTCGCTGCCACCGATATCGAGTGATCACCGGCCCAACATCGATGAAGTCGGGCGGACGGCTGGGGAAGCCAAGTCGCTCCTCAGCCAACCGCGAGACCAGTCGGAACACGACCACGAAGACTAGCCACGCCACAAGGATGCTGTTGACAACAAAGGTCACCACGGAGGAAGCGAAATCCCTTGGTGGGAGGACTTCACCTGGCATGCGGGCAGACACGGAACGGGCTATGTCGATGCTGGACTCGGGACAAGGTGCCGCCTCGGAGTCGCACAGCACGACCACCCGTACAGCCAAGTTCCCCTGCGCCCAAGATCTGAGCATCAGGGTACGCCCGTCGGTCCATGACGCGAGATCGTTGCCCTCGAAAGCGCTCGAACCGTCGCGGGCGCCCTCAGCCAACGCATCGGGCAGAGTTGAGGCCATCTCTTCGGTGGGACATTGCCAAACCCCGACTCTCAGAGCTGGCCTCTCGCCACGCACCCACGTCCGATCCCAACGGGACCTGCAGCTCCTCGAATCGGTGGGCACAACAGACGAGTCCGGTTCCAGAGGAGTCCACGCACCAGGCATAACCTCGGCTGGTGTCCACTCATCGAGGTAAAAGGTGTCCTTGTCGACCGCACGCGCAGGCGACGCCAAGCAGCAGGCAGCGAAGGCAACACACATGGCAAGAAATGGCCAGCTCCACAGGACACTTGGCTGGCACCATGATCGCCAACGTGGCTGAGTCATCGCTGTCATCGCCCCCAAATGAACATGCGTCAAGGCCCCGTAACCGTCTTGGGCGTGTTGAATCCGCAAGACAAGCCTAGAACCTCAATAAGCCACTGGCCGTGCCCGTGGTCCGCCCACCTGCTCACGGTGTGCACTGCGTTCACCGAGCACTCGACCGCTCACCCCCACCACAATCACTGTTGGGCGGCCTTCGGGACAAAGCAGCACCGTCAACCTCAACCGACACGCGCAGACGCCCGACGCCGCCTGTTCCTCCTCAGCAGCAGCGCGACAACCAAGAGACCCACGCCCGCGAGAGCGCCCACGGTGATTCTCGGCAGCCAATTCATACCCGGCACCACTACGACCTGGGCGGCGGCAATCCGAGGCTGCAGTTCTAGCAAGCCGGGTTCAACCAAAGTCTCGGGCTCGGGGTCCATCCACTCCTCCTGCGAAGAGCCATCCAGCTCAGTGGGGTCAACATCGTTCGGATTCATGTCGGTGGACGGTGCCACTCCGATGGCAGACACCTCACCCTGGCCGGCAACTGATGCGCCCGGCACCTCGACACTGATGGCTCCAGTCGAGTCGGATTGTGCCGCAACCGGTTCGAACCAGTCTTGATCCGAAACCACCATCACGGGGGTATCCGGCGAAAATCCGTCGGCGGCAACGACGAACGGCTTTCCAGCGGACGGCTCGCCTGGGCTCACACTCAGTTCAGCGTCGGGGTTAGGTTCGCGAACATCGACGGGCTGCAGCGTGATGGTTCGGGTCGCTTCCACCCAGTCTGCCGACTGAGACTGGACGGAGACCGTCAGCGACAGGGGCACATCGGTTTCAGCCCATGCTTCGTTCAGCGGCACATCGACGGTCGCGAGGCCGGTCGAATCGGGCTCCACCTGCACTGTTGTGTCAACCGTCTCTGGACGCCAATCGCCCTGACCTGCACTGCTCACCACATAGGAGTCCCGCTCCAGCCCCACGTTGCGTATCGCGACAAGAACGCGGACCTGACGCGCCTGCCTTCCGACGTCGACGGTCCCCGGATCGAACACTTCGACGGCGTACTCTCGGGCGGTCTGTCGCCAGGACTGGTAGTCCAGGCCCTCTTCATCGACAGGCTCGCCGATCGTCTGTAGCCCTCCGCGAAGCCCTCCGCTGAAGGTGATGGACGTCCAGTCGTTGCGTGAGCTGAGGATTCCTTCCTCCGGATACTCGCCTCCTCTTGCCACCGAGCCTGTGATTTCGCTATCCGAGGCGTCACCATCACAATTCCAGTCGACCGGAGAGAGGACCTTGGCAGATCTCAGGTCGGCTGAGCCACCGTCGCCATCAGCGCAGTGGTACAGGATTCCGTAGCCCTGCGGAGTCAGTGTGCCGGGGACCTCGACCACACCGATCGACTCCTCCAAGCCGGCATCCAAGTCGAGCGGGGCGAGATCGAAACGCGAGTAGTCCAGGACACCCGCTTTGTCGTCCCTGATCAGGCCATCGCCGAGATTGTAGTCATAATTCATCAGCGAAAGGTAGTTGGGCTTCCCATTGACATCATCGAGTCCACCGTGACGCAACCCGAGGGTATGACCCAATTCGTGGACGAATGTTGATGCTTCCAGAAGGGTGCTCTTCATGAGGCTCCCTGCGAGCATGTACGTATCCCCGGGTACGTCCACCGCCATTCCCAGACATCCAGTGCCGGTGATCTTCCGTGCGTAGATGGCCCAGGTGTAGACCGCATCTCGCTCATCCGGGACGTATTCGGCCCTCAAGTCGCCCAGCATCCCACGATCGCTATCGGCAAGACCTGCGCCGCAACGTGTGTCCTGGAGAAGCTCCGCTCTACTCTCGGACATCGGCCCTCCCCTCATCGTCGATTGCTCCACACCGCTGCCTTGAGGGCTCAGCATTCCGGCGTCGATGTGCAACGCAATACCGCTGTCACCGTCGGGGTTCTCGACCGGAGAATCAGCAAACATGGCAACCGCCCGTCCCAGCGCTTCAGGGTCCGGGGCGACGACTTCATCGGTTCTCGGCAGGCACAGGATCCCCAGAGTGCAGGGCCTGGCACCGTCCAACGCCATCCAGTTCACCTGCAAGAAGAGGTCCTTGTGGCGAGGGTCGGCCCCCATCGCCGGTAGGTCCACGTCAACCCTGCCGTCCCCGTCTGCGTCATAGCCGTCCTTCTCCCAGGTGTCGAACAATCCGTCGCCATCGGTGTCGGCCGCGCAGGTTTTGACATTGAGTCGAAGGCCCTCTGCCAGGTTGGAGGCGTCCGGCAGTGTGGCCTGGTAGCTCGATGCGCTCAGGTCGGCGACTGCACGCAGGAACGACTCAGCCCCCTCCCCACGGTATTCATGCGGCACCATGATCGTGGCGATGCGAATTCCCTTCGTCTTGGCTTTGACGGCGACTGCGAAGGCACGATCCAAGTCTTTCTTCTGGTATTCCTGGTCAAATCCACCGGGGCTTGAGTCAGCTACCAAGACAACGATCTTCTCTGCCTCCGGACGCCACCCGACGCCGAAGTCCCCCTCCTGTTGACCTGCACCCTTAAGCGCGGACACATCTGCGGCGCTGCGGTTCTCGACTATCGAGGCAAGTGCCTCGTCCCACATTTCGGGCGAAGTCTGACCGCCCCCGCTCGGCACTTTCAAGGCGGAGATCTCAGCCTTGGCTGCATCGGCATTACGTGGTGAGAAGGCAGCGTCTACCGTAATGCCGTCGTCGCTGAAATTCACCACCCCGACGCGATAGCCACCTCCCGAAACGGCGTCGATATCAGACACCACGTCCACGACCTCACTCTGAACGTTCTCGATGGCCGGCCTCATCGACCCGGTGGTATCGAGCAAGAAGACGATGTCCAGGGGTGCGCATGGGTACTCGTCCAGCGCCAGCGACCCAGGGGCGGCAGCAGAAGGGGGGAGCGGCACAATGAATGCCGCGAGCAGGGTAAACAACGGTGCGAGGATGCGCAGATGGGACGCGCTGCGGGCGTGCTTGTTCATGACCTCCCCCGACACTCAACACGTTGTCAAACCAGTCTACTCGTGGACATTGGTTGCGAGGTCTTCCTCATGTTGAGGTGGACGTGCCAAGGGACCGCAACGGTACCCACGAGCCGGAAGATCGTGCGCGAGGGGCAATGGCGCCTGGACGGGATCGACAAGATCGTGATCGGGCTGTACGCCCACGGCATGACGGTGCGCGACATTCAGGGCCACCTGCGCGACATCTACGACATCGACGTCTCCCCGGACCTGATCTCGAAGATCACCGACGCGGTGCTCGAGGCGGTCCGGGAATGGCAGGCCCGCCCGCTGGACCCGGTCTGGCCGGAGATCTTCCTCGACGCGATCGTGTGCAAGGTCCGTGACCGGGGCAGCGAGAAGAACATAGCCGCCCACCTGGCCGTGGGAGTGGGCCTCGACGGCAAGAAGGAAGTCCTGGGCATCTGGGTAGAACACACCGAAGGCGCAAAGTTCTGGCTACGGGTGATGAACGACCTGATAGCCCGCGGCGTCGAGGACGTGCTGATCGTGGTCTGCGACGGCCTGACTAGGCTGCCCGCCGCGGTCGGGGCGGTCTGGGAAGACACCGTGGTGCAGACCTGCATAGTGCACCTGACCAGGGCCTCGCTGCGGTGGGTGAACTACAAGGACCGCGAACGGGTCGCCGCCCCGCTGCGCCTGATCTACGGCGCTCCCACCGAACAGGCCGCCCGCGACGCCCTAGACGCCTGGACCGAGTCCGAGATCGGAAGGCAGTACCCGGCCATCAAACGACAATGGGATGCCGCCTGGGAACAGGTGATCCCGTTCTTCGCCTTCCCGCCAGACGTCCGCAAGTTCATCTACACCACCAACATGATCGAGAGCATCAACTACCAGCTACGCAAGATCAGCACGCCCGCCGACACTTCCCGGACGACGAAGCTCTCATCAAGCTGCCCTACCTCGGCTGCCCGCAGATGGGACGCACCAACAGAGCATGCAGACGGGGCCGCTCGAACTACAACTGGAAGATCGCCATGAACCAATTCGACGTCATGGTCCCTGGCCGGCTGGACAAGGCCTAACATCAACCCCAGGTCAGGCCCTTACACAGAAACCCTGACAAGCCCCCAACGGCCGCCCGCTCAGCCGGAAGCGCCAATCCAGGGATATAACTCGCCGACCCAACGATCCTGAATCGCCTCGCTGAGCAACTGGTACAAACCCGCGCTGCTGGGATTCCATGGACCATCGTCCTTCATGTGCGAATCCACCTCCGACAGAGTGAACTCGAACATGCGACGTGCCTCCGAGCTTCGTCTTAACCACCGTGCTGCACTGCCACTGTCGGTCTGGTATTCGATCTGCTTGACGCTCGGATCTTCGACTACGACGAGGAACGAGAACTCTGGCCGCAAGGAGACCGCATCAGTCACCACTCCCAGAAGGTGCACAGCGATACGCCCCTGCGCGATTGCTTCACGCATCATCCGGTATCCGGTCGAGCCGGCTAGCTCGGGGTTCACTTCACCGGCACTGGTCAGATCGTCATCGCCCCACACCTCCTCGAGCAACTCGCGCAGCAGAGCTTGCAGGAGATCGAACTGACGACGGACAACGAAGGGATCCTCGTCCTCCGTGCCGAGTATCTCGAACCCACCCGCCGGTGGGAACTGCCAGAAGCCCGCCATAGCGGCAACATCCTCGCTGCGTTGCATAACAAGCGTTTTGGGCCCCTCTTGCACGTCATTGATCAGCAGAATCGCTTGCACGCTGATGAGGGGGAAGAAGGCACCATCCCAACGGACAATCACGTTCCCAGAGGACTCGAGAGCCAGTGAGGGGCGGTCCATACGGTGGGACTGACCGAGATACTCCGCGATCAGTTGATGCTTCAGCACATGGCTCGTCAGACAGTTCTCTCCATACGTAGAGAGTGTCGACTTGGAACCTACAATGTGTCCGTCGTTGTTCAGGATCAGTTTCGTCAGCGCAAACCCGCGTAGATTCCATCGCTTCACACTGCGCGATGCTCTGAGGAGCTCGAAGTACTCCAGTTGGTGCTCTCCAACGATCCAACCAGGTGTCTCGGGCCGCTCGTGTCTGTAGGTGATCTCGTTCGGGTCTCTCAGTGGCAACTGCAGTTCATGCTCACTCTGACTGTGATTGAAGGGTCGCCAAGGGCTGACCGCCCTCTGCACCACGACGGGGTACTCCTGGCCCGCAATGATCGGAAACACTTCAGCTCCTGGAAGTCCAGGGATGGAGTCTCTAAGTCTCGCCACCAACCAGGACCGGAACTCCTGGGACTGTTCTACTGTCGTGTTGTTGCGCCAGCGCTCAACCAAAATGCTCGACGGAGTCGCTTCGAGATACTCGAAGACCTGCACCATGAAGTCGTCAAAACGCTCGTGGGAGTAGAAGAGGGCATTCAACCTCGCCAACTCGACGAGTTCAGGAGGAAAGGCCTGCTCACCAAGCTCAACGTGTCTGTCCTCAGCCACGAGGACCACCGGCTTGTGGTACTCGAGAGCAAGGGCCATCTCCATGCGGCAGTAGTCCTGAGGGTCCTCGCGACACCGGTCAAGCGACCCATTCGTGATCAGTGCCAGCAGGACATCGCACGTAGCGACCGACTCACTAACCTGTTTCTCGAAGTCGCCTTGGCGCATCCGGTCGGCATCAAGGAACACCGAGAATCCCTCGCGGGTCAAACGCTCCGCGATGGACCGCGCCATGGCGTGACTATCCCGGCGGTAACTGATGAAGACGTTCGATACCATCCCGAGCCCCCAAGAACTGACTGTTGCGTCATCGCACCGTACCCTTCACGCCCAGCAAGCTTGCGTGGACCTCAACCGCTTCTGTCTGCGCAGGGGTCGGGCTGGGGGACCGACTCCCCAGCCATTTCGAGCCATTCGTCCTTCGAATATCCGCGACCTAGGGCCTTGCAGGCGACGCCGAGCCACCGATCCGGGGTTGCGTCGAGGATCGTGATAGTGCCGGAAGGTTCATTCGACACCAGCAACTTCTGACCGTCGCCCGAGAATCCCAGGGCAGTCCATTGGCGAACTGCCGTCTCAACCTCAGTCACGGGAACGCTCACGGCCGTTGACAGGTCCGTCAAGTGCACGACTCCATCTTCCTCGGTCGCCAGCAGTGAACCGCCCAAGGCACTGGGTGTCCTCGGGACAGCCACCTCACCGATTTCGATGGACGTCTTCCGAACCGGATCCAACTGTATGAGAACGGACTTCTGATCAGCCTCCGAGCGCCACAGATAGACCTCGTCGCGAGAAACAGCCTGGGCAGCGACGATGCGCCCGGGAACCGCATCATCGTAGATCGTTTGGCGTCCGACCACGTCGTACACAACTACTCGCGTTCGGTCATCTGCCATGTCGTTATCGCCTGCGATGCTCTGTTGGACGAGGACGGCCACGCTGCCGTCGTGGTTGAGGTGACCACCTGGAAATTCGTACTTCTGAACGCCGCCGGAGGAGAGCGGCAACTCGAACAGAGTGTCGCCCGATGAGGCGATCAGAGTGCCTTCATCGTTGACGGCAAAGTCAGGGTATGAGGCGGCACTTCGGTACACGTCTTGTCCGTCGATGTCGACGAGGGCGACCTCCTCAGGGGTTTCTTCGTAGTCGTCCGGAGTGTTGAGATACCCGAGGTCCACAGGCCAGACGGACTCGACGTACTCATAGTCTGGGCCAGGCAAGATTGCGACTTCCTGGCTCCCCGCCGAGTACACGACAAGATCATCTTGCCACCAGTCCACCGCAGTGATCTCGCTATCGTAGAAGAGATCCCATCCCAGACCCTTGAGTGGGCGATTCACCCGCCAATTCTTCATGCTCTCTAAGTCGGCCACCAGGAGATCGTCCCCAAAACCCGACACTATGGCGGCCTTGGTGCCTGTGGCATCGACCGCTACCTGAGGCGGGCCACAACCGCTGCACTCGGATGGCACCTTGGCTGGCATTTCAGTCGCTAGACGGTCGTGTTGCTCAAGGTCCCACAGGCTCACAGACGCACCACTCGCGCCGATGACCCTCTCTTGTCCCAAGAAGTGGAGCGTCCCACGATTGACCTTCGCAGCACCCCGTAGAGACTGTGCCCGCATTCCCGGACTGGTCTGGGTGTCACTCACATAGATTCGCCCTTCGGCCGCTGTCAGGAGTCGAGTCGCACCGACGGAAAGGTCAATGTCGAGAGGAGCCGCCTCAGGCGCCCTCCCGTACTTCACTACCTCCGGTTGCCGACCTCTCATCTTCCAGATCGGGAAGTCCTTGGAGCCATTGGTGTAGGTGAAGAACTGGCCATCCGCGGAGAACGACATCCCGAACATCCATGTCCCCATTCCAATTCGCTGCCGCTGCCGCAACCCACTGGGGATGTCCACCCGAGACGAGACGCCGTACTCATCCATGGTTGCCACGGTGTCGTCATCTGGAACCACAATCGCCGAACGGTGCCGTCCGGTTCGGAACTCGGCGGGTGCTCGCTCCGGTGTGTGAACGACGACGCCGACACTGCCAAGAACGGCATCGGGATTCCACTCCTTCCAGCCAACTAGAGTCTGACCAGACGGGGACATGGCTGCTACTGGGTAGTCAAGTTTCTCGACGCGACCGTCTGACCAAAGCGATGTGTCCGTATCAACCACCTCGGTGAGGTCATACTCCGGATCTGTTGTCGTTGTCTCTGCCGAGGCGACGACGCGTAGCCCCGATTCGTCCGAGCTGAGCCCGACGAAAGTGACGCTACCCTTGAGAGTCAAGATCCGTTCGGGCTCGCGTTGTGTGACGAAATCCCGCCATAGCAGCACTTCGCCGTTCTCTGTACCCGCAACAACGGCGTTCGGCAGCGCAGCCGCCGTCGCTGTCACATGGGCACCCGCGTCACGAAAAGCAAGCAACTGTGGGCTTGCGGCCACAACGTCGTGCAAGGCCGACATTGTCTGAGGATCCTCGAACATGGAGAAGGCCGTGGTAGCTGCCAAGAGGGCCGCTTCGAGGTCCGACTCGACCAGGTTCCGACTCTCCGCGGCCAATTGACGCGCGGTAGCCACATTCGCCTGGGTCAGCGCCTCATCCCTGCGATTGGTGGCTTCCACGCGCTGCGTGAACGCCAAGAGACTAGCCGCCAAGCTGAGAATCAACAGCACAACCAGCGAGGCGAGGCCGAGTCTGGTCACGCGCCGCAACTTCTTGGCCTCGCGGATGTTATCGCCCACAAGCTCGTCGCGGTCGACGTCACGGATTGCCGAGGCGAGGTCAGCGACCGCCGCTTCGAATCGTGGGTCGGATCGATCCGAGTCGTCCTTGAACCAGCTCAGGTCCACCCAACGAGGCTCTTCCTCGTAGACATCGGCCAAGGACGAGGGGACCGCGCTGGCCGCCCCAACACGAAACCCCGATCGTTGCGTATCCCAGACGATCTCACCAGCCCCTCGGACGAGGAGAATGGTTTCCACTCCCCGATGCTCTACCCACCAGGAAACCTCTCGATTCACGTACTCGCTCTTGGCCGCCTCAGGCGTCGCGAGCAGGATGAACCATTTGGAGGTCTCCATACCGCTCCTAATGGCGCTCCAAAGACCCGGGTTTGCGGACATGCTGCTGTCGTCCCGAAATACACGCGCAGCCCTCAAGCGGTTCCACGGCTTGGCGTACCTTTCCAGACCCCGTTGAAGAGCCACAGCCAACGAGGCAGACGCGCCCCGTGAGTATGAGATGAATGCGTCATAGCCACTCGAAGCCATCGGCCACGCCCCCCGTCAACGGACTGCGAACACGCCTCCCAATCTAGATGACACTGCTGCAGTACTGTGCAGAGTCTGCACCCGAATCGTGAACAGCAGGGTACCTGCCTATAGGCCGCGTTTGGCCGGAGAAGCGCAACGTCCGTACCCGGGAGGAGTTGAGTCCACGCACCAGGCATAACCTCGGCTGGTGTCCACTCATCGAGGCAAAAGGTGTCCTTGTCGACCGCACGCGCAGGCGACGCCAAGCAGCAGGCACGAAGGCAACACACATGGCAAGAATCGACCAGCTCCAGAGGACACTCGGCTGGCACCGCGATCGCCAACGTGGCTGAGTCATCGCTCTCCCCTCCAAGGGAGGATACTGCAACGCCTTTGCCAAGAAGGTGCCCACTTCGTACCCGTGAATTCCCTCGCGTCGCGAGGCCACCTGCTAGAGATTGGCGTCTACGGCCATAGGCACGAACGGTTGCAGAGTTCGTCGGTTATGGGGTCAGAGGTGAATGTCCGCGAGGGGAACTGGAGCACAATGCGACGGCCTCCTTCGACCCGAGATTCCGGAATGAATCACACGCTTCGAAGTAACCCACCCACCGCCGGAGGACTCGATCCTCGTCGGTGCTGACCAAGGACAGTGGCCACCGAGCTTGGGCGCTGGGCAAGTGGACTGGCAGGACGAGCTCAACCTGCGAGACATCACCGAGCGCCCTCAACCAGCCGTCTCCACCCCCGCTTGCACCAAGAGCGGGTCGACCCGCAGCGGGTTGGTCCGGGAGTACATCAGGTACACCTCCCCGGCACGCAACTCCTGATCGGTGAAGACATCCTCGGATTTCCCGGATGACGTCCTGCCCCGCACCCGGCGGCGCCCCCACTCGTCGAACCGGACCTCTCGAACCTCGATGACCGTCGGGTATGCGCCCTGGTTCAGGCCTTCAAGAAGCACGTCGGCGACATCGCAGAACTCGTCTGCCTGCCGCCGCCGCTCGCTCAGACTGTTGTCGCCGTCACCATCCGCATCCCCATGAACGAAGAAATTGCGCCGTGAGACCAGGTCATGAGCCTTCCGCGGAATCCAGGTGATGCCCTCACCCGCCGGGAAGAAATCCCTCAGCCGTTCCCGGATGGTCGTGTCTGACGTGTCCTCGATCTCACGGCCGAGTTTCTCGATCAAGTACACGAGGCCACCCATCGTCACCTTCTCCAGGGTCTCCGGCCCACCGCGGGCACGGGCCTTCTCCTCGTACCACTTGTCCGGTGGTGTACTCAGCAGACCCAGAGCCATGAACCGCAGGTACGTCCGCAACACGGTCTCCATGGACCTCGCCACCGACGTCACCCTCCCTTCCAACTCGTGGCCGTCCAATGCAGGAATCTCGCTGCGGATGATCCGCACCCGGATGAGGAGCAACTCTGGATCGACGATCCGGGGTGGTAGCGGGAAGCCGAGGTATGCCAGCAGTTTCCGTGACATGTACTCCGGCTCGTCATTTGCAGCCGCGGCGATGTCGCGTTCCCGCAGGACCCGTCGCAGGTCGCGTCCGGCGAAGTGGGTGAGGAGCAGGTTCACGGGATGCTCGGACACGCAACTCTCCAACAGACAGTTGCTGACGTCCCCGGAGTAACCGAGTTCTCGCAATCGGTCGTGCTCCTGCTCCAGTTGATCCTCATCCAGTTGTTCCATCAGGAGACGATGCAGGTTCCGAACGTGGGTTGTTCCGAGCGCGTCCCTGGCGGCGGGCACGTCATGGGCGATGGGGGCGACAAGCGGCAATGGCTGTGTCGGCTCCGCAGTGGCAGCGACTGCCGCATCGAGAATCAGGTCACAACTGCGGAGCAGTTCCCGCACCACGGGCAGATCGACAGCTCCTGGGCTGTGCACCAAGCGGTTGCGCCCATCGCGAGCGCGAGCCAGAAGTCGCTGGGGTGCTGATCCCCTCACCCGCTCAGACCCTTCGATGGTCGCCCACAAATGGAGCACCGCGGAGGGCAGTTGCTCAGCCGTACTGTTGTCGACGGCCTCAGCGGCACTGCGGATCTGTGGGCCCAAACCCCTCGCGAGCCGTTCCCTGCTCCGACGAGGTACGCCGGGCAGTCCCGGATCGTAGGTCAGTCCGCGTGCTTCGATGGTCTCTCGCACAGATTCCGACACCGCTGGATCCCCCGCCAATTCATCGGTCAGGATCACAAGGTGCAGCGTCAGAGGGCTGTCGACTCTGTTGAGCAACACCTCGATGAAGACCTCGAAGGACTCAGGCTGGGTGAAGCCGGCCGAACGCGCAGCGAGCAGCGGCAGGGCCAGGTCGGGCAGGCTCCGAGCCTCCGCCACGTCCAGCAGGTTCGAGTAGAGCCGCACAAGTTCGTCGCGCTGAGCCCTTCGTCCGCGTCTGAAGTCGATGGTGATCGCGTGAAGCACCGGGGTCTCGGTGTCGCCCAACGTCAACAGGACGTCACCAATGGTCAGTTCCCGCCCGCCGCGCTGAACATCCCGGACGTGCTGATCGCCGTCCAAGGCGTCACCTGCGACCTCCCAAATGGCAGCAGACACCCCACCCCCGTGGCTCAGGTAGTTGTCATCGCTCGAGACGACAGGGGACTTGCCCACGAACTCCCGAATATCTCGGTCGAGGAGGGTCAACGTGTATGGGCCCAGATGGAAGATGCTGCTCGTGTCTGACATGCTCCACCTCCCGCCCGTCGGGACTCGACCATAGCGCCGCAGCATGACCCGCCGTGTGTCCTGCGCTGGGAGTAGCCTCAGGTCGGGAAGAACGGACGACCAGAGGGGGACCCATGGCCACCACCGCCCGACAGTCGGCCTTCGAGACGAACATGGCCGACGCAGACCTGCTGGTCCGCTGGGCGGTCTCGATCAAGAACAGTCGGCAGCGTCGGGAGCGGCGAGAGTTGCGTCAGCGTGTCGGGATCGCGCTGGACATCCCCCAGAAGCGGCGCCAGGAAATTGCCGTCGTGGAGAGCAATGAGTTGCTGATCGTGATCAAACCTGGCAGCTCAGTGGACCGAGAGGACTTCGCAGACGTACAACCCCTCTTGCGGCAGGCCGTCGTAGCGGGGTGTGCGGCCACTGAGACGTTTCTCAGCGACCTGGTGATGGACCATATCTCGGAGGTGACGGCGGCGCCGGGCAAGTTGCCCTCGAAACTCGCCAACACACCTATGACAGTGGGGCAATGGCTTGAGATCGATCGGGACTACAAGTACCCCCGCCGCGGTCTGCACGAACGCGTCCTGCGCGACTACGTCTCCCGCTACGCGAGCACATCCCCACGGCGCATGGGCGACCTCATGGCGATGCTGGGCGTTGCGAAGTGGGCGGCGCTTCTGGATGAAGCCCGCGAGGTGCCGCCGCAGACGACCATCGCATTCCTCGACATGGTCAGTAAGCGGCGCAATCGGATTGCCCACACCGGAGATCGATCCGGCCGCTCCCGGGCTCAGATCACCAGCGACGAGGTGTCCGAGATCCTTGACGGCCTGCGGTCCGTGGTCGCCGCCCTGGATCAGGTGGTCACTGAGCACTTCGCACGGGATCGATGAAATGTCGCAATCACAGCCGCGCCTGGACCTGCGTGACGTAGCCTTGGCCCGCTCAAGCGGGGTCCTGATCGTGCGAGTCGCGGGGGACACGAACCCCCCCAGGAGTCC
>ERZ795053.4902-NODE-4902-length-14182-cov-4.920365_pt1 | contig 14182 bp, 8 predicted proteins | sample MGYA00375137_ERZ795053 | MGnify/ENA primary metagenome ERZ795053 (study PRJEB30182, sample SAMN05720284) | activated sludge metagenome | isolation source: Anaerobic digester | place: Hong Kong | collected 2014-12-17 ... | reverse complement strand
TACACAACCGAACACACTCTTTCCCTACACGACGCTCTTCCGATCTACTGCAGCACACCGACCTCGCGGGCAAGGTCACCCAGACCGTGCTGCAGTTGACCGCGATCGGCCGCGATGGCGAGCCGCTCAAGCCGCGCATCGTCGGCGTGCCCAGCGCCATCCCCCACTTCGACGCGCTCGTCATCAAGTTCGACAACGAGTCCGTCGCCCGCGGCGATGCGCTGCGCGGCCACAGCCTGGCCCTCTTCCGCAGGGTCTATGGGGATAACCAAGCGCCGGAGGACGGCTACTGGCTGAGCACGCCCGGCGAGGTTCCGGACATCTACCGCGTCGCGGAGCATCCCAGCGCGTTCGAGCGCGACCTGTGGCGCGACTTCTGGAGCTACGCGACCGATCCCGCCGCCGCGCGCGCCGCGGGTGTCCGCGTCGCCCAGGGCGAGGCGGTCTACGCGCCGATGGCCGAGGGTGAAGCCTGGAACCTGACCCTCGACGCGGATGGCGGCCTGAACCTGATGAAGACCGGGCGGACCTCCGCGCCGCAGCCGACCGCCCAGACCAACCTGCACGCGCCCCCGCCGCTGAAATCAGCCACGAGCGATTGAAAACCGCCCCGCCGAGCGCAGTTCGCGTTTGATTCGCCTTTCCCGGCGTACTACGATTTATCGTAATTGCGTCCTGCTGAGCCTGCGCCCCTGCTCTGGCGTCACCGTCACCAGCCGTGATGGCCTCGTCCGGGAGTCATCCATGACCTGCCCCCACCGCCGACCGGTTTTCCACCCCTGCCTGCGACCCAACGCCTTCACCCTGATCGAGCTGCTCGTCGTGATTTCCATCATCGCCCTGCTGATCTCCATTCTGCTGCCGTCGCTCGGGCGGGCCCGCGACCAGAGCAAGGGGGTCCACTGCCTGGCCCGGCAGAGCGAATTCGGCAAGGGCCTGGCGGCGTACGAGAACGTGAGCGACGACTACCTGCCGCCGGCGCTGTGGAATCCCGGCGAGTGCCCGGTGCATCACGACCTGGTGCGTTATGGCTGGCAGGAGATCCTGTTCAAGTTCATCTACCGGGAGAACGTCTTTCCCGGCGAGCAGGTCGACGAGCACCTGCACGACTTCTTCGTGCAGGAGAACTTCGATCATGAGCGCTGGGCGGAGTACTTCCAGTGCAAGGCCGCGAGCGAACGCGGCGTCAACTCCGGCCACTACCGCGTCTACCTGCCCTTCTGGGCGTACGGCACGTACACGCTCTACCCGGACGGCCGCTACGGACAGACGCAGGCGGATCCGCGGGCGAGCCTGTCGCGGTCCGCGATGAGCCCGAAGCTGATCCTGCTGGGTGATGCCAATCCCAAGTCAGCGCGCGGCGTCGAGGACGCGCCGCCGCAGTGGCCCTGGCACAACGGGGACGACTGCAGCTACATCGACGCGGGCGAGGCCAACATCGCCGGCGTCAACGGCGACGGCAATCGCTTCTCCGACCGGCACTACGGCGGCACGAACTACCTCTTCCAGGATCTGCACTGCGAGTGGCGCACCGACCTGCGCGACAAGCTGGCCCACGACTACGACCTGAACGGCGTGCTCGACGTGGACATCGAACCTTAAGGGACGCAGCGCTCAAACGCCCTGCCCGGCCCAGGCCAGCACCTCGTCGAGCATCTTCAGGAACGGCGCGTTGGACGGATCGTCGCCCCGCTTGATAAAGCTGTGATCGCAGTCCACGCAGCGGCGCTCCGTGAAATCGGTGCGACCATGGCGCAGCAACTCGACGATCAGGCTGTCGAACGACTCGATCGGCACCGAGGTATCGGCGGTGCCGTGCGCCAGGAACAGCTTGGCGCGCGTACGGAGCAGATTGTCGGCTGACGCCGTCATGGCGAACGTCGACCAGCGCCGGAAGGCATGCCCCTGGTAGAAGCGCGTGGTGCTCTCCGGATCGGCCAGCACGGCGCGCATGTCCGCCTCGATCTGCCCGATTGCTTTTTCCACATCCTCCGCGGACGCCCCCTCGGCGGCCATCTGCTTGCGGCACATCACGAAAAAGTCGAAGAACTGGGCTGCGCCACCGCCCGACAGAAAGGCCACGTGGGTGATGCGGTCATCCTCCGCCGCCGCGGCGGCTGCGACGTCCGCCCCTTCCGAGTGGCCGACGACCAGCACCTTGCGCGGATCCACCTGCGGAGCGGCCAGCAGCACATCGAGCAGCAGGCGTACGTCCGCCACGCGCTCCGCCAGCGTCGCGTGCGCGTTGTACTCGGCGGATGCCCCCTCGGCGATGCCGCGCCGACCGGGATCACCGAACGCCACGCCGCGCTTCTCGGTGGTGGCGACGTGGTACCGGTCGCCGGCGTGCTGCGCAATCAGGCCGAACACCGAGTACCCGATGCGATCTCCCATCCGCACGAACTGCGACTGCGCGCCCGAGCCCTCGACGTACACCAGCACCGGCCTCTTGTGCGTCAGGTTGTCGTCGAAGTTCCCCAGAAAGAAGACCATCTTGCTGCCGTCGCGACGCGCGGCCTCGCCCTGCTTGAACAGCGGCGGCAGCAGGGCATTGTCCACGAGCGGCAGCGGCTTCTTCTCCACCTCACCGGCAAACACCGTCGCCGCAAGCAGCGCACTACCACACGACACCACCCAGCGCAGCCGGCGAACCCGGGCGTTCCAGCCGTTGCCCCTTCGATTCAGACGTTCCATGATTGAAGAGAGCCCTCCTGTCTTCTCCCGGCACGTGCAGGCCGAGTATCGGTGCAATGAACATACCGGTCCGTTCCATAATTACGGACGAACGCCCGTCCCGGCCCCTGTCAGGCGAATTGCGGGAAGTCGGACTGAAGTGTCGTTGGGCGCATCTACCGGGGAAGTGCAAGCTGCCCCGTGGCGAACATGCGCACCACCTGGGGCAGGGCCACGGTCTCCTCCGCGAACACGCGGGCGGCGAGCGACGTCGGCGTGTCCTCCGGCAACACCGGAACGCGGCGCTGCAGGATCACCGGACCGTGATCGTACTGGTCGTCGGCGAAGTGCACGCTGCAGCCGCTCTCCTGCTCCCCGGCGGCGAGGACGGCGCGATGGACGTGGTCGCCGTAAAACCCCTTCCCGCCAAAACGCGGCAGCAGCGCCGGGTGGATGTTGATCACCCGCCCCGCAAAATCCTCGGGAATTTCCCAGCGTGACAGGAATCCGGCCATCACGACGAGTTCGGCCCGCGCGGTCCGCAGCCGCTCCGTGATTTCGGCGTGAAACGCCGCGGGCGCGACCGCCGTCCGTTCGACGACCGCCACGGGCAGACCGGCTGCTCGGCACCGCTCCACCGCGGGTGCGCCGCCGCGCGAGCTGATCACGACGGCGATGCGCGCCGGGATTTCGCCGCGGGCGATGCAGTCCGCGAGATTCAGGACGCTGCGGCCACCCCCGGACACCAGAACACCGATTCGCAGTGGCTCGTCGCGCATGCGCGTATGGCAATACCGGTCGCGGGGATCGGCGTCAACACACCGCCTCGGGCTCGACGAGCGGCGCAGGGCCTTCCGCGTCCGCGGCATCGGCTGGATCGGGCGCCTCGTGCCGGAAAATGTCGACGCGCTGCCAAGCCCCGCTGCGCCATCGCCACCACAGGGCGAAGCCGAGGAAGATGATCAGGGCGGCCGCCGCCGACCACGGCCCCAGCACCCCCCACTCGGGAAACAGCTTGGCCATGGTGTACCCCCCCGCCACGACGATGAGCCAGTGACTCACGATCAGCAGCACCGCCGGCCAGAGCGTGTCCCCCGCGCCCTTGAGCGCGTTGTGATACCCGATGCCGATGCCGTCGAAGACCTGCCAGATCACCGCGCACACCATCACCGCGCCGCCGATCGCCACGACCTCCGGTTCGCTGTTGAACAGGGCGATCAACTGGTACCGGAAGATCAGGTACACGAGCGACAGCGTCGCCATGTACAGCACGATGATGCCGATCGCGATCCGCGCGATGCGCTGGGCCAGCGCGTGATCGCGCTGCCCGATTGCCTTGCCGATCAACGCGGTCATCGCGATGCCCACGCCGAACGTCGGCATGAAGCTGATCCGCAGGTACTGCCACGCGACGTTGCTCGCCACCAGCGCGGTCTGTCCGAACAGGCGGCCGGTCAGCACGTTGATGAACACCATCCACACGCAGACGTCGCTCGTGGCCTGCAGGCCCTGGGGCAGACCGGTGCGGATGACCGCACGCATCTTGGCGAGGTCCAGGCGCCACATCTCCCGCGATCCGTACGCCGCCGCAAAGTGGCCCGAGGCGAACGTCAGGCCGAGCCGCACCACCCGGTAGGTCACGCCGATCAGCGTACCCCAGGCTGCGCCGGCGATACCCATCGCCGGAAAACCGAGCAGCCCGTAGATCAGGATCATGCTGATGACCACGTTGATCAGGTTGGCCTCGATCGCCGCCCACATGGTCACTTTGGGCCGATGCAGACCGTTGAAGAAACCACTGAACGCTTCCGAGGCAACGGTGAGCCCCACGGTGAACAAACAAATCCGCGCGTACGTCCACTCCAGCACCTGCACCTGCGGCGGATGCCCGATCCACGCAAAAACGTGGGGCAGCAGCGGGTAGAGAACCAACGCGAACACCCCGTACCCCAGGGCCAGGTACACCGACTGCCACGTGTACGCGCTGGCGTCCCGCAGCCGGCCGCGTCCTGACGACTGCGACACGAACGTGTTGGTGATGCTCACCGTCGCGAGTCCGGTGACGATGAACGTCCAGAGCGTGATCTGGGCCGGCAGGATCGCCGCCTGGGCATCCGGCGCATTCGGCAGCCGGCTGATCATCGCGAAGTCCGCCAGGTCCATCAGCATCCGCGAACACAGCGTGATCACGGTCGGGACCGCCATGCGCACGACGCCGCGGATCTCCTCGCGGCGCCGTTGCCGCGCATCGATTTCCAGCAGGTTGTCTGAGAGAGAGGTCACTGCAACTCCGCCTGAGGCTCAGCCTCGCATGTTGTGCGTTCGAAAGACCCCGCGGGTGGACGTGTCCGGCGATCAGGCCGGTCCCGCGACACGAGATGGTCAACTCAGGCGAACATAGTGCGACAAGCCTAACCCACAAAACGGGCCAAGGCAAATCGCACTCGGGTTATTCCCTCCGCCCAATGGAGAGGGGCGGCCCCGGCTGCGCCGGAACCGCCCCTTGAGGTTGTGTTTGATACCAGCCCATTGGGCTGGGGTGTCACGGGCGATCAGTCACCCATGTCACCCATCAGTTCGGCGACCTCGTTCGCCGACAGGGCCCGGTTGATCAGGTAGACCTCGTCGATCTTGCCGTCGAACGGCCGGTCCCCGGCGCCCGGCGGCTGGTTGCCGATCGCGGCATGCACCGAGTTGCTGCTGTTGATGGTGCCGCTCTTGGCCGTGCTGGCCACCTCCTCGCCGTCGACGTAGATCTTCATGGACTGACCGTCGTAGGTCGTGGCGATGTGGTGCCACTCCCCGGCGGAGACGATGTTGCGACTCGTCTCCATGTCCTTCGTCCAGCCGTCGGCCTTGAGCAGGAACCGGATCCGAGCCTCGCCGTCGGCGATGACCGACCAGTAGGCGTCGCTCGAGTGCGTACCGCTCGCCTTGGAGATGAGGCGGGCGTAGTTGTTCCCGAAATCGTCCGCCCGCATCCAGAGCGCGATGGTCATGGCCGAGCCGCTGAAGTTGACCGGCCCGAGGTCCACCACGTCGTTGCGGCCATCGAAGCGCAGGGCCTGGCCCTGGACGCCGTCGGTCCATTCCGGATCGGACCAGTCACCGCCCGAGTTCGCGCCGAGCTGGCCGTTCGCCTGCTGGGCGCCACTGCTGGCGGTGGTCTGTCCCTGGCCCTCGTTAAACGACCAAGCGTAGATCAGCGACGAACCGAGCCCCGGGACCGTCGAATCATCGACGCCACCGGCTGCGGCGATTTCGCCGGCGATCTCCGCCGGGGTCCGGGCGTAGGTGTGCATCTGCACGTCGTCAATCCGGCCGTCGAACGGGCTGCTGCCCGCGTTGACCGGCTGATTGCCCAGCGCGGCGCTCACGTTCGGGTTTTCGTTGACCTCACCGGTCTTGGGCATCGAAGCGATCTCCACGCCATTCTTGTAGAGACGCATCGCCTCTCCATCGTACGTGGCCGCCACGTGGTACCACTGCCCCGGCTGAATCTCGTTCTCGCCGCTGACCAGCGTCGAGACCGTGCCGCCGGCCCGCAGACGGAAGCGCAGCTTGTTGCCCGCCCCGGTGCCGACCATCCAGTAGTGGTCGTCGGGCGCCGGCCCCGAAGCCTTGGAGATGAAGCGGGCGTCGGCCACGTCGAAATCGTCCGCCTTGAACCAGAACGAAATCGACATGCCGGTTCCGCCGCCCAGGTCCACGGACTCGAGGTCCACGAGATCGTTGTAGCCGTCGAACCGCAGGCAGGAGCCCACGCGGCCGTGCGCCCACTTCGGATCGCGGTTGTCCCAGTAGTTCGACTGGCCGCGCTTGCCGTGGTGCCCGTGGCCGCTCGAATCGCGGCACTTCTGATCGTGATCCTCGTCCATCTTCCAGTGGCAGTGCGGCGGGGTGTTGCAGTAGCGGCGCTCGCACGTGTTCGAGCAGCAATCGTGGTCGTTCGTATTGCCGTCGTCGCACTCCTCGCCGTACTGCTTCACACCGTCGCCGCAGAACTCGGCCTTGCAACTGGCCGAGCAGCCGTCGTTGTCGTCGGTGTTGCCGTCGTCGCACTCCTCGCCATCGTCCTGCGTGCCGTCGCCACAGCAGTGCGTCAGCAGGTCGATGTTGATGTCGCCGTCGGTGTCGCTGAACGTCAGGTGCGTGTCATTCGGCTGGGAGACAACGCTCGCCGTCACCCAGGTCGAAAGACCGAACTGCAGGTTCTTGCCGTTCGCACCCACGCCGACCTGGACCGCCGGTCCGCGGCGCGTGAGGCTCAGCACGGCACCGGCATACTTGCCTTCACCGGTCAGCGTGCCCGTCAGATCCGTGTAGTAGTACCAGTTGCTGGTATCCATCGGCCCCTGCTCGAGCTTCGGACTGCCCGCGGGAACGTTCGGCGGATTGACCCGATTGGTGAAGTTCACATCGATCGTGAACCGCTTCTCCGAATCGTTCTCGTCCACCAGCGTGCCGGTCAGCGTCGCCGACGCACCGTCGAAATCGCCGATCTCGGAGTACGCGCCCGGCGGGTCGAAGATGAGGTTCGGGTTGATGTTGAACAGCGTCACGGCGTGGTAGCTGCTGTGCCACCCGTACTTTTTCGCGGCCTTGGCGCAGTAGTCGTCGATGATCGGCTCGATGGTGCAATCGGAGGCGCAGCCATCGCCGTCCTCCAGGTTGCCGTCATCGCACTCTTCGCCGGCGTTGAGCACACCGTCGCCGCAGTACGGCTCGATGGTGCAGTCCGCGGCGCAACCGTCGCCGTCGGCGGTGTTGCCGTCGTCGCACTCCTCGCCCGGATCGACGTGGCCGTCGCCGCAGTACGGCTCGAGCGTGCAGTCGGCGGCGCAACCGTCGCCATCGTCGTTGTTGCCGTCGTCGCACTCTTCGCCGGGGTTCAGGACGCCGTCACCGCAGTAGTCCACGATGGGGCAGATGCAGAAATTCGCAGCGCCGTTGACGCCGCAGGTCACGGTCACCTCGACCGAGCTCTGCGAGCACGGGAAACTGCCCTGCGGGACGTCGGCGACGACCGTGTAGGTGCCCGGTTCGAGGCCGGTGATCGCGAACTGACCGGCGGCATTGCTGACGGACGAGCCGACCTCCACGTTGTTGAGGAAAGCCCGTACGGTAATGCCCTCGACGGGCACGACAGCGTCGTCCGGCGAGCAGGTGACGCACACGATGCTGCCTTCGATCGAACGATGGCACAGATCCGGCCCGACGACCGGGCCCTCCTGACCCAGGCTGCTGTCGGCCACGCGCCCGATCACCTGGTCAACGGCGAACTGATCACTCGCCGTGACCACCAGGATGACGCTCTTGGCGCCGGCAGGTCCGAACAGGGTCTCGCCGCCCGCGGAATAGACGAAGCGGGCCGCCTGGTTCGTACTCGGCAGGACGATGATGCCCGTCGCAACGGGCGCCAGCGTACCCGGGGTCACGCCGTTCACCGTACCGCTCGTGCTCGTGGCGGTACCGGTCAACGGCACACCGTTGACGCTCTCGACGTCGTAGCGCGAGAGATTCTCGTTGCCGTCGAGATACTCGAGAATGTACGCGTACTGGACGAGCCCCGGCGTGACTCCGAGCGGGTCGCTGGCATCCGCGCCGCTGAACGCCTCGTAGTGAACATTGACCTGAAAGAACAGGCCTTCCGTGTTGGGGCCGTCGGTCATTGAGATCGTGCCCGCCGACCCGGGGATCGGCGCCGCGATTGTCCCGGACGCAAGGGCCAGGACCGCAGCGAGAGCGATCGCCGCACTACTCCACCTCCGCAGGTGCATTGCAGTTCTCCTAAAAGCCTCTGATTCGCAGATTCTCAATACAGAAAGGTGGGCCCGCTCCCGATGCGCCGGGGACATGAGCCGTGCACGCGCCGCCCTGCGGCTGCGCGCACATCCCCCGGACGCTCGGTTTCACGCTCACCGTACAGATTGATGAAGAGCTAGTTTTGCCCCGGACGCCCCAGCCCGACACGGTCGTGCGGAGCAAGTCCCCTCCCTGGCGAACCCCCTTTGGATTCCCAGCTCTCTCCCTCATCCTGCGCACCCGGCGCAGATTTGCGGCGCGGGTACGTTGCATCGGCCTGGACGGCTTCCCGCCCAGTCACCGATACGAACTTCGCCGGTTATGACCGGCGCCGGCGCAGCACGCTGACTGCACCCAGCAAGAGCAACGAAGCCGTTGCCGGCTCGGGCACCAGACGAATGGTGGTGTCCGCGTGCACCTGCGGCTGCGTGTGATTCATCTCGATCACGACGTCCACGTTGAGACTGCCCCGCGCCGCTGTCAGCACGAGAAGATCCGAGACGTCGCCCGGCGCGAACAATGGGTTTTGCAGACCATCCTCGAAGAAGAATTCGCCGCGGTTTGGCGGCGCAGCCGGAGGAGGATCGATGTCCATCAGGCTCGGCGTAACCGTGCCCCCCTGCGGAATCGACGTGATGCTCGTGTAGAAGGGAATCGGGTCATTCACGTCGGGGGCAAAGACCGTGAATCTGCCGGTGTTCAGCACGGGCGCCGTACCACCCGTCCCCTGGTGCGATATCTGAAAAACAAGCTGCATATCAGACGTGACGCCGAGCGGATCGCCCGCGTCCAGCCCGTCGTACACGCTGTAGTCCACGTGCACGGTAAAGCTGCCGCTCGCTTCATTGCCCACCAAGTCCAGCGAACCCGCGGACCCGCCGATCTGCGCCGCGCGCGCACCAACCGTCCAAGTCACGCTCAGCGTCGCCGCCAGCGCCACCGCAGCCAAACGCCACATCGTTCGTCGCGTTCCCATGCCTTCTTCCACCTCCTGTCGGCTCAGCCCAGCGGCCCGTGTCGTGGGCATCAACCGCGCAACATCCGCGCACCGAGAGATGTGCGCGGCGGCTTTCTGTTGGCAAAGCAGACCGGCCCGTATGCCTATTTCCACCTCACCTTGCCGCCGAGAATAGCGATTCGTTATCTGAATTCCAACCCCAATGTTTGGACTCTCACTGGAATTCAATCTCACTGAAGCCAAAATCGATCCTAACTCTCTCAATGCCCGATAGTTACGAATCGAGTGTTTTTTCGTCCAAACCGTCCCGGCCACCCCCCGGAATCCCCTCGTCCCTGGTGATTACCCTGCCCGACCCATCACCATCTGCCGCTTCCGGCGAAGGAACGCCATGTGATGATTCAGATGGTGAACGTACAACCGCAGCAACTGCCCCAGCGACAGCGCGCCAACCTCCGGATGGCGGGCAAACCGCTCAAATGCCTCCTCCGGCAGGCCGGCGAGCACTTGCCCGGTCAGTACGCGGTTCAGTCGAAACACCTCGCTGGCCTCTGGCGCATCCATGCGCTCATAGCCCACGCGGGCGGCGAAGGCCGTTTCGTCATAGACGTCGAGCTCAGGCTCCTCCTCGGCGATCATCCGCTTCATCCGGTACGCGGCGATCAGGTCCGTGTCCATCAGGTGCAGTACGATCTGCTGAATGCTCCACGTCCCGGGCACCGGCACGCTCAGCAGCTGCGCCCGACTCAGCCCGGAGATCTCCTCGCCGGGTACGCCGGCCCCCGCGACGTACCGCTCCACCGCCTCGCGATGGCTCAGTCGCCGCAGTTCCTCCGGTACCAGTTCGTAAAAGTGGCTCATGACGCTGACCTCATGGACGTTTGGACGCACCGATGCAAGGCTCCCGTCCGGCTCACCTTGACTACGGATGTGCGGCAGTTACCTTCCGCCTGGATACCATACCGCGCACTCATTTCGAGAGGCAGCAGCGATGCACGACATTCTCAAGGCACTGGATATCAGCGACGTTACGCCCGGCGGCTTCTGCGGTGAATGGATCGGGTCAGCCGACAAGCTGGACTCGATTTCTCCCGTTGACGGCAAACGCCTCGCCTCGGTCACCCAGACCAGCGTAGCGGAGTACGAGCGGGTGGCTGCCCGCGCCCACGAAGCCTTCCTCACCTGGCGCATGCGCCCCGCCCCGCAGCGCGGCGAACTCGTCCGGCAGCTCGGCAACGCCCTGCGCGAGAAGAAGAAGGAGCTCGGTGCGCTCGTCACGCTCGAGATGGGCAAGATCCGCCCCGAGGGCGAGGGCGAAGTCCAGGAGATGATCGACATCTGCGATTTCGCGGTCGGGCTCTCCCGCCAGCTCTACGGCCTGACCATGCACTCCGAGCGTCCCGGTCACCGCATGTACGAGCAGTGGCATCCGCTCGGCGTCGTCGGCGTGATCAGCGCGTTCAACTTTCCCGTGGCGGTCTGGGCGTGGAATGCAGCCCTTGCGGCGGTCTGCGGTGACGCCGTCCTGTGGAAGCCGTCGAGCAAGACCCCGCTGACCGCGATCGCGTGCACCCGGATCGCAGAGCAGGTGTGCAAGGCGAACGGCGTCGATCCGGCCATCTTCAGCCTCGTGATCGGCAAGGGGTCCAGCGTGGGCGAAGCGCTGCTGCACGACAAGCGCATCCCGCTCGTCAGCGCCACCGGTTCCTGCCGCATGGGCTATCGCGTCGGCGAGGTGGTGCACAAGCGCCTCGGCCGCTCCATCCTCGAACTCGGCGGCAACAACGCGATCATCGTGACGCCCGAGGCGGACATGGACATGGCCATCCGCGCCATCCTGTTCGGCGCGGTCGGGACAGCCGGTCAGCGCTGCACCTCGACGCGGCGCATCATCGTGCAGAACGGCGTCAAGCAGGCGCTCACCGAACGGCTGGTGAAAGCCTACAGCCAGGTCAAGATCGGCAACCCGCTCAGCGCGGGCACGCTGATGGGCCCGATGATCGACACGGGTGCCGTCGAAGACGTGGTCAAGGCGATCGCGAAGGTCAAGGAGCACGGCGGCAAGATCCTCTGTGGCGGCGAGAAGCTCAGCGGCGACGAGTACCCCGGCGGTTGCTACATGACGCCCGCGATCGCGACCGCGGAGAACGACTGGGAAATCGTCCAGGAGGAGACGTTCGGCCCGCTGCTCTACATCATCGGGTACGAGAAGCTCGACGACGCGGTGCGCATCCACAACGCGGTGCCGCAGGGGCTGAGCAGCGCGATCTTCACGCGCGACCTGCTGGAGGCCGAGCGGTTCCTCTCCGCGGCGGGGAGCGATTGTGGTATTGCCAACGTCAACATCGGCACCAGCGGTGCGGAGATCGGCGGCGCGTTCGGCGGCGAGAAGGAGACGGGCGGCGGCCGCGAGAGCGGCAGCGACGCCTGGAAGGCCTACATGCGCCGCCAGACCAACACGATCAACTACAGCACCGAGCTGCCGCTCGCCCAGGGCATCAAGTTCGGCGACTGAGCCGTCCGTCTGAGAGGATGACGGAACTCTGCGCCGTTTTCTGGAATTCCAAAGCTGCCGACCAAGAGCGCCGGACCGTCCCGGTGCGCCGGTGGGAGGGCCACACCCAGGCGTACGGGATGTCGCCGACGGACCGTCCTCGGGATCGAAGCACGAGAGACGAGCAGCAACCGAAGAAGATTATCGGCTGCAAAGATTGGCCTGTATCGCTGACCGCATGACTCCTGGCGAGAGACCGTCATGGCCAAGTATCTCATTTCATTCCCCAGTGCTGCAATGAATGTACTTGCCAACGAGTGGGAGGCGGTGGGTCGAGACGCTCATGCCGTGATGCGCGCGGCGAAGGAAGCGGGCGTCTACGTTTTCGGCGGTGGCATTGAGAAACAGTACCGCCCGTTCTGGTCTCGGCCGATGGCTCAGTCGCGGAGGGGGGCTACTCGTGGGCGCCTCCGCTCAATGGTGGATTCACCGTACTTGAGCTGCCTTCCCGTGAGGAGGCCATCACATGGGCTGCACGTATCGCGAGAGCGTGTCGCTGTGATCAGGAGCTTCGAGTATTCGGGTTTGATCCAGAGTCGTAACGTCGGAGCGTTGCTGTACATTCTGCCAGCCCAGAGCTCGCTCCATTCATGTGTAGCGGGCGTGACCCGATTTCCTTCGAGCACGGACCCGCACTTTGACGCTACAGGTGGATTGGGGACGCGCTAGCGAAGCGTTGCATGATCCGCCCGGGTCCTTCCGGTTCACCCGGTAACCACTGACTCGTTCAAGAAACCACCCCAACAGGCCCGACGGTTCGTTTCACCAGCGTATTCCGGCGGGGCCCATTCATCATTCCGCATTCATCATTCCGCATTCATCCGCTCCTCGCACCCGGTGACGCTGGGTAAAGCCCGCCTCATTCCGATCTTATTCGCCATTTACCACACCAGCCTATCGTTGAGGTTGGAAGCAGCGACCAGCGTGGGCTGGTGTGGGAACGCAGCATCCGGACCGCTTAACCAGTCGCCGGACGGAATCCGGATTGCAGGATGCGTACCTGCACCAGCCCCTTTGTTCGCGAGATCCAGATGAGGATCCATTGGCCCGTAAACACGGCGCGTCTCCGCGAAACGGTGTGGACCACACCACGCGGCGACGCCAATGAAGGAGAACCCACCATGACCATCACGAGAGTCTTGTCACGGACGCTGCTGGGCCTGAGCCTGGCGGCTGCCACCAGCACCGCGGCGCGGGCTGACGATCAGCCCAACCGCCGCACCGCCACGCCGCCGACCTCCCAGGGACAGGCTGGGGCCGTCAACGCGACCCAGCCACCCGAGGCCGGCCGGCAGCCGACCACGCGCGACAACGACGACCGCAACAACAGTGATCGCGACAAAAACAACCGCGACAACAATGCCGACAACGGCCAGGCGGACGCGACGACACGCGGAATGGGCGCTGACCGCAGCACGCGCTATACCGGCCGCTACCAGGGCTGCCGCTCGACGAAGCTGATCGGCAGCAAGGTCGTCAATCCGGAAGGCAAGGACCTGGGCAAGATCGAGGACATCGCCGTCGATCCCGACAGCGGCCGCGTGGCCTACGCGGTGCTCTCCTTCGGCGGTTTTCTCGGCATCGGCGACAAGTATTTCGCCATCCCCTTCGAGTCGCTGAAGTTCGATCCGCAGAACGACGAGAAGGTGAGCCTCGCGGTCGAGAAGTCGCAGCTCGAGAACGCCAAGGGTTTCGACAAGAACGACTGGCCCGACATGGCCAATGAGCAGTGGGCCCGGCACACGCACGAGTCCTACGGCACCGAGCCCTACTGGGAGAGCCTGACCGGCAACCAGCAGCAGCATCCGACGCGCGTCATGCGGGTCAGCGAACTCGAGGGCGAGGACGTCAAGAACTTCCAGGACGAGAACCTCGGTGACATCGCTGAGATCGTCATCGACGCGAACCGTGGCCAGATCGCCTATGCGGTGATCGGCTCGGGCGGCTTCCTCGACATCGGCGAGGACCTCATCGCCGTGCCCTGGCAAAAGCTGGACGTGCAGGACGACGACACCATCCGTCTCGGCGTGGACAAGGACGCCCTGACCGCCGGCCCGCGCATCAACAAGAAGCAGTGGCCGGGCGCCCATGACGACGCGTATCTCGTCCAGGTTTATCGCTACTACAACGTCGCCCCCTACTGGACCGAGGCGGTCGGCACGAGCCGGATCTCCGACGCCACCCGCACCCGC
>ERZ795053.4901-NODE-4901-length-14186-cov-4.947845_pt1 | contig 14186 bp, 5 predicted proteins | sample MGYA00375137_ERZ795053 | MGnify/ENA primary metagenome ERZ795053 (study PRJEB30182, sample SAMN05720284) | activated sludge metagenome | isolation source: Anaerobic digester | place: Hong Kong | collected 2014-12-17 ... | reverse complement strand
GCACGGCGCGGCGCGGGCGGAAGAGGAAGCCCTCGGCCAGGTCGTCCAGCAGCATCCGGGCTTCGTCGACCGAACCGGCGACCACCGCGCCGCGGTGCTCGAAGTGCGTTCGCCCGACTCCGGCGGTGCGACACACATCGGAGATCGATACGCCCGCGTGCTCGTTCAGCCACGCCGAGTAGCGCTGCGCCAGCGCCGAGAGCGCCTGCGGGGACCGGGCCGACAGTGGCATCACACAGGGCCGCCCCGATGGCGAGGGTGATTGCGGACCCGTATCCGCGGTCGCATCGCCCTCCCCGGCCGAGGACGACCTGGGTGCCTCCTCGATCAGAACGTGGGCGTTGGTCCCGGTGAAGCCGAAGGAGCTGATGCCGGCGCGGCGGGGTGTCTCGCCCACCGGCCACGGCGTCTCGGTGTCGACGACCCGCACCGGCAGGGAGTCCCACGGGATGTGCGCCGAGGGTTGGTGGAAGTGCAGATTCCGCGGGAGCAATTCGTGCTGCAGAGACAGCACGATCTTCACCAGACCGGCGACGCCGGCGGCGGACTCGAGATGGCCGAGATTCGTTTTGGCCGATCCGATCAGCAGCGGCCGGTCGGGACGGCGGCCGGTGCCGTAGACCGCCGCCGCCGCCTGCACCTCGATCGGATCACCCAGCGGGGTTCCCGTGCCGTGCGCTTCGAGGTAGTCGACATCGCCGCCGCTGAGCCCGGCGCGGGCCAGTGCCGCGGCGATGAGACGTTGTTGGGCCCCACCGTTGGGCACCGTCAGACCGCTGGAGGCGCCGTCGGAGTTGACTGCGCTGCTACGGATGACCGCGCAGATCTGATCGCCGTCGCGCCGTGCGTCGCTCAGCCGCTTGAGCACCAGGACGCCGCAGCCCTCACTGCGGGCGTAGCCGTCGGCGGCGGCGTCGAAGGTCTTGCACCGCCCGTCGGGGGACAGCATCCGGGCGCGGGAGGCGGCGACGGTCGAGGCCGGGCTGAGCAGGACGTTGACACCGCCGGCCAGCGCCATATCGCAGTCACCGGAATGCAGGGCCTGACTGGCCTGGTGAACCGCCACCAGGGAGGAACTGCAGGCGGTGTCCACCGCGACCGCCGGTCCTTCAAGGCCCAGGGTGAACGCCACCCGCCCGGCGATCGCGTTGAGGGCGTTGCCGGTGATGAAGTGGGCTTCGAGTCCCTCAAGTGAGTCATTGGACAACAGCAGCGAATACTCGTTGGCCGCCACCCCGACGAAGACGCCGGTCCGGGTGCCGCGCAGCGAGGCGGGCGAGTACCCGGCCCGCTCCAGGCCCTCCCAGGCGATCTCCAGCATCAGGCGCTGCTGGGGGTCGATCCACAGCGCCTCGCGAGGTGAGATGCCGAAAAACTCCGGATCGAACTCGTCGATGCGGTCCAGGTAGCCTCCGCTACGGGTGTAGATCTTGCCGGGGGTCTGCTGGTCTGGGTCGTAGTACTCGTCGATATCGAAGCGGTCTTCGGGAATCTCGCGGATCGCATCCACTCCGCCGGCCAGTACATCCCAGTAGGCGTCGGGGTCGGGCGAGCCGGGGAAGCGGCAGGCGACCGCGATGATGGCGATCGGCTCGTCGGTTGCCGACGTGGCCAGCGAGGCCGGTTGCGCTGCCGCCTTGCCGCCTGACCGTTCGCTGAGCTGCAGCACGTCGCTGAGCAGGTAGTCCGCCACGTCGGAGAGCCGCGGGAAGTCCATGGCCAGGGTCACCGGGAGTTCCGCGCCGACCGCCTGTTCCAGGCGGCGCCGCAACTCGACGGCCATCAGCGAATCCATGCCCAGGTCGAAGAACCCGGCCTCCTCGCGAATCTCCGCCGGGTCGATCCGGGTCACCTCGGCGACCGCGTCGCGGAGGTACTCCACGACCAGTCGTCTGCGCTGCTGGGCGGGGGCGGCGGTGAGTTGTTCCACCAGTCGCGTGCTCGCCGCTGCCGCCGTTGTGGCGGCGGCGGATCCGGGCACCTCACGGGCGATCTCGTCGAACAGGGCCCGCCGGCCCGCCTGCAGGTAGATCGGCAGGAAACGGGCCCAGTCCATCCGCGCCACGACGGCTTCGGCCAGCCCGGTGGCGGCGGACGCCATGACCTCGGCCATCCCGGCCAGCGCGTCGGCGGGCGACAGTGTTTTCACGCCGCGCCGGTCGAGTTGGGCGCGGGCGTCCGGGTCGGCCATCCCTGCCGACCACGGCCCGAAGTTGACGCCGACGGCGGGGATACCTTGCCCGCGAAGCCGCCAGGTCAGTCCGTCGAGGAAGGCGTTGGCCGCACTGTAGGCGCTCTGGCCGAAGCTGCCCCACACCGAGGAGATCGATGAGGTGGACAGGAAGAAGTCCAGTGGCAGATCCGCGACCGCCTCGGCGAGATGCCAAGCGCCCCACACCTTGCCGGCGAACACCCGATCGAGTTCGGCGCCCTCCAGCGCGCTCAGTGCGGCAGTGCTGTTCTCGCCCGCGGCGTGGACGATGCCGGCCAGTGGTGGCAGTTCGTTCTCGATCGTGGACAACAGTCGGGCGACGTCGTGCGGGTCGGCTACATCGGACCCGATCACCCGGATAGCGCAGCGGTGCTGTTCCTGCAGTGCGTCGATCCGATGCCGGGCGGCTTCGTCGGGTGCCCGACGGCTGGTCAGCACCAGTTGTCCGGCGCCGTGGGCGGCCAGGTAACCGGCGATTTCCAGACCGAGCGAACCCAGCCCGCCGGTCACCAGATACGTTGCTTCGGAACGCAATTCCAGCGATGCCGGATTCGGCTCCGCGGCGCGCCGCACCAGCCGCGGAAGGTGGACGTCGGGGCCGCGCAGCGCGATCTGGTCTTCGCCCGGCGACGGGGACAGGACGTGGTCGATCAGCTGAGACCACTCAGCGGCGCCGGCGTCGGACAGGTCGGCCAGGCCGCCCCATACCTGCGGGTATTCCAGTGCGGCGGCGCGACAGAATCCCCACACGCTGCTCTGCTGCGGTGCCACGGTGTCGTGGTCGGTCGCCCGTTGCCCACTGCGGGTGACTACCCAGATCGGTGCGCGGAGGTCAGCGGCTGCCGCGGCCCGGAACACCCGCGCCGTACCGCCAAGAACCCGGTGTTGCGTCCGCAACAGCGAGCGCATCGACGGCGGTCCGGCCGCGTCCAATGCTCCGAGGCACAGGATTCGCAGTTCCACTTCGTCGTGTGCGGCGGCGCGCAATCGGGCGGCCAGGGTCTCCTCGTCGGCATCGGATGTCGGCAGGCTGATGGTGTGGTGCCGATACCCGCGCGCGGTGAGCGTTTCGACTGCGGGGCGCAGGGCTTCGTCGGCGTCGCCGATGATCAGCCAGGCGGTGTCGTTAAGGGCGGAGTCCGGCGCAGTGGTGGGAGCGGCCGTGTGCCAGCGGATCTCGTAGCGAATGTCGGAAAGGGACTCGGCGCTGCGCTGCCGGTTGTGCGCGGCGGCGAGCCGGTTGAGAACCTCGGCGGTGGTCGTGGCGCCGCCGCTGCGCCCGTCGCCGTCCAGCAGTGCGGCGAGTTCCTCGATCCTGCCGTCTTCCAGGAGTCGCACGGTCGCGGTGCGGGTGGCCGTGTCCGCGCTCGGCGGCTGCTCTACCGGCTGCTGGATCGGGTGGTCGCCGTCGCGGTACCAGTACCGGCGGTGCTGGAAAGGGTAGGTGGGCAGGTCGACCTTGGCGGCCCGGCCGCCCAGGAGGGCGGCGAAGTCGGGCAGATGTCCCGCGGCGTAGGTCTCCGCGACGGCCTCGGCGATCTGGCGGTGGTCGGCGCGGTTGCGGCGCAACGACGCGATGGCCTTGGGTGCGGTCGCCGGATCCGGCCAGGCCCGCAGCGCCGCGGCGGTGAGAACCGGCTGCGGGCCGACCTCGAGCAGCAGGGCACAGCCGAGTTCGGCCAGCGTCGCCACGCCCTTGGCGAACTCGACCGGCTGGCGGGCGTGGCGGCGCCAGTAGGCGCCGTCGAGTCGTGCGCTGCGGCCGAGGGCGGCGCCCGTCCGGTTGCAGACCAGAATCCGTTGTGGCGCTGAGAAATCGAAGCCGTTGGCATAGGACTCGAATTCTTCGAGGGCCGGATCCAGCAGCGCCGAGTGGAAGGCGTGGCTGGTGTCCAGCCAGTCGCAGCGCACCCCGTCGCCGGTCAAACCGGCCACCGCGAGTTCGAGGTCGGCCCAGGGGCCGGACAGCACCGTGGTGGCGCCGTTGTAGGCGGCCACCGAGAGACTGGGGAAGTTGTCGGTCAGGCGCTCGACGCTATCCGGGTCGGCGAAGATCGCGCACATCCGTCCGCCGGCCGGCAGGTCCCCGAAGAGGCGGCCCCGCTCGGCCAGCAGTCGGGCGCCGTCCTCGAGGCTGAACACACCGGCGACGCAGGCCGCCGAATACTGGCCGACGCTGTGCCCGAGCAGTACGTCCGGTTCGAAGCCCCAGGACTGCCACAACCTCGCCAGGCCCATCTCCACCGCGAAGATCGCGGGCTGGGCGTAGCGGGTCTGCTGCAGCGTCTGCCCGCCGTCGGCGTCGAAGATGACGTCCAGCAGGGGGGCATCGAGCATGTCGGCGACGGCCCCGGCGCAGCGGACGACCGTCTCGGCGAACACCGGCTCGGTCTCGAACAACTCCCGCGCCATGCCCGCGTACTGGCTGCCCTGCCCCGGGAACAACCACGCGGTCTTGGGGGCGTCGGCGCGGTCGCCGCGGACCAGGCCGGGAGCCGGCCGTTCGTCGGCCAGCGCCGCGAGCAACTCCCGTGCGGACTCGACCGAATTCACCACGCACGCGCCGCGGTGCTCGAAGTGGGCACGTGCGGCGCCTGCGGTCAGACACACCCCGGCCAGCGTCGCCTCCGGATGGCGGTCGAGCCAGTCGCGGTAGCTCTCCGCGGTCTCGGCCAGGGCGGCCGGGGTGCGCGCCGACAGTGGCAGCACCATGAACCGACGGTCATCGACGCTCCCGCTCGGAGTCTCCGGGGCCGACGGATCCGGCTCGGGTGCCTCCTCGAGGATGACGTGGGCGTTGGTGCCGGAGAACCCGAACGAACTGACACCGGCGATGCGGGGTCGTTCGGCGCGCCGCCAGTCCATAGCCTCGTCGACCACCCGTACCGGGATCCGGTCCCAGGGGATGTGCGGCGAGGGCCGCCGGAAGTTGAGGTGTTTGGGCAGTGCCGAGTGTTCCAGCGAGAGGACGACCTTCAGGACGCCCGCAACACCCGCGGCGGCCTCCAGGTGCCCGATGTTCGTCTTGGCCGAACCGATCAACAGCGGATGGGCGCTGTCGCGGCCGCGGCCGAGTGCGGCGGCCGCGGCTTGGACCTCGATGGGGTCGCCCAGCGAGGTTCCGGTGCCGTGCGCCTCCAGGTAGCCGACGTCGCCGGGTGCCAGGCCGGCGCATTCCAGCGCCTCGGTGATGACCCGTTGCTGCGCGACGCCGTTGGGCACCGTCAGCCCGCCCGACGCACCGTCGGAGTTGACCGCACTGCCGCGAATCACCGCCCGGATCCGATCGCCGTCGCGGAGCGCGTCGGCGAGCCGCTTGACCACGATCACGCCGCAGCCCTCGCCGCGTACGTACCCGTCGGCCGCCGCGTCGAACGTCTTGCATTTGCCGTCGGGGGCGAGCATCCGCGACTGCGAGAAGGTGATCATGGTGGCCGGGCTGAGCAGCACGTTAGCCCCGCCGGCCAGCGCGAGATCGCATTCGCCCAGCCGAAGTGCCTGACACGCCTGGTGAATCGCCACCAGCGACGAGCTGCACGCGGTGTCGACGGTGACCGCCGGGCCCTGCAGCCCCAACCGGTAACTGATCCGCCCCGCGCCCGCCGCCCCGGCCGTACCGATCGCCATATAGGCCTCGATCTCGGGGTAACTCAGCTCGGAGGAGGCCATCCCGAGGTAGTCATGGGTGGACAGGCCCACGAAGACCCCGGTGCGGGTGCTTGCCAGATCCGTCGGCGCGGTACCGGAATGTTCCACCGCCCGCCAGGCGGTTTCCAGCAGCATTCGATGCTGCGGGTCCATCAGGTTGGCTTCCCTCGCCGACACCCCGAAGAACGGTGCGTCGAAACCGATGGGGTCGTCGACGAAGCCCGCCCTGCGGGTCACGACCTTGCCGGGGGCACCCGGGTCCGGGTCGTAGAACTCATCGATGTCCCAGCGGTCGGGCGGGACTTCGGTGATCGCTTCCCGACCGTTGCGCAGCAGTTCCCAGTACTGGTCAGCATCCGCAGCACCCGGGAAATGCGCCGCGTAGCCGATGATCGCGAAGCGATCGGACCCCGGCGAGGGTTGCTCGGTCGATGACAAGCGTCGCTCTCCCCTCTAGGGCCGGTGAGGTTTTCGGTGTCATGCGGGAGGCGGCGTCGGCGCCGGGGACGGAGCTGATCGGCTTCGGCCGGGCTGGCTCGCCGCACCACGACAGGCTCATCTCCCGACCGCCATTATGGCACGCGCTGCGGGGCCGATCCCGGTCGGAGGCCGGTGCCGGTGGACGGCTGTGATCAACATCCCGACGGGACAGGTGCGCGGCCATCGGGGATATCGTGGTGGGCAGTGTTGCCGGGCCCACGCCGTCGCCGGCGTGCAGCGGGAGGGGACTTTTGCAGATCGGGAAAATCACGGTCGGCACCGTCGATGACTGGACGCCGACCCCGGGTGAAGTGATCTCCTGGCACCCGACCGCGGAAGCGGCGCGGACGGCCCGCAGTGCCCCCGTCAGCGCGGTGCCTGTCAGCTACATGCAGGCCCAGCACATCCGGGGCGTTTACCACCAGGAGGCCGCCGGCCTTGACTATTCCCGGCAGATCATCGCCACCTGTGAAGTTCCCGGCCGATGCGATATCGAGGCGATGAACCATGCCGTCAACGCCTACCTGCGTCGGCACGACACCTATCGGAGCTGGTTCGAATACGACGGTGCCGGCGACATCGTCAGGCGCAGCATCGCCGACCCCGCCGACATCGAATTCGAGCCCGTCGCGCGCGGGAACATGGATGCCGATGACGCTCGCAAACACATTCTGGCGATTCCGACTCCGCTGGAATGGGGCTGTTTCTCCTTCGGGATCGTGCAGAGCGAGGACCATTTCGACTTCTACGCCAGCATCGACCACGTCCACGGCGACGCGGCTCTGGTCGGCATCACCATGCTGGAGGCCCACGGCATGTACACGTCCCTGACCGCCACCGGACTGCCGATGACGATGCCCGACGCCGGCAGTTTCGACGATTTCTGCGTTCAGGAACTTGAATCGACGTCCGGGTTGACCCTCGATTCCCCGGAGGTCCGGGCATGGATCGAGTTCGCCGAGAACTGCAACGGCACCCTGCCGGAGTTCCCGCTGCCGTTGGGCAACCCCGCAGAACCGACCGTCGCTGACATGATCGGCGACATGCTGATGGACGCCGATCAAAGCGCGCGATTCGAGTCGGCATGCGCGGCCGCCGGTGCGCGCTTCGTCGGCGGGCTGTTCGCCTGCACGGCCAAGGTCGAGCACGAGTTCACCGGTGCCCCAAACTATTACGGACTCACCCCCAGGGACACCCGCAGGACCTCGGACAACTTCATGACCCAGGGCTGGTTCACCGGCTTGGTCCCGATCACGGTCCCGATCGCCGCGGCGTCGTTCGGTGAGGCGGCTTGGGCGGCCCAGGCGTCCTTCGACTCGGGCCTGAGCCTGGCGAGGGTTCCGTACTACCGCGTCCTTGAGCTGGCCCCGTGGTTGGACCAGCCCCGTCCTAACTTTCCGGTGTCGAACTTCCTGCACGGGGGCGCTGCCCCGCTGAACGCCATACTGGCGGCCGTCAACACGGGCTATTCGAACAACATCGGGATCTACTCCGACGGAAGGTTCTCCTACCAGCTGACCATCTACATCTTCCGGTACGAGGGCGGCACCGCGATGTCGGTGTTATGCCCGGACAACCCGATCGCCCAGAAGTCCGTTGCCCGCTACATCGCGGCGATGAAGTCCGTCTGCCGGGATGTCGCCGAGTCGGCGCAGTGGGGACGTGTTGGCTGAGTTGGCGACCCGGGTGACGGCGTGCGACGGCTAGCCGATGTCATCGTCCGGTGGCCGCTCGCGGTCATCGCGATCTGGGTTGCGATGGCGGTGGTGCTACCGGCGTCGCTGCCGAGTCTGGACACGATGGCCCAGAAACATCCGCTGGCCATGCTCCCCGCCGACGCGCCGTCCAACGTCGCGGCCCGCCAGATGGCCGAGGCCTTCCAGGAACCCGGCACCGACGATCTTCTGCTGGTCGTCCTGACCGACGAGCGTGGGCTCGGCCCCGAGCAGGAGAGCATCTACCGGAAACTGGTGGACGCGTTGCGCGACGACGGCGACGTCGTGATGCTGCAGGATTTCGTCGAAACGCCGGCCCTGCGTTCGTTTTTGACCAGCGAGGACAATAAATCTTGGGTGCTGCCCGTGGGCCTGGTGGGCGCGCTGGGAACACCGCAGTCCTACGCGGCCTTCAATCGGGTGGCCGACATCGTCGAAGAGAACACCGCGGGCAGTGCCCTGGATGTGCAGCTGGCCGGCCCGGCGGCCACCGTCGCCGACCTCACCGTCGCCGGTGAGCAGGACCGCCGGCCGATCGAGATCGCGATCGCCGTCCTGGTGCTGCTGGTGCTCCTGGTCGTCTACCGCAACCCGGTCGCGATGCTGCTGCCGCTGATCGGGATCGGGATGTCCCTGGTGATCGCGCAGTCCGCGGTCGCCGGGGTGTCGGAGTTCACCGGCCTGGGTGTGTCCAACCAGGCCATCATCCTGCTGAGCGCGATGATCGCCGGCGCGGGAACGGACTACGCGGTCTTCCTGATCAGCCGCTATCACGACTACGTGCGGCGGGGCGAGAGCCCGGGCGACGCGGTACGCCAGGCGCTGGGCTCGGTCGGCAAGGTGATCACCGCATCGGCGGCCACCATCGCGATCACCTTCCTCGGAATCAGCTTCGCGCGGATGGGTGTGTTCTCCACCGTCGGGGTGTCGACGGCCATCGGCGTCGCGACCGCGTTCCTGGCCGCGGTGACGTTGCTGCCGGCCATCATGGTTCTCGTCGGCCCGCGCGGCTGGATCAACCCCCGGCGCGAACTGACCGCACGGATGTGGCGGCGGTCGGGGGCCCGGATCGTGCGCCGACCACGGACCTACCTGACGGCCAGTGTGCTGATCCTGCTCCTGCTGGCCGGGTCCGCGGGCTTGGCCCGATACAACTACGACGACCGCAAGGCGGTGTCACCGGACGCCCCAAGTTCGCTGGCCTACGCGGAGCTGGAACGTCACTTCGACCTCAACCGCTCGATCCCCTCCTATCTGCTGGTCCGGTCCCCGCATGACCTGCGCACCCCGCAGTCACTCGCCGATCTCGAGCAGATGGCCGAGCGGATCAGCCAACTGCCTGACATCGCCATGGTCAGCGGCATCACCCGGCCGCTCGGAGAGGTTCCCGACGAGTTCCGGGCCACCTACCAGGCGGGCCTCGTCGGCGATCGGCTCAGCGACGGCGCGGCGATGATCGCCGAGAACAGCGACGATCTGGACCGGCTGGAAACCGGTGCCGACACCCTCGCCGCCGGACTCTCCGACGTGCGTGGCCAGGTCAGCCAGATCGCTTCCAGCCTGCAGGAGATGGTGGACGCGTTCGCCGCGCTGCGAAGTCAATACGGTGGCGACACCCTGGTGAGGAACGTCGAGGTCGCGGCGAAGCTCGTCACCGCCATCAATGAACTGGGCAACTCCATGGGCGTGAGTTTCACTGCTGTACGGGACATGTTCGGCTGGGTCGCCCCGGTTCTGATGGCGTTGCAGGGCAACGTGGTCTGCGATCTCAACCCCTCCTGCAGTGAGACCCGCGGTAATTTCCAGCGGCTGGTCGACGCCCGGGCTGCCGGAAGTCTGGATCAGATCAACGATCTGGCTCTGCAACTGGAATCGCTGCAGGACAAACAATCCCTGAGCGCCGCGCTGAACCAAATGGGCACCGCTTTCACCCGACTCACCGAGGCGATGAAGGCGATGGGTCTTGAGTCGCCCAGCGACGCGGAGGCCACGCTGGCCAAGATCCGCCAGGACGCGGACCGCTCAGCCAGTGGTAGCCGGGAGGTCGCGGCCGGGGTGACCGAGATCGTCGATCAGATCGATCTCATGCGCACCGGACTCGATCAGGCGGCGGCGTTTCTGCTGTCGATGAAACACACCGCGGTGGGGCCGGCGATGGCCGGTTTCAACATCCCGCCCGAGGTGCTGGATCTTCCCGACTTCCAAGCGGCCTCGAAGATGTTCATCTCGCCCGACGGGCACTCCGTGCGCTACCTCGTGCTGACCGGACTCGATCCCTTCAGCGCCGCCGCGATGGACCAGGTCAGCACCATCATCGACACCGCCCGGGGGGCCCAGCCGAACACAAGCCTGGCCGACGCGTCGATCTCGATGGGCGGGTACCCCGCCGCGCTACGGGACACCCGCGACTACTACCGGGCCGACATCCGGCTCATCGTGACCGTGACCGTGCTGGTCGTGTCGGTGATCCTGATGGTGCTGCTGCGGTCTCTGGTCGCACCGCTGTATCTCGTCGGCTCGGTGGTCATCTCGTATTTCGCGGCATTGGGTATCGGGGTTCTCACCTTCCAGTACGGGTTCAACCAGCCACTGCACTGGACGGTGCCGCCGCTGGCCTTCGTGGTGCTGGTCGCGGTCGGCGCCGACTACAACCTGCTGTTCGCCTCGCGATTGCGTGACGAGTCTCCGCACGGCACCCGCTACGGAATCATCCGCACGCTGTCCTCGACCGGGGGCGTCATCACGGCCGCGGGTCTGATCTTCGCGGCGTCGATGTGGGGTCTGTTGTTCTCCAGCATCGGCACGGTGGTGCAAGGGGGGTTCGTGATCGGCGCGGGCATCCTGCTGGACACCTTCCTGGTCCGGACGGTCACCGTGCCCGCGATGGCTACACTCGTGGGGAAGGCGAACTGGTGGCCGTCCCGAGTGGCGGGGGAACGGTAGGACATGAGGAAGCTACTGGCTACGGTGACCGCTGCGGTGAGTTTCTGCGTCACCGGAAGTCTCAGTGCTGCAGGGGGTCTCGCGGCAGCCGACGAGCCTGCGCCGGACGGCCCGGTCACCGCCGCAGCCGAGCACAGCGGCACCCCGGGCAGGGGATACGCCCTCGGGGGAGCCCACGTGCTGGGCATTCCCTACGACGAGTACATCCGCCGCACGGGCGCGGACTGGTTCCCCGGACTGGACCGCCAGATCGTCGACTACCCGGCCGGTCAGGTCCAGGGGCACACACTGGAGCGACTGTTCCCGGGCATCGGCCAACTGGACGAATCCTTCCCGGGTATGGGTATCGACGGACCGAGTGTCGGCGAGTCCGTCGACGAAGGTGAGGTCACCCTGGAAGCGGCGATCCGGGAGGGCGGTCCGGGCACCGCGATCGGACTGTCCGAAGGGGCGCTCGTGCTCAACGCCGTCCAGGCCAGGCTGGCCGGTGACCCGACTGCGCCGCCTCCCGAGGAATTGTCCTTCGCCACCTACGGCGACCCGGTCGCCCGGCACGCCTTCGGTGAGAGCTTTCTGACCCAGAACTTCCCGGTGGGCAGTGTCGTTCCCTCTCTCGACTACCGGATACCACCGCCGGTGGAGAGCCAGTACGACACGCACATGTTCGTTTCCGCCTACGACAGCATCGCCGACTGGCCGGACCGCCAGGACAACATCATGGCCGTCGCGAACGCGATCGCGGGCCTGGCGACCGGTCACACCGCCGTGGCCTTCACCAACCCGAGTATGGTCCCGCCGCAGAACATCCGGACGACGGTCAATTCCAGGGGCGCGACCACGACGACCTATCTGATCCCGGAACAACATCTGCCGTTGGTGCTGCCGTTCAAATACCTTGATGTTCCCGAGGAGACCCTGAACAAATTGGATGCGGTGCTCAAGCCCATGGTCGATTCGGGATACTCCCGCAACGACGATCCGCGGACCGCTCCGATCGAGGTGGACCCGGTGAACGGCTACGACCCGGCGGCGGTGACCGCGCCGGCCACCCAGGCCGCCTTTGGCGGCGGGGCGGATCCGCTGTCGCAACTGCTGGCGGGTCTGCAGTACGTGCTGAGTCAGAACCGGGGTTGAGTCAGAACCGGGGCCGCTCAGCGGCCCAGTAGGCCCGCAGCCAGGAGCACGGCCCCGGCGGCGGCCAGTAGCGCGGCCATCTTGTGCCGCGCACGGGTGCGGATCCAGCGGTGCAGTCGGGCCATCGCCGCCCGCGTGGGCTGCGGAGCCACCAGATAGGCCAGTAAAGGGATTTCGACCCAGGCCAGGGCCACCACGCTGAACATCAGCAGCGCGGCCATCTGGGTCGTGGGTGTGGCACCGCCCGCGGCGATCACCGCCAGCGCGGCGAGGTAGTCGACCGAGGGTAGTCCGATCCCCAGCCCGGCGGCCCCGGCCACCCACAGCGACTGGCCGCTGAGAAGCCGGGTCAGCCACGCCGGCGGCGTGCGATGTCCTGTGGTCAGCGCCAGGAAGGCCGCCGCTGCCAGTGCCAGCATGCCGACGATGATCTGGACGTCAGGCAGAGCCAACCGGGTGGACGCCGGAAGTCGGGATTCCACCGCCACCAGCACGACGATGCCCACCGACATGCCCATCAGCAGTCCTCCGCACAGGAAAGCGGCCAGTTGAAGGCGCGGTCGCGGGCGGTTGAGCATCAGCACCGACATACCGATGCGGTACGGCTCGAGACTCACTGCGACGGCCATCGCCAGCACGGTGATCCACATCCGCCGGAGTCAGCCGTTCAGTGCGAGGAGCGGGCGAGCGTGCGGCGGGTCGTCTCGCATGGCGTCAGGCTACTGAACGGTCCCGCCATGCCCCGCCGATCACGCCCCCACCCCGTCCGGAGTGCGAAGCTTCCCGGTGTGAAGATGGAAGGGCCATGAACAGCGAAACGAACGACGCCAGGAACAATGCGGAAGTGAGCCCGGCTTCGCTGCGCGCGGCGTTCGGCCATTTCCCGTCGGGGGTGATCGCTATCGCAGCGGAGGCGGCGGACGGCCGGGTCGGCATGGCCGCGAGCACTTTCGTCCCGGTCTCCCTGGAGCCGCCACTGGTCTCGTTCTGCGTGCGGAACAGTTCCCGGACCTGGCCCAGGCTCGCAGCGCTCCCGACCCTGGGGATCAGTGTGCTCGGGGAGTCGCACCACCAGGTCGCGCGAACCCTCGCCGCCACGACCGGTGACCGATTCGCCGGGGTGCAGACGGTGTCCAACCAATCCGGGGCGGTGTTCGTCTCCGACAGCTGCCTCTGGCTGGAGACCGTGATCGAGCAGTCGGTGCCGGCCGGCGACCACAGCATCGTGGTCCTGCGTATCCGCGATGTCACCGTGCATCCCGATGTGGCGCCGATGGTGTTCCACCGCAGCGCCTTCCGGCACCTCGGCTGAGGCGGTTGCCGGCCGGTGGTTCCCGGCAGGTGACAGTGCGGCCGTTACTTCCGCTTGAACAGCTTGTTGCCGAGCCAGACCACCGGGTCGTACTTGCGGTCGACAACCCGTTCTTTCATCGGGATCAGCGCGTTGTCGGTGATCTTGATGTGCTCGGGGCACACCTCGGTGCAGCACTTGGTGATGTTGCAGTACCCGAGGCCGAACTCCTCCTGGGCCATGTCCTTGCGGTCCAGGGTGTCCAGCGGGTGCATGTCCAGCTCGGCGGTGCGCATCAGGAAGCGCGGGCCGGCGAAGGCCTTCTTGTTCTCCTCGTGGTCACGCACCACGTGGCAGACGTTCTGGCACAGGAAGCACTCGATGCACTTGCGGAACTCCTGGGAGCGTTCCACGTCGATCTGGGCCATCCGGTACTCGCCGGGCTGGAGATCCTTCGGCGGCGCGAACGAGGGGATCTCGCGGGCCTTCTCGTAGTTGAAGGACACGTCGGTGACCAGGTCGCGGATCACCGGGAAGGTGCGCAGCGGCGTGATCGTGACGGTCTCAGCGGGGTCGAAGGTCGACATCCGGGTCATGCACATCAGCCGCGGCCGGCCGTTGACCTCCGCCGAACAGGAACCGCACTTGCCGGCCTTGCAGTTCCACCGCACCGCGAGGTCGGGGGCCTGCTCGGCCTGCAGCCGGTGGATGATGTCGAGGACGACCTCGCCCTCGTTGACCGCGACGGTGAAATCGTGCAGCC
>ERZ795053.4898-NODE-4898-length-14196-cov-5.141362_pt1 | contig 14196 bp, 10 predicted proteins | sample MGYA00375137_ERZ795053 | MGnify/ENA primary metagenome ERZ795053 (study PRJEB30182, sample SAMN05720284) | activated sludge metagenome | isolation source: Anaerobic digester | place: Hong Kong | collected 2014-12-17 ... | reverse complement strand
CGTTCCAGCACGATATACCCTTGTGGCAGGAAAAGCAGAAGCTGTTGTCGTTGGTCAGTCGCACCGGCTGTACGGGGCCTGAACCCGAACCGCGCACCGCATCGAGGATTTGTACCTCCATGTCGGCTTCCGCCTCACGCCGCTTGCGCTCCTGTTCGGAATAGACCTCATCTTCTGACTTCAACGGTGCGTTCTCGTCGTCGGGATCGTAGGGCGAATTGGGATCGGACATGAGGGAGAAATCCTGATGTGGCTTGCGTCCGCGACACGGCACAGTGTCATGGCCAGCGGAGGTGAAACTTGCAGTCTGCCGGATCGGCACCGTTGAGCCAGGCCACCGGCAAAGACGTGGGTGCGCCAGGGCGAGCGCACGCCTTCATGGCAAGGTGGCTGATCAGCGGGCATCCGGATTCGGATACCTATTTAGTGGCTTGTCGCCGCCGGCACAATGAAGCAGCCGACATAATGAATGAGGGAGCGCCGTTGCCGGCGCTCCCTTGGTGATTTTGTTCAACCTGATGGTGAACGTCAGTGCTTGGCCGCACCGTAGGTCTTGGGCACGATATCCTTGTGCGGAACTTTCTTGATTTCCCACTCCTTCGTATCCGGATTGAAGCGAGAATTGACGAAGCACTTCCAGTTTGCGTCGTCGAGCTGCAGGTAGTCCGCACGGTAGTAGAAGCCTGGATACCGGGTTTCCTCACGGAACAGGATGTGACGCAGATGCGCCTCGCCTGCCCAGATGCGGTGATAGTTCTCCCAGGCGCGCATCAGTTCGTGCAGATCCTTGGCGCGCATGTTGAGGCTGTCTTCTTTCAACAGGGTGAGGTAGTGCAGACCACGCTCGAGCATCTTGCCGTTGGTCTGGTAGTAGGTCGCAACACCGGCAACATACTCGTCCATGATCTTTTGCAGACGCATCTGCAGCATCCTGGGCGTGATGTAGTTCGGGTTGATGTCCTCGGCCGTGGTCTTGTCCTTATGCTCGAAATAGGTGCGCACCGGACGGTAGATTTCCTCGGTGATGGTCTTGATGTCGTCCTTGAACGTCGGTGCGAAGCTGTTCTCCTTGATGAACTTCACCATCGACTTGCCGGCGATGCGCCCTTCAGCGTGCGAGCCCGAGGAGAACTTGTGACCCGAGGCGCCGACACCGTCACCAGCGGTGAACAGACCCTTCACCGTGGTCATGCGGTTGTAGCCCCACTGCCACTCGGCCGGTGCGATGTCCTCAGGACCCGACACCCAGATGCCGCAGCAGCCCGAGTGTGAACCCAGCAGATATGGCTCTGTCGGCATCAGTTCGGAGACCGACTGCTCGGGACGGATGTTGAGACCTGCCCACACGCCGGCCTGACCGATGCACATATCGAGGAAGTCTTCCCAGGCTTCGGCTTCGAGATGCTTGACCTCTTTCGGGGTCATCTTCTCGCCGAGTGCCTTCATGGCTGCTGGCGTATCCATGAAAATCGGACCGCGGCCTTCCTTCATCTCCTTGAGCATGGCGTGGTTGCGCAGACACGAGGGCACGACGAAGGCTTTGTCGTAGGGCGCGTAGTCGGCAAGCATGTCCTTGTTCTTGACGACATAGTCTTCACCGAATGCGTTGGTCGCCTTCGACTTGAACAGCAGGAACCAGGCGCCGACCGGGCCGTAGCCGTCCTTGAAGCGTGTCGGGACGAAGCGGTTTTCCATCATGGTCAGCTCGGCGCCGACCTCGGCCGCCATGGCGTAGGTCGAACCGGCATTCCACACTGGATACCACACACGGCCCATGCCTTCACCCGTGGTGCGCGGGCGGAACACGTTCACTGCGCCACCGGCCACGTTGAGAATGGCCTTCGCCTTGAACACATAGAGCTTGTGCTCGCGCACCGAGAAGCCGACCGCACCGGCAACGCGGGTGGGATCATTGGCATCGCGGATGTACTTCACGATGAAGACGCGCTCGAAGATGTTCTCCATCCCCAACGCCTTCTTGGCAGCCTCGGCGACGATCGTCTTGTAGCCTTCGCCGTTGATCATGATCTGCCAGCGACCCGAACGCACCGGCTTGCCGCCGTCCTTAAGGGTCTTGCCGCCAGCCTTTTGCCAGTTGGCGCCGTCGACGCGGCTGCCGCCATCAAGTTCCTTCCAGATCGGAAGACCCCACTCTTCGAACAGGTGAACCGAATCATCGACGTGACGGCCGACATCTTAAACGAGGTCGTCGCGGGTAATTCCCATGAGATCTGCCGACACATAACGGCAATAGTCCTCAGGCGTGTTTTCACCCAGATAGGTGTTGATGGCTGAAAGGCCCATCGCAACAGCGCCCGAGCGATCCATGGCGGCCTTGTCAACGAGCGTCACCTTGACGTCGCTGCCGGCCCAGCGCTTGGCTTCGAATGCCGCACCGCATGCGGCCATGCCACCACCGACGATGAGGATGTCGGTTTCGAACTCGACGATTTCGGGATCACCGAATGTTCCTGCCATTTTATCTTTTCCCTTCGGGCTTTGCTGGCATTCGACTTGGATTGCGCAGGCTCAGGCCCGTTCCCTTCTATTGATGTTTTGTGGTGCTCTGGATCAATTGCACAAAGCGCCTGTCAGGCGCTCGGCGTCGCCAGCGTCTGACCTTCTTCGGTGAAGAAGCGCTGATCATTGAGGTCGCCGGCCTGTGGCTTGTTGCCGTATGGATCAATCGAGCCGACGGGTGTCGTGCGCACCGGGAACTTGAAACGCTTGATCTCGCCGTCACGGAACTTGATGGTCCACATGATGGCGTTGTCCGTGCGCAACGGTATGGCGGCGCCGCCCATCGGCACCCAGTCGGCGAATGCGCGAACCTCGATGGCCTGCTGCGGGCACGCCTTCACACAGCACTGGCATTCCCAGCACTGGTCGGGTTCCTGGTTGAACGCCTTCATGCGCGTGACGTCGAGCTTCATAAGATCGTTGGGGCAAATATACATGCAAGCGGTGACTTCACCGCCTTTGCAGCCATCGCACTTCTCAGTGTGAACAAAAGTTGGCATTTCAGTCCTCCCGGATCAGATGTCTTTGGTTGCGGGCGTGTAACGCAACACATTGAATGTCACGTTGCATGCGTCCTTGGCCGGCAAAGCGACACACTCGTCGGACAGGTCCCGGAACCGCGCCGGATATCAATACCCGCGAATGTTGCAATGTCCAGTGCATTATTCTGGTCACGCCGGTTCGTTTATCGCGTCACTGCGCCAGTGGAAATTTTCGCCTAGCAATCCAGCAATAGAGAATGCCAATCAAAACACGAACGGTATCCCCGATTTTGCGGTAGATCCCGGAAATCTTGATTTTTCTGATCGGTTATTTCTTTTGGCGATAAGCGCGCGCACCGAGAAGCTGGTGTTGCAAATGTGATGCTGAACCGTCTGTCGAGCTCCAAGTCGCCAGCCCGGAACGCTAAGCGGGTGCATGCGTCATTGAAACACGCCCATGGGGTAGCTGCTTTAATAACCGCATTTTCTGCGACAAACCGGTGTTCCGTTCGTGGGAGATTGCATTAGCTTGGAGTTTTGATCGTATTTTCGCGACTTTTCCGCGCAACACCTCAGCGCAGCACGCTGTAGCCTGCACCAGCTTGTCGCAGTCGATCGGCGATTGTATGTCGCCCCTTTGCGAGCGCCACGTCGAGCGGCGTCTGAGCTTTTGCATCGCGCGCATTAACATCTGCTCCATTGGCAATGAGCAGAGTAACGATGTCCAAATTTCCGCGTCCAACCGCCCAGTGCAAAGCTGAACCGCCCATGGCGTCCTTCGCATTTGAGGATGCGCCTTTTGCGATGAAGGCGTGAGCGATGGCAACGCTGCCCTTTTTGATCGCCTCGATAAGGTCGCGCTCAGGTGTGAATCGACCAGTGTCCCAGCCGCCGATTGGCGCATAGACAAGCGATTTTCCGTCGTTGGCTTCGACGACCTCTTGCACCATCGGATGGTAGGCCTGCGCCAGCGTATCGACGAGCTGTGCGCCTGGGCCATATTCCAGCGCTACTGTTTGAGCTGCCTCCAGAATATCGACGCCGAAGATGGCACGTCCGTCAGGTGAGCGGATGTAGTAGCGGTAGGTGCGCGGTGGTGACATGGGGGTTCGCTAGGTTTTCTTGTTCTGTTTGCTTGGAGGCGGGGTGTGGTTGCGGGGCGCGGACGGGGGGGTGAATTTTGGCAAACGCCCCATCAGCCTACATTCATGGGATGCAGCCGACTTGCAGATAGCCACGATCGTCGGCAGATCAAGCGGGCGGGGCCAAGCGGCTGCATTTCGGTTGGATGGTGTGCTGCAGCGCATCATTTTTTTGCGATTGCAAAATAAATGATGTTGCTTCGATGATGAAGTGCCGTGCTAATCGCGTGCCGTACAAATTAAAATCTTTGTAAGCGAAACAGATACGGCCGCCGTTGCCGGCGGCCGCAGCAATTGTGAAATCGTCGTCCGTACTTATTGCGCCGCCGAAGCGCTGTCGAGGGCGTGATAATAATCGATCAGGATCTTTGCGACTTCGGGTCGTGAGAATTCGGGCGGTGGTGCGATGCCCTTGCCCAGCATCTCGCGGACCGCCGTACCTGAAAGCGCCACGAAGTCCTCCTTCGTGTGGTCGGGTGCTTCGCGCATCATCACAACCTTTTTGAGCTTTTTCGAATAGGCTGTGTTGTCGGCGCGGAACGTGTCGATTTTCAGCGCCCCTTCGGGCACCGTGTCGAAGATGGTTTGCGCGTCGAAGGGACCATAGTAGTCGCCCACACCGGCATGATCGCGGCCCAGAATCAGGTGCGTGGCGCCCATGTTCTGGCGGAACACCGCGTGCAGGAGAGCTTCGCGCGGGCCGGCATAGAGCATGTCGAAGCCATAGCCGGTCACCATGGCCGAGTTGGGTGGGAAATAGATCTCGACCATCTTGCGGATCGCCGCATCGCGCACAGGGGCGGGGATGTCGCCGGCCTTGAGTTTGCCCAGCAGCATGTGGACGACCAGTCCATCCGCTTGCAACCGCTCCATGGCCATGCGGCACAGTTCTTCATGAGCTCGGTGCATCGGGTTGCGGGTCTGGAAGGCGACAACCTTCGACCAACCACGTTCGGCGATCTCGTTGCGGATCTCGACGGCGGTGCGGAACGTATCGGGAAACTCGGTTTGGAAGTAGCTGAAATTCAAGACCTTGATGGGCCCTGATAACAATGTCTTACCCTGCGTGAGAAGGGCCGCAACGCCGGGATGTTTGGGATCAGACGTGCCATAGACCTTGTCGATGATAAGCGCCAGGTCCTCGTCCGACAGTGTTTCGACGGCTTCGACGTCCATTACCGCAAGGACGGGATTGCCTTCGACGTTGGGGTCCTTGAGCGCGATGCGCTTGCCGGCCGTGATGTCGCCGGCATCAGGTACGAGATTCATCACTGGTACCGGCCAGAACAGTCCCGTTGAGGTCTTCATGTCCTTGGCGGTCGACAGAACGTCGGCCTTGTTCATATAGCCGGTGAGTGGGTTGAAATATCCCGCTCCCATCATCACCGCATTGGCGGCGGCGGCCGAGCTGACCGTGATGGAAGGCAAGGAGCGGGCCTCCTGCTGCAGGCGCTCATTTTCCGCAGCATCGTAAACGAAGCGCGGATTGAGGGATTGCGAGCCGTGCGGTTCGATGAGTTTGGTCATAGTGTTTTCGTTCCTCCCGAGATTGACAAGGCGTTACACCAAATCCGCTGCTGCCCGGGGAGCAATCAATGACACCCCCCAGGAGATATGCGAGACGGCTTGTCTTGTGCGATTAAAAAGTGTTCTATTCGAAAAGTCGAATATTAGAATTGCCGCATGCCCCGACATGTTGTGCCATGTCATGTCATGCGGTGATCCTGGTGTTTTGATGCATGAGGATTTAACCATCGCAAGCACAGCGCGCGCCTCAACTTTGGCGAGTGCGGCGCTGAGCGCTGGCATGGGTGCACCGGCGATGAGGGTGCGACAGACCGCCAGAAGACGACATGTGCCGTGGTGAGGAACGTGTCGTGGAGCTGAAGCGGGAATAGGAACCGAAGCGGGGATTGGGGGCCGACAGTTTTTTTTGCATCGCGTGGGCATCAGGCGTGATCGAGGAACGGGACGGTTCGCGTCAAGCTAGCATGCTCCCGCGCCAAGGTTTTTCGTTTGCATCGAACAGGAGATTGATGCTGCCTTGTTGACGCTGAAACGAGTGTCGTTAGCGTGGGCAAAAATGGTACGAACTGGCTGCGGCAGAGCTGCGGTTGAAAAAGGTGAATCGACAGGGAGGAGTGAATGCCACTCGACGGCAAGGGCGCGGGACCGGCGAGCCAGACCATTCTTGTGGTCGGCGGCGGAATCGCGGGCATATCTGCGGCATTGGAAGCGGCCGAAACTGGTCATGACGTCGTTCTGCTGGAAAAGGGGCCTAGCCTGGGTGGGCGTGTAACCCGGTTCAACCGCTACTTTCCCAAATTGTGCCATCCGACCTGCGGGCTCGAAATCAATTACCAGCGCATGCGCAAAAATCCGCGCCTCAAGGTGCTGACGATGTGCGAGCCGGTGAATGTGTCGGGTACGCGAGGCGCATTCTCCGTGACGGTCAAACGTCACCCGCGGTTCGTCAACGAGCGTTGCACGGCTTGCGGTGATTGTGCGGGCGCAACAGAGACAACGGTGGCCAATCCTTACAACTATGGGCTCGACAAGGTGAAGGCAGCTTACCTGCCGCACGAACATGCCATGCCGATGCGCTATGTTGTCGCGCCAGAAGCGATCGCAGCAGGTGAGGGCGACAAGCTGAAGGCGGCCTGCAAATACGGTGCGATTGATCCTGACGAGAAGGAAGAGACGTTTGATCTCAACGTCGGGGCCATTGTCTGGGCAACCGGCTGGCAACCCTACGATCCCAACAAGCTGGACCTTTACAGTTACGCCCATTCGCCCGACATCATCACCAACGTCGAGATGGAGCGGCTGGCGGCTCACGATGGGCCAACGCAGGGCAAGATCCTGCGTCCCTCGAACGGTGAGCCGGCCAAGAAGGTGGCACTCATTCAATGTGCCGGCAGCCGCGACAACAACCATCTGGCCTATTGTTCGCGGATCTGCTGCCTGGGTTCCTTGAAGCATGCTGCCTATGTGCGCGAGCAGTATGCGGACGCCGAGGTTCACATCTATTATATCGACATCCGCGCCCACGATAAGCTGGAGAGCTTCTATCAGAAGGTGAAAGCCGATCCGCAGGTGTCGTTCATCAAGTCGAAGCCCGGCCATATCCGTATTGGTGATGATGGCCGTCCCATGTTGCATGGTGAGCGCACGATTGATCGCCAGATCTATTCGGAGCCCTATGATCTCGTCGTGCTGGCGACCGGTATGCAGCCGTCTGCCGTTGCGGGATACACGCCGCAGGTCGGACTGATCTCTGATGAGTACGGTTTTGTCGTGCCAAAGGATCTGGAAACCAACGAGGGCATCTTCTCGTGCGGCGTTGCTGCTGGTCCGCTCGACGTTTCCCTCTCGGTGCAATCTGCAACTGCCGCGGCATTGAAGGCCGTGCAGGCGGTGCGCCAGACGGCTTGAGCGCGCGCCGGTTCCTTGCTGCCGGCGCTCTCTTCCAACATCGCAATCGTCGCGACACCGCGTAGGGGTTCTGCGACACGCCACCAACCCGATCGAACCCGCGCATGAGATGAGAGCGCGAGGATCAGGAGACTGAGTGAGATGAGCACTGAAACCGCCCCCGACAAGCCCAAGCCAACGCCGCCCAAGAAGCCCGGCGTCTACATCTGCAAGGGCTGCGGCATTGGCGATGCCGTGGATGCGGACGGACTTGTCAATGTAGCTAAGAGCGAATTTCGCATCGAAACGACGCGTTCGCATGATGCCTATTGCTCCGAGGAGGGCGTTGGCGCCATCAAGAGCGATATCGAGGCCGGCACGGTTGACGGTGTTGTTGTCGCCGCCTGCTCGCAGCGCGTGATGGCCGATAGATTCCGTTTCGATGGCATGCCTGTTGTCCGTGCCAACCTGCGCGAACAGGTTGCCTGGTCGCAGCCGGCGGGTGAAGAAGATACCGAGATGCTGGCGGCCGATCAGGTCCGCATGGCGATCACCCAGATCCAGGCGACGCTACCGCTGTTGCCCTCGCAGGTGCAGGAATATTCGCGCACTGTGTTGGTGCTGGGTGGAGGGATCACCGGCCTTTCCGCCGCACGTGAAGCTTCAGCGGCAGGTCATCCCGTACTGCTCATTGAAAAGACCGATCAGCTCGGTGGCTGGGCCAACAAGTGGGCTGGCCGGATGCCTTATCGTCCCCCCTATCGCGACGTGCAGGATGTCGAGATTGCCAAGCTGGTGGCAGCGGTCAATGATGACAAGAACATCGAGGTCAAGCTCGATACCCGCGTCGCCAAGACGGCGGGGCAGCCAGGCGCGTTCACGGTGACGCTGTCGCATGGCGGACAAGACAGCGAGGCAACGGTCGGTGGGATCGTGGTTGCCACGGGTTTCCGCCCCTATGATGCGAGCAAGCTCGGCCATCTGGGCTATGGGGCCTCGCCCGATATCGTAACCGGTGTCGAATTCGAGGCGATGCTCAAGGCGGGCGAATTGAAGCGCAAGTCGAACGGGGCGGCCGTAAAGAACGTTGCCTTCGTGCAATGCGCCGGCTCGCGCGATCCAGACCATCTGCCCTATTGCTCGAGTGTGTGTTGTGGCGTCTCGATCAAGCAGGCGCTGCAGGTGGCAAAGTCAGATCCGAAGGCCTCTGCCTATATCGTTTATGAGGAGTTGCGCACGCCCGGTACGGCCGAGGAATTCTATCGCCAGGCCCAATCGGCGGGCGTCATCTTCATGAAGGGCAAGGTCTCGGGCGTTGATGCGGGCGCCATGCAGGTCACCTACAAGGATGATCTACTCGGCACCGACGTGCCGCTTGCAGGCCTCGACATGATCGTATTGGCGACCGGCATGGTGCCAAATTCCACCGATCCGGATATGCCGGTGGTGGAAGAGGAAAAGAGCGCCGTCCAGTTGAAGGGTGACATCAATCCATTCTCCGCCATCCCCGTCGCCGGCTACAAGGCGGGTGGCGCCGATGGCCCGACGCCGCCGTCCATGCCGCATCTTGATCGGATTCCCGAAGGCGGCCCGATCCTCAATCTGCAATACCGCCAGGGCCCGCACATCCCGGTGCTGGCCGATGGCTTCTCCGATAGCCACTACATCTGCTTCCCCTACGAGACACGCCGCACCGGCATCTATAGCGCTGGTCCGGTGCGCCGCCCGATGGACATGGCCGAGAGTGCGGAAGATGCGGCCGGTGCGGTGCTGAAGGCGATCCAGGCGATCGAAGGATCGAAGATGGGCTCATCGCTGCATCCTCGCGTTGGTGATCTATCGTTCCCCAAGGTGGGACATGAGAAATGCACCAAGTGCCGGCGTTGCACGGTCGAGTGTCCGTTCGGTGCCATCGACGAGGACGAACAGGGCCGCCCGATCATCAACCCGGCGCGGTGTCGGCGCTGCGGCACCTGCATGGGCGCCTGTCCGGTCCAGACCATCACGTTCGACAACTACAATCCGCAGATGGTCAATGCGATGATCGAGGCCAACGAGATCCCCGACGAGTTCTCCGAAAAGCCTCGCGTCCTGGTGCTTGCCTGCGAGAACGATGCCTATCCCGCGCTCGACATGGCCGGCATCAATCGCCAGATGGTGACGCCGTACGTGCGCACCATTCCTGTTCGCTGCCTTGGCTCGGTGACGTTGCAGTGGGTCTCGACCGCGCTGCAGAAGGGCTATGACGGCATCATGCTGATGGGCTGCAAGTCGGGTGACGATTACCAGTGTCATTTCGTCAAGGGATCGGCGCTTGCCAAAGAGCGTATGTCGAAGGTCGGTGAGACGTTGAAGAGCCTGGCGCTGGAACAGGAGCGCGTCACGATGAGTGAGGTGTCGATTGCTGACAGCCACAAGGTGCCGAAGGTCTTGAACGATTTTGCCGAAGTGATTGGTGGCCTGGACCCCAATCCGATGAAGGGTTTTTGATCGATGACCGCACCGCTTCCCAATCCTGGAAAGAAATATGATCTGACGTTTGCGCGCTGGGTCTATGACAACGTCAACGGCGGTGACAAGCTGGCGATGTGCATGCAGTGCGGCGTGTGCTCAGGCTCGTGCCCGATCGGCACCAACATGGATTATGGACCGCGCAAGCTGTTCATGATGATCCGTGCCGGCATGCAGGAGGATGTCATGACCTCCAACACGCCAGCCAACTGCACCAGCTGCTACCGTTGCGTCGTTCGCTGTCCGCGCTCGGTGCCGGTGACCTATATTCTGCAAGACCTGCTCGCCAAGCAGGCCGAGTTGGGCTACCGCGCCAAGGACAACCACGAAAACATTTCGTTCGCCAAGTCGTTCTGGTGGAGTGCGCGGGCTTTCGGGCGCACCGATGAGCGTCTGGTGACCGCAAAGTACTATCTGTCATTCGGGCTGAAGGAAGGCTTCAAGCGCGCGATGGACAACTTGAAAATCGCACTGGGCTTCATCAAGAAGGGCCGCATGCATATCGGTTTGCCGTACTCCGTGAAGGATAAGAAGGGTCTCAAGGCTATTCTTGATAAGGCGCGTGAAATCGAAGGGCGTGGGTAAGGGAGGACATGGCATGAGTGAAAACAAGAAGGTTCGCATGACCTATTACCCGGGCTGCTCTTCGCAGGGATCGGCCCGCCATCTTGATGAAAGCCTGCGGGCCGTACTGCCCGAGATCGGGGTGGAGATCGATGATATCGAGGACTGGAACTGCTGTGGCGCATCCGTCGGACACATCGGCGGCGGCCAGTTGCCCAACCTGTCACTGACGGGCCGTAATCTTGCCAAAGCGCGCGAGCGCGGGACGCAGGACGTCATTACCGGCTGCGCCGCCTGCTATCTTAATACCCACGGCGGCAACGAGAAGATCAAGGCCGACGTCAAGAAGAAGACACAGGTCAACGAGGCCTTGGCTGCGGGTGATCTCAAGTACGATGGCGACCTCAATGTGCGCCATGTCTGCGAGGTGATCGTCAACGACATCGGCGTCGACAAGGTGAAGGATCGCGTCAAGAACCCGCTGACCGGCTTGAAGGTTGCTGGTTACGTGGGGTGCCAGACCGTGCGTCCGTTCGCACAGACGCAGGCCGGCGGCGACTACGACACCTACGACGATCCCAATTTCCTCGATGACTTCACCGAGGCATGTGGAGCGACCGCCGTGCCGTTCCAGCACAAGACGGCCTGCTGCGGTGGTTCGGTCGCCGTGATGAGTCCTGATCGCACTTTGCATCTCATCAAGAATATTCTGGAAGATGCAAAACAGGCCGGCGCTGATGTGATCTCCACACCCTGTCCGCTGTGCCAGACCAACGTCGAGATGTACCAGGATCAGATCAATTCCAAATTCGGTACGGATTATAAGATCCCTGTCGTATTCTACAGTCAGCTGATGGCTGTTGCCTTCGGCATGGACGGTGAAAAGGATGCAGCCCTTCAGCGCAACACCAATTCGTCTGAAAAACTTGACGGTATGGTCAAGCGAAAGGGCTGAGAGGGGAATGGTTGCACGCGGGCACAATTGTCCTGCACCACTAACTGACTGCGGCATCACAAAGAACCGCTTGAAACACGAACAAGACAATAAGACCGGCCGGCAGACGACGTGAGCACTACGAGGAAGCACCAATCGATCGATTGACAAGGAGAAGCACATGCTGGTTCGTGACATCATTCAAGATCAAGGTCCGCTGGTTGTTTGTCGGCCAGAGGATACCGTGCAAACCGCAGCCGTAATTCTGCATTCCAAATACATCGGCGCCCTGCCGGTCATGGATGAGAATAACCGCCTTGTCGGCATGTTCGGCGAGCGTGATATCGTGCGCGCCTTCGCCAACCGCCTGCCGAAGATAGAATCGATGCTGGTTTCCGAGCTGATGGCCAAGAACGTCATCACCTGCAAGCCGGAGCAAACCGTGCTCGAGGCGATGGCGCTGATGAAACGGCATAAAATTCGCCATTTGCCCGTCTGTGAGGGCCCCAAGGTGCTTGGTATCGTCTCGATCCGCGATACGCTCGATGTGCTGCGGCAGAATGCGGAACAGACCGCCGCCGTGATGCGCGATTTGTCCATTGCGCGGCGCTAGAGCACTTTTCGATCCGATGGAACGGAACCGGCGCTCTAGCTCTTTGTTTGGTCGCATTGTCTACGACGAACCGGGCGTGTGTTGCGTTGCGGGCGAAGCAGAATTGGTTGCGATCTATTGCACGGTGCACTTGGTGCGTTGAGCGTGCAGGGCGGGAGTGCTGGAAATCGCGCCGGCGAAGTCGGCTTGCGGAATGAAAATTGATCCCCAGCATGAAAAATGGCCGGACGTGATGCCCGGCCATTCACTATGTGGAACAAACCTGCGCGGGTCTGCTTCAGCTTTTCTTGCGGAACTGGGCACCGAAGTTCGAGACCGCGATCGGCTCGGGCGTGCCGGGGGGACGGGTAAGGGGTTCGAAGCGCGGTGAGGTCTCGTGCGGTTCGTCAGGCTTCGCCTTTTCGATCTTCACCTTCAGGTCGTACCACGCCGCCTGTCCGGTCACCGGATCGGAATTGGAATAGCGATATCCCCCATCGCGCTCGGGCAGTAATTCGCCAATCAGGTGGTTGAGCAGGAAGCCGCGCGTGTTCTCGGGCGCGTCATCGGAGAGACCCCATGCACCCGACCGCTTGCCGATGGCGTTCCACGTCCATACCGTATCGTCATTGACGCCATCCATGAGGCGGACCTGGGCGCGCACCCGGCCGATGCGGCTGGAGATCCAGACCCAGTCATCGTCGACAATGCCAAGGGCTTGGGCCTTGTTGCGGCTCATGTAGAGGCGGTTCTCCGCCGTGATCTGGCGCAACCAAGCATTCTGCGAGCCCCATGAATGGTACATGTGCATCGGACGCTGGGTGATCGCGAACATCGGATATTCGTCCGCATCGACCATCTCGCCTTCGATCGGTGGATACCAGAACGGGAGGGGATCAAAGTAGGTTTCGACGCGCTCACGATGGAGAGCGGGCGGGGTGGGCGTTGCTTTGCCCTGCGCGGATAGCCGGAAGCGCTGCATCGGTTCCATGTAGAGCTGGAACACCAGCTGCTCGGCATCGGCGATGAAGCCGACCGAGTTCGCCCAGTCGAGATAATCGCGATTGGCATGCTTGAAGTAGCGCATGTTCTCGGGCAGGTGATGCACGAAGAACGAGCCGTTCTTGATGTAGTCCTTGAGCTGGTTGGGATTGGGTTCGCCCTTGCCGAATTGCTTGCCATCGGTGCCACGCCAACCGGCCAGCGGACCAACACCGGGCATTCGCTGATGGTTGACGATGTAGTCAGGATAGCCGCCTGGATACTTGCGCGAGCCATCCGCATTGGTGAACGCAGGAAGACCCAGCCGCCAGCCCAGATCGATCAGTACCGATTGGAAGGCGCGCACGTCGCGATCGGGTTCAACCACCGGATGGCGGATTGCGTCGGCGGGTCCGTCAGGCTCTGAAATGGGCCGGTCGAGCAACGAGATGCAATCCCAGCGCTCAAGGTAAGTGGTGTCGGGCAGGACGAGGTCGGCATAGGCGACCATTTCTGAATCATAGGCATCCGAATAGATGATCTTCGGGATCTTGTATTCGCCGGTCGTCTCGTCCTTTGCGGTCAGATGCTCGATCACGGCCGGCGTGTTCATCGACGAGTTCCAGGCCATGTTGGCCATGTAGAGGAACAAGATCTCGATCGGATAAGGGTCGTGGTTGGCGGCATTGGTGATGACCATGTGCATCAGACCGTGTGCTGCGAGCGGAGCGTCCCAACTGAAGGCCTTGTCGATACGCTGCGGATTGTCGTGAGCGTCGATCAGCAGATCCTGTGGCGAGATGGGAAAGCCCAGATGCGGCCCGCCCAGCGGCTCGTTGCGTGCCACCTGATTGATCTTGCCGGTCGGCTTGATGCGCGGGGGAATGCACTTTGGGTAAGGCGCCTTGTAGCGGAAGCCGCCTGGGCAATCGATGGTGCCCAGCAGGATCTGCAAGACGTGGATCATGCGGCAGGTATGAAAGCCGTTCGAATGGGCAGAGATGCCGCGCATCGCGTGCATCGAGATCGGCCGGCCGATCATCTTCTCCTGTTTGC
>ERZ795053.4897-NODE-4897-length-14198-cov-6.098847_pt1 | contig 14198 bp, 11 predicted proteins | sample MGYA00375137_ERZ795053 | MGnify/ENA primary metagenome ERZ795053 (study PRJEB30182, sample SAMN05720284) | activated sludge metagenome | isolation source: Anaerobic digester | place: Hong Kong | collected 2014-12-17 ... | reverse complement strand
GTTCCGCAGGTGCGTGGCTGGCGCGTCGGCCATCTCGGTTCCCCTCCGCCGACGAGCGTCAGCCTCCCCGACGCTAGTCCCACGACCCGGTGGGTGCGGCCCGAGCGCCGGTAGGCTCGCCCGCCATGGACCGTCCCCCCGCCGACCCCGCCAAGCTCCTCGCCACCTGGATGGAGTGGGAGCGCGGCGAGAGCACGCCGGGCCGGGTGCTCGCCGACCTGAAGACCGGCGGGATGCGCGAGGTGCTCGAGCACCTCGCCGCCGGGGCCTCGGGCACCGACGCCTGAGCATCCGGCGCGCGACCGTGGCCCCGCCTCCCGACGATCCGGACGACCTCGCACCGGCGCGCGGCGGGCCCCAGGTCATCCCTCGACCGGCGGCGCATCGCCTGGGCGCGGCGCCGCCGTGGGCGCAGCTCCCCGCCGCCGAGCGGCGCCTGTCGCTGGCGACCGTCCGTCGCCGCCTCGGCGAGATCGGCCCCGCCGTCCGGTCGCCTCGAGAGGGCCAGGTGGACCGGGCGTCGGCCGTGCTCGCCCCGCTGTACGAGCACGAGGGGGAGACGTGGGTGGTGCTCACCCGGCGCTCGTCGGCGCTGCGCGTCCACAGCGGCGAGGTCAGCTTCCCGGGCGGCGGGCAGGAGCCCGGCGAGGACCTCCGCGACACCGCCCGGCGCGAGGCGTGCGAGGAGGTGGGCCTCCCGCCGGCCGACGTGGAGCTCATCGGCGAGCTCGACCACCTCAGCACCATCACCAGCAACTCGTTCATCGTGCCCTACGTGGGGGCGCTGCCCGGCCGGCCGCACCTGGTTCCGAACCCGGCCGAGGTGGATGCGGTGCTCCACGTGGCCCTCTCGGAGCTGCTCGACCCCGCCCACTTCCGCGAGGAGCTCTGGGACCTCTTCGGCGTCGATCGCCCGATCTGGTTCTTCGAGCTGGTCGGCGACACCGTGTGGGGGGCCACCGCGGCGATGCTCCGCCAGCTCCTGGGCATCGTCACGGGCACCGTGGGTCGCGGCGAGCTGGGCCACCTCTGAGCGATCCGGGCCCTTCGCCCCTGCGGGCGGGACCGGGACCGCCGGTAGCCTGACCGGGTGATCGACGCTGCGGAGCTCGGCGTGGGGAGGATCCGGTGACCTGTGCGGGCCGCCTCCTCGTCGCCACCCCGCTCATCGGTGACCCGACCTTCGAGCGCACGGTCGTGCTGGTGCTCGCCCACGGCCCCGACGGTGCCTTCGGCGTGGTGCTCAACCGACCGAGCGAGACCCGGGTCGAGGAGATCGCGCCCGAGTGGGCGCCTCTCGCCGAGGCGCCGGGCGTGGTGTTCGTCGGGGGACCGGTGGGTCGCGACGCGGTGCTCGGCCTCGGTCGCTCGGCCGACCTCGTGCCCCAGGGCGACCTGGTCATCGGCGGCTGCACCACGGTCGACCTGCACCGAGCGCCCGACGACCCGTCGCTGCGCTGGTCGGGGGTGCGGCTCTACGCCGGGTCGGCCGGATGGACGTCCGGGCAGCTCGACGACGAGGTGGCCGAGGGCGCGTGGTGGGTGGTCGACGTGGAACCGGCGGACCTGCTGACCGCGGACCCCGACGGCCTGTGGCGCGCGGTGCTGCACCGCCAGCGCGGCGAGGTGGCGTGGTTCGCCAACCACCCGCCCGACCCATCGGCGAACTGAGCCCGCCCGGCGGTAGCCTGGCGCCCATGGCGACGCTGTCGTTCGAGGGGGAGACCCACGGGGAGCTCGTGGTGAAGGTGCGCCGGTGGCTCGCCTCGCTCGAGGGCGAGGAGGAGGGCAGCCTGTCCACCGCCGAGGCCATCAACCAGGGCGCCGAGCTCACCAAGGAGGCGCTGCGGATCATCGCGTCGGCCGCCCCCGAGCCGGTGGCCCAGAGCGAGGTGGTCAAGGCCCTCACCAGCGCGGGCTACAAGGCCACCGACGCCACCAAGCAGGCGCTCGTCGACGGGCTCGACTCGGTCGAGGAGGTCACCGGCGGCAGCGTGGTGAAGCTGGCGCGCGACGCGTCGAAGACGGCCGTGTACCAGATGAACGCCACCGTCGCCCGCCAGCTCCTCAAGTCCCTGCGGCGCTGAGCCGGGCCCCGGCCGTGGTGCGGCTCGCCGGGCGGTAGCCTGCGGCATCGACACGCCGCATCCAGGAGCCCCCATGGCCGCACCGCCGTCCGATCGCTTCGCCACCGAAGGCCTCACCTTCGACGACGTGCTGCTGGTCCCGGCGGCGAGCGACGTGCTCCCCAACGAGGTCTCGACCGCCTCGTGCGTGGTGCCGGGCATCGAGCTGCACGTGCCGATCCTGTCGGCCGCCATGGACACCGTGACCGAGGCCAGCCTCGCCATCGCCATGGCTCGGGCGGGCGGGATGGGGATCGTCCACCGGAACCTCTCGGTGGTCGACCAGGCGGCCGAGGTCGACAAGGTGAAGCGGTCCGAGTCCGGGATGATCGTCGACCCGGTGACGCTGGGCCCCGAGGCCCTCGTGGCCGACGCCCTCGACCTCATGGCCCGCTACAAGATCTCGGGCGTGCCGATCACCGACGGCGACCGCCACCTGGTCGGCATCCTCACGAACCGCGACCTGCGGTTCCACGACGACCCGAACGAGCGCATCGGCAACGTGATGACGAGCGAGGGGCTCATCACCGCACCCGAGGGCACCACGCTGGAGGACGCCACCGCGATCCTCGGTCGGCACCGCATCGAGAAGCTGCCCGTGGTCGACGGCGAGGGCCGGCTGTCGGGGCTCATCACCGTCAAGGACATCCAGAAGAAGATCAAGTACCCCGACGCGACCAAGGACGACCAGGGCCGCCTGCGCTGCGGGGCCGCGGTGGGCACCGGCCCCGACGCGTTCGAGCGGGCGGCGGCGCTGATCGACGCCGGCGTCGACCTGCTCGTGGTCGACACGGCCCACGGGCACTCCGCGGGCGTGATCAACCTCGTCGCCAAGGTGGTCGAGGAGTTCGCGGTGCCGATCGTGGCCGGCAACGTCGCCACCGCCGAGGGGACCAAGGCGCTCCTGGACGCCGGCGCCCAGGCGGTGAAGGTCGGCGTGGGGCCCGGCTCGATCTGCACCACCCGCGTGGTGGCCGGGGTGGGCGTGCCGCAGCTGACCGCCATCGCCGATGCGGCGGCGGCCGCCGCCGACTACGACGCCTGCATCATCGCGGACGGTGGCATCCAGTTCTCGGGCGACATCGCCAAGGCGCTCGCCGCCGGCGCCGACACCGTGATGGTGGGGTCGCTGCTCGCCGGCGTCGACGAGAGCCCGGGCGATGTGGTGCTCTACCAGGGCGAGCGGTTCAAGGAGTACCGGGGCATGGGCTCGATGGGCGCCATGAAGACCCGCTCGTACTCCAAGGACCGCTACTTCCAGGGCGACGTCATCGACGCCGAGAAGCTGGTGCCCGAGGGCATCGAGGGCCGGGTGGCCTACAAGGGCCCCGTCCGACGCATCCTCTTCCAGCTGGTGGGCGGCCTGCGCCAGGCCATGGGCTACTGCGGCGCCGGCTCCATCGCCGAGCTCCACCAGGCCCGGTTCGTGCGCATCACCGGAGCGGGGCTGCGCGAGAGCCACCCCCACGACATCACCATCACCGCCGAGGCGCCCAACTACTGGGGTCGCTGACGCTCGGTCGGGTAGCGTTCGGCGCCTCGGGGTCGATCAGGAGGAACGACGGTGCGGCGGACGTTGGTGGCGATGGCCTTGGTCGCGGGCGTGGTGGGCCTGGCGGCCTGCGACACGTCGGACGGCTTCTGGAACTACCACCCCCTCGAGGTCCAGGGGACCTTCGAGCCGCTCGTGGGCGACTTCGCCGGCGATGGGGCGAGCGACGTCTTCTGGTACGCACCGGGCCCCGCGGCCGACTCGCTCTGGATCGGGCGCCGGGGTGCTCGTGGGGCGTCCACGTTCCGCAGGATGGGCCAGCGCGTCTCGGGCGACTACCGGACCGTCGTGGGCGACTTCGCGGGCGACGGCCACGAGGACATCCTCTGGTACGCGCCGGGCCCGCGCGCCGACTCGCTCTGGGTGAGCCGCGGCGACGGCACGTTCGCGGCCCGCAGCGTGTCGATCACGGGCTACTTCGACGACGCCGTGCGCCTCCGCGACTACCAGGGGGGCAAGGACGACATCCTCTGGCACACGCGGGTCACCGATCGTCCGGAGTACCGGTGGCGCCTCGACGACGGCGGGTCGGGCACCTACGTGAGCGATCGCCTCGAGCTCACCGACTTCGCCTCGCCCACCGTCGGCGACTGGGACGGCGACGGCTACGAGGACGTGCTCTGGAGCAACCCGAACGATCGCACCAAGACGTACTGGCTCCTGCCCCCCGACGGCTCGGTCGTCGAGCGCGAGCTGGTGCTGAACGGGGCCAGCCAGCCGACCGTCGTCTACGACCTCCCACGCGACGGCATCCTCTGGTGGCACGACGGCGCGGGCGCGGAGAAGTACACCCGCCCGGACGCGAGCGCCACCTTCGCCTCGGTTCCGGTGCGCACCGTCGACGGCACCGGCCGGGTGACCACCTTCCCCGTCGGCGCCGCCATCATCTCGGGCCCCCAGGTCTACGACGGCCTGTTCGTCGGCACCGAGTCGGGCGGCGAGGTCTACGGGCTCGCCAGCGAGGGCCACGAGAAGGGCTCGCAGCTCCCGGTCGTGGGCGACTTCGACGGCGACGGGTGGTCCGACGTGCTCTGGTACGCGCCGGGCGACGCCGCCGACGAGCTCTGGTACATCGAGCCGCCGGCCGGCGACGGTTCGGGGGCGGCCCGGGCCCTGCAGGGGAACCCGCACGGGCGCCCCTCGGCCGAGGCGGCCGCAGCCGACCCGGGGTGACCCGCCGACGTTCCAGAGGGTGGCGGCCACCTGCCTAGACTCGTCCCTTTCCCGGGCCAGGGCTGAGGAGCGTTCCGTGGCTGAGATCGAGATCGGCATGGGCAAGGCGGGTCGTCGGGCCTACGCCCTCGACGACCTGGCCCTGGTGCCCAGCCGCCGAACCCGTGATCCCGAGGATGTCGACCTGTCCTGGGAGATCGACGCGTTCCGCTTCGAGCTGCCGATCATGGCGGCCGCCATGGACAGCGTGGTGAGCCCGACGAGCGCCATCGCCATCGGCGAGCTCGGCGGCGTGGGCGTGCTCCCCCTCGAGGGGCTCTGGACCCGCTACGACGATCCCGAGCCGCTGCTCGACGAGATCGCTCGCCTCGAGGCCGGCGACGCGACCGCCCGCCTCCAGGCGCTCTACGCAGAGCCCATCAAGCCGGAGCTGATCCGCGACCGCATCAAGGCGATCCGGGGGGCCGGGGTCACCTCGTGCGCGTCGATCACGCCCCAGCGCCTCGCCGACCACGCCGACACCCTGCTCGCCGCCGAGCTCGACCTGCTCGTGGTGCAGGGCACCGTCGTGTCGGCCGAGCACGTCACCGGCGACGACGATCCGCTGAACCTCAAGACGTTCGTGCGGCGCTTCGACATCCCGGTCGTGGTCGGCGGCTGTGCCAGCTACCAGGCTGCCCTCCACCTCATGCGCACCGGCGCGGCCGGGATCCTCGTCGGGGTCGGGTCGGGTGCCACCTCGACCACCCGGCGCGTCCTGGGGGTCGGCTCGGCCCAGGCCACCGCCATCGCCGACGCCCGTGCGGCGCGGATGCGCCACCTCGACGAGACGGGCGTGTACGTGCACCTCATCGCCGATGGGGGCATCCGCACCGGTGGCGACATCGCCAAGGCGGTCGCCTGCGGGGCGGACGCCGTCATGGTCGGCGCACCCCTCGCGGCGGCGAGCGACGCGCCGGGACGCGGCCGGCACTGGGGCCTCAACGGGGGCCACGCCGAGGTGCCCCGGGCCGAGCTGGTCGACGCGCCCCCGGTGGGCACGCTCGCCGAGGTGCTCACCGGACCGGCCCACCGCAGCGACGGGCGGACCAACCTGGCCGGGGCGCTGCGCCGGTCGATGGCCGCCTGCGGCTATCCCACGCTCAAGGAGCTCCAGAAGGCCGAGCTCACGATCACCCCGGTGCACCCATGACCGACACCGTCGCCCACGGCGCGCCCGATCGACCGGTCCTGGTCGTCGACTTCGGCGCCCAGTACGCGCAGCTCATCGCCCGACGGGTGCGCGAGGCGCACGTCTACAGCGAGATCGTGCCCCACACGATGACCGCGGCGGAGATGGCCGAGCGCCGGCCGGCCGGGATCATCTTCTCCGGCGGGCCCAAGTCGGTGCACGTGGAGGGCGCGCCCGCCGTCGACCTCGACGTGTACGAGCTCGGCGCCCCGATCTTCGGCATCTGCTACGGCGCCCAGCTCATCGCCCAGCAGCTGCCGGGCGGCGTCGTGGCCAACACCGGGGTGGGGGAGTACGGCCGCACCGACCTCGAGGTGGTCCACCAGGGGGTGGTCTTCGGCGGGGGCCAGCCGACGCACCAGCAGGTCTGGATGAGCCACTTCGACTCGATCTCCACGCCGCCGGACGGCTTCACCGTGACCGCCACCACGGCGCAGACCCCGGTGGCCGCCATGGAGGACGTCGAGCGGCGCATCCACGCCGTGCAGTTCCACCCCGAGGTGGTCCACACGCCCCACGGCCAGGCGGTCCTCGAGCACTTCCTCTACGACGTGTGCGGGTGCGCCCCCACCTGGACGATGGGGTCGGTCATCGACACCCAGGTCGAGCTCATCCGCCAGCAGGTGGGCGACGCCCGGGTGATCTGCGCCCTCTCCGGCGGGGTCGACTCGGCCGTGGCCGCCGCCCTCGTGCACAAGGCGGTGGGCCCCCAGCTCACGTGCGTGTTCGTCGACACCGGGCTGATGCGCCTCGGCGAGGGCGAGCAGGTGGTCGAGACGTTCCAGCGCCACCAGGGCATCGAGCTCATCCACGTGCGCGCCGCGGATCGCTACTTCGAGCGCCTCGCCGGCGTGCTCGACCCCGAGGACAAGCGCAAGGCGATCGGCGAGCTGTTCATCCGCATCTTCGAGGACGTCTCGGGCGGGATCGAAGACGCCGGGTTCCTGGTGCAGGGGACCCTCTACCCCGACGTCATCGAGTCGGGCACCGCCAGCGCCGCCAAGATCAAGAGCCACCACAACGTGGGCGGGCTCCCCGAGGACATGCAGTTCGAGCTGGTCGAGCCGCTGCGGCTGCTGTTCAAGGACGAGGTGCGGGCCGTGGGCTCCGAGCTGGGCCTGCCCGACGAGATCGTGTGGCGCCAGCCGTTCCCCGGACCGGGCCTCGGCGTGCGGATCATCGGCGAGGTCACGCCCGACAAGGTCGAGGTCCTCCAGCGGGCCGATGCCATCGTCCGCGAGGAGATCCGGGCCGCGGGCCTCGAGCGCGAGATCTGGCAGGCGTTCGCCGTGCTGCCCGACATCCGCTCGGTCGGGGTGATGGGCGACGAGCGGACCTACGGGTACCCGGCCATCATCCGCGCCGTCACCTCCGAGGACGCCATGACGGCCGACTGGGCGCGCCTCCCCTACGACCTGCTCGAGCGGATGAGCAGCCGGATCATCAACGAGGTCGACGGGATCAACCGCGTCGCCTACGACGTGACCTCGAAGCCGCCCGGCACCATCGAGTGGGAGTGAGCCCACCGTCCCACCGCCCTGGGTGACCGATAGCTCACCGAACGCGATGGACCTGGGGGCGCCGGACCGGTAGCGTCCTGCGCACATCATGAGCTCTGACACGTCGGCCGAGGGAGGGAAGGTCGGTGTCACGGACGACGAGCTGACCCAGCTCGCGGATCGTCACGCCGACGATGTCGCCGCGCTCCACCGCGTGGTGAGCCTGGCCCCCGGCGACCCCGACGAGCGCCTCGCCGCTCTCCTGGAGGCCGGGTGCCACTCGATCGGCCTCGGGCGGGGCGTCGTGCTGCTCCGCGACCCCGATGGTCCCGACGGGCCCGATGCCCTCGTGGTGCGGGCGGCGGCGGGCCCCGAGGCCCACGGTCCGGCCGTGGGCGATCGCGTCCTCGACTGGCGCCTCGACGACGTGCTCGCCCGGCGGGCGACGGTCGCCGCGCTGGGTGGGCCCGGGGCGCCCACGGGTGGCGCCATGGGCGGCGGCGCCATGGTGGCCTGCCCGCTCTGGGTGACGGGTCGGGTGGCGGGGGCCCTCGCCTTCGCCGATGCCGCCCACGGCGGACCGTTCACGTCCTGGCAGCTGGCGCTCGTGGACCTGGTGGCCGACGGCGCATCGCGGATCCTCGAGCACGAGGCCGACATCCGGGCGCTCGGACGCCTCGAATCGCGCGCCCAGGCCGTCGTCGACCTCATGCCCGACCCGGTGGTGCGGGTGCGGCACGACGGCCAGCGCCTCGCCGACGACAGCGACGAGGTGCTCGGCCCGTTCGACCCGGCGGCCGGCGTCCGGTCGGGCCGCGCCGTCGCCGATCCCGCCACCTTCGAGCGTGTGCAGCGCGCCGTGGCCGCCGCCCTCGACACGGGGCGGCTGCAGACCGATGTGTTCGCCGCGGGCGCCGACCACGACGCCTCGCGGGTGGAGGCTCGGTTCGTGCCCGGCGAGGGCGACGTCGTGCTCTGCATCGTGCGAGACATCACCGAGCGCCACCGCGCCGAGCTGGCCCTCGCCGAGCAGGTGGCGTTCGAGGCGCTCGTGGCGTCGATCTCCACCCGCCTGATCGGCTGCGCACCCGACCTGCTCGACGACGCCATCGAGGTCGGCCTGGGCGAGGTGGCCTCGTTCTTCAGTGCCGACACCGCGTTCATCGACGAGCTCTCCCCGGACGGCTCGACGCTGCGGGTCTCGCATCGATGGGCCCGTCGCGACGTCGTCGCCACCCGCACGCGGGGCCAGCGCGTCGACGTCACCGGGTTCGGCTGGCTCACGGCCCGCTTCGAGCGAGCCGGCCACGTCTTCGCGCGGGGCCCGGGCGCCATCCCCAAGGAGGCCACCGAGCAATCGCTCGTCGATGCCGACGACACCGGCGTCTTGTGGGTCCGCCTCGGGTACGGAGGCGAGCTGGTGGGCGTCCTCGGGCTCACGTGGCGCACCCACGAGCCGCCGCCCAACGACGAGGTGCTCGGCCTCGTGCGCTTCGCGGCCGACGCCTTCCTGGGCGCCCTGCGCCGCCGCAGCGTCGCGCTCCTCGCCGATGGCCAGGCCGAGGTGTTCGAGCTGATCGCCCGCGGCGCCCCGGTCGGCACCGCCCTGCTCGCCGCCCGCTCGATGCTCGAGCGCCACACCCTCGGCGCCACCGTGGTGATCGCCACCGTCGAGGACGGCGGCACCCTGTCGCTCGTCACCGATCCCGAGGATCCCGATGCCGCTCGGACCGCGGCCTGGTTCGCCGAGCTGCAGCCCGGCCTCGGGTCGCCCTTCGGCCAGGCGGTCCTCACCGGGGAGCCGGTGATGGTGGCCAACGCGCTCGGCGACCCCCGCTACGGGGGCGAGGTGCTTCCCGACGAGTCGTTCCTCTCGGCCACGATCCTCCCGGTGCGCTCGCCGCGCGACGGCCGCACCCTCGCCGTGGTGGGCCTGCTCGGTCTGGAACCGGGTGCTCCGATCGCCCGCTCGCCGGTGCGCGACTCGGTCCTGTCGCTCGTGACGGTGGCGATCGAGCGCTCGATCGACGAGCGCCGGCTCGCCCACCAGGCCACCCACGATTCGCTCACCGGTGTGGGCAACCGGGCCGCGCTGCTCGACCGCCTCACCCTGGCGCTGGCCCGGGCCCGCCGGACCGGTCGCCAGGTGGCCGTGCTGTTCTGCGACCTCGATTCGTTCAAGGCGGTGAACGACCGCCACGGCCACGACCGCGGCGACCGCCTCCTGGTGGAGGTGTCGTCGCGCATCTCGCGGGCCGTGCGCCCGTCCGACACCGTCTGTCGCACCGGGGGCGACGAGTTCGTGGTGGTCTGCGAGGACCTCTCCGATGCCGACCAGGCCCACACGATCGCCGAGCGCGTGCGCGCCAGCGTGGAGGACCGTGCGGTCGACCTCGGCGAGCTGCGGCTCTCGGCGTCGGTCAGCGTCGGCGTCGCCGTGGCCGACCTGGCGCTCGACGATCCCGACCGCCTGCTGCGCACGGCCGACCTGGCCATGTACGCCCGCAAGCAGCAGCGCGCCGCCTCCCGCGCGGCGGGCGTCGTCGACATCGACGTCGACCTCGCCGGCGTCGAGGCGCGAGCCGAGGCCGTCGATCCGCCGGCCCGTCCTGCGATCGGCGATCGGCGGCTCACGGGCCCGGCCCCCGGTGGCCCCGGCGTCGCCGGGTTCGCAGCCGAGCTGGCGACGGCGATCCGCGACGACCAGCTCCACCTCGCCCACCAGCCCCTGGTGGGGCGCGACGGCAGCCTCGCCGGCGTGGAAGCCCTGCTGCGCTGGGACCACCCGATCAACGGCAGCATCGGGCCCGACCGCATCCTCCAGGCCGCGGAGGCCGCTGGGCTGCTGGGCGAGCTCGGGCGGTGGGTTCGTCGGCGAGCCGTCGTCGATCGCCGCCGGTGGTCGGTCGCGGCAGGGGGCGCGATCCCGGTCCCGGTGCACCTCAACCTCGCCGGCGACGAGCTGGTGGCCCCCGGGTTCGTCGAGCGCCTCGGCACGGAGCTGGAGGAGGCCGGGCTCGATCCCGATGCGCTCGTCCTCGAGGTGCGCGAACGGCTCCTCGCCGATCCTGAGCGTGCCGCCGCGGTCGCCGCCCTCTCGGCGGCCGGCTTCGACGTGCTCGTGGAGAACGCCGGCCAGGGCGGCGTGTCGCTCGCCGAGCTCGCCGGCCTGTCGGTCGCCGGGCTCAAGCTGGGCCGCTCGCTCATCGCCCGCATCCGCGAGGACGACCCGCTCGGGGTCGAGGTGGCGCGGTCGCTCGTCCTGCTCGCCCACGGGCTCGGCTGGCGGAGCCTGGCGGTGGGGGTGGAGCGCGACCACCAGCGTGCCGTCCTGTTCGGCTTCGGGGTCGACGCGGTGCAAGGTCGGGTCGCCGCCATGCCGATGAGCTGCGACGAGCTGGTCGACTGGCTGTCCGAGCGCGCCGCGCGCTGACGCGCCCTAACCTCCCGGCCGATGCAGGAGCTGGAGGGGTTCGAGGCCGACACGTTCGCGGCGCTGGGGTCCGAGCGCAGGGTGTTTCGCGCCGGGTCTGGCCCCGCGGTGCTGGTCATCACCGAGATCCCAGGCATCACCCCGTCGGTGGCTTCGTTCGGTCGGCGCGTGGCCGACGCCGGCTTCACCGCGGTGCTGCCGTCGATGTTCGGCACGCCGGGCAAGCCCGCGAGCGCGGCCTACATCGCCCAGTCCATCTCGTGGGCGTGCGTGTCGAAGGAGTTCGCCACGTGGGCGCGCAACAAGACGTCGCCGGCCACGGCGTGGGCCCGGGCGCTCGCCCGCCACGAGCACGAGCGCTGCGGCGGACCGGGCGTCGGCGTCGTGGGGATGTGCCTGACGGGCAACTTCGCGCTGGCGATGATGGTCGACCCCGTGGTGGTCGCTCCGGTGCTCTCCCAGCCGTCGCTGCCGTTCCCGCTCTCCGCCGGTCACCGGCGCGACCTCAACCTGTCGCCCGACGACCTCGCCACGGTGAAGGCGCGGTGTGCGGACGACGAGGACCTCTGCGTGCTCGGTCTTCGCTTCACCGGCGACAAGCTGGCGCCGCCGGAGCGCTTCGCCCGCCTGCGCGACGAGCTGGGCGACGCCTTCGTCGGCGTCGAGATCGACTCGTCGAAGGGGAACGTCCACGGCATCTCGGCGAGCGCCCACTCCGTCCTCACCGACGAGCTGGTCGACGAGCCGGGCCATCCGACCCGCGACGCGCTCGACCAGGTCCTCGACCTGTTCCGCCGCCGCCTGCTCGGCGGCTAGCTCAGCTCCAACCGGTGCTGGCCACGTCGTCATCGGCCACGTCGTCGTCGGCCCCGTGGGTGGCCCCGTCGGGCGCCGTCCGCTGCTCGCCGGGCTCGAGCACGGTGCCGACCGGGACCGTGCGGTAGCGGCCGGTGTTCTGGTCCCAGACGCGCTCCATGGCGTGCTCGCCCGCCTCGGCGGCGAGGCTGCGCACGGCGGCGAGGCGACGGCGCCGGCCGAGCGGCCCGAGCTTGAGCGAGGCGTAGGCGATCCCGCCGAGCGGGATCGGCATCCAGAACTGCACGAGCCGCCACGAGAGCACGGCGGCACCGGCGGCCCCGACCGGGGCCCCGAACGTGACCAGCAGGGCCGGGAGCGCGGTCTCCACCACGCCCAGGCCCCCGGGGGTGATCGGGATGGCGGCGAGCACGCCGGTCACGCCGAACGCCACGATCAGGTTGATGGGGTTCATCGAGTGCCCGAAGGCCCGCAGGAACACCCACAGGGCCGCTGCGTCGAGCAGCCAGTTCGCCGTCGCCCACAGCACGCCGCGGCGCACCAGCTCGGGCTGTTGGGCCAGCTCCTGGATCCGGTCGGCCATCTGGTGCACGAAGCTCGCGGCCGTGTCCTCCTCCACGAACGGGATGCGCCGGGCGATCGCCCGCAGGACCCGCTCGGCGCGATCGCGCCCCTCCAGCAGGAGGTACACCAGCCCGGCGGCGAACGCGAGCAGGAGCACGCCGACGATGGCCGCGGTCACGTAGGCGGGACGCAGGCCGTTCAGCGGGATCGAGATGAGCAGGGAGATCCAGAGGATCAGGTTGAGCACCACCGCGGAGCCGAGGCCCACGGTGGCCAGGCTGAAGCCCGCGGCCGTGGGGGCCACCCCGGCGTCGGTGAGCAGCCGGTAGCCGAGGGTGCCGCCGGCGGCCGACCCGCCCGGCACCAGGTTCGTGACCGAGCGGGTGGCGAGCTGGATGCGGAAGATCGTGAACAGGGAGAGGCGGGGCTCCTCGGGGAGGGTGACCCGGGTGAGGATCGTGTAGCAGGCCAGGGCGCCGATCTCGAGGCCGACGGCGAGGGCCACGAGCAGCGGGTTCACCTCGGTCAGCAGGGTGGCCGAGTCGCTCGATCGGATGAGCGTCGGGATGACCAGGTAGTAGAAGACGAACGCCCCGACGACGATGTAGATCGTCCGCTGGACCGCGCGCCGAGGCCCCGACGCCCTGCGGCGGGGGGTCACCGGGCGACCGGGGGGACGAGGGCGCGACGCGCCGGGGGCACGGGTCCGATCTGCCCATTCTTCCCCGGAGCCAACCCGTGCGAGGTCATCGGCCCGCGGCCGAGGCCCGGGCTTGCCCGTCAGACCCCGCCGGTAGGGTGCTCCCGATGCCGCCGCACCCCTCCGACGCGTCCCTCATCGAGGGCCTGAACCCCGTCCAGCACGAGGCGGTCGTGCACGACGAGGGGCCGCTGCTCGTCATCGCCGGCGCCGGGTCGGGCAAGACGCGGGTGCTCACCTCGCGCATCGCCCACCTCATCCACACGGGCGTCTCGCCGTTCGAGATCCTGGCCATCACCTTCACCAACAAGGCCGCCCAGGAGATGAAGCACCGGGTGGGGGCACTGGTCGGGCCCGTGGCCGAGAAGATGTGGGTGTCCACGTTCCACTCGGCGTGCGTGCGCATCCTGCGGCGCGATGGGCACCGCCTCGGGTTCCCGTCCAGCTTCACCATCTACGACCAGGCCGATGCCCAGCGCCTCGTCGGCTACGTGATCCGCGACCTCGGGCTCGACGCGAAGCGCTTCCCGCCCCGGTCGGTCCACGGCACCATCTCGGCCGCCAAGAACGACGACCTCGGGCCCGAGGAGTACGCGGCACGGGCCCAGGTGATCTTCGAGCGCAAGATCGCCGACGTCTACCGGGAGTACCAGGCCCGCCTGCTCAAGGCCGGTGCCATGGACTTCGACGACCTGCTGCGCAACGTGGTGGAGCTGTTCCGCACCGAGCCCGAGGCGCTCGAGCACTACCGCCGCCGGTTCCGCCACGTGCTGGTCGACGAGTACCAGGACACCAACCGGGTCCAGAACGAGATGATCCTCCAGCTCGCCGGCGAGCACCGCAACGTGTGCATCGTGGGCGACAGCGACCAGTGCCTCGTCCCCGGCACGATGGTGCGGACGCCGGCAGGCGAGGTCCCCATCGAGGCGATCGAGGTCGGTGACGAGGTGCTCGGGGTCGACGGCTCGGACCGCCTCGCCGTCGGCACGGTCGCTGCGGTCGCCCCCGGCGCCTATCGGGGGCGGGTGTACCGGGTCACGGCCGGCGGTCGCTCGGTGGTCGGCACGCCTCACCACATCGTCCCGGCTCGTGACCCGGTACACC
>ERZ795053.4894-NODE-4894-length-14201-cov-23.625972_pt1 | contig 14201 bp, 6 predicted proteins | sample MGYA00375137_ERZ795053 | MGnify/ENA primary metagenome ERZ795053 (study PRJEB30182, sample SAMN05720284) | activated sludge metagenome | isolation source: Anaerobic digester | place: Hong Kong | collected 2014-12-17 ... | reverse complement strand
ACCGGCCGCGCCGGGCAGCGGCTGTCACATCATCGCGCCGGATGTGGGGCTGGCGTTGCGTCTGGCCGACGCCGGCGACGACGAACCATTGGCGGTGGTTACGCGTCTGGCGTTGGCGCGCCTGGGCATCACCCGCGCGCCGGATTGGCAGATTACCCTGCACAGCGACATCCCCATTGCCAGCGGCATGGGCAGCGGCGCAGCGCTGAGCACCGCGCTGGTGCGTGCGGTCATGCTGGGCGCCGGCCACACAGCTGAACCGGCAGAAGTGAGCGACCTCGTCTACGAAAGCGAGCGCTTCTACCACGGCACGCCCAGCGGTATCGACAACACCGTCGTCGCCTATGGCATGCCCATCTGGTTTGTCAAGGGCCAGCCGCCCGAGCCCTTCGTGCCGGCCCACCCGATTTCGCTGGCCATTGCCGACAGCGGTATCCGCAGCCCTACGAAGGAGACCGTCGGCGATGTACGCCGCGCGTGGAGCGAAGATCCGGCGCGCTACGAGGACATCTTCGACGAGATCGGCCGCACCGTCCTCGCCGCGCGGCATGCGCTGGAAGCGGGCGATTCGCTCGAACTAGGGCGCGTCATGGATGCAAACCAGACTCTGCTGGAGAGGCTCGATGTCAGTTCGCCGGTCCTGGCGACGCTGATCGGGGCTGCGCGGCAGGCGGGCGCGCTGGGCGCCAAGCTCAGCGGGGGCGGGCGCGGCGGCAACATGATTGCGCTGGTCGACGACCGGGTGATGCGACCTGTGTGCGATGCGCTGGCTGCGGCCGGCGCCCGCCGCGTGATCGTAACGCAGATTGGCGGCACGCAAGCTTGACCTGCGTCCCATACCGCTGCAACGTCCGGGGCGTCTACGCGTCTTCCGCCTGGTCGGCGAGGGGCAGCCAGAGGTTGAAGGTCGCATCGCCGCGTTCGCCGTGATCGATCGCCAGGCTGCCCGCATGGAGCGTCGCAACGTGGTGGGCGAGCGTCAACCCCAGGTCTGTATCCATCTCTTCTTTGGATCGGTTGTCCGTAGTGGCTCCGACGTAATGGTCGCTCGGAGGCAACGGCGGGGGATTCACCCGGTCGCACCAGAGCTTCAAGCCGGCATAGGGAAAGCGTTCCTCGATCGAGCAGACGATCTCGGTTGCGTCCGGGTGCCGCACCCGCAGGACGTACTCGAAGATCCGGTGCAGCGCCTTGTCCAGCAGGCGCAGATCGACGCGAACCGTCAGCGTGTCGTGCTTGTCGAGCAGACGGACCGGCAGCGGCCCGATCACGCCGGACAGATCCAATTCCTGCAAGATATCCCGCCAGAGCGACCACGCCTGGACCAGATCCAGGTCGTGAGGACTCAGCGTGCGGCTTTGCAACTCGGCCAGCAACAGGAAACTCTCGATCAGGTGCTGGAGCCGGTGCCCGCCGTCAAGAATTGCATCGGCAGCCAGCCGCATCTCGTTGATATCGATCTGATCGGTATTGCTGCTGGCGAGCAGTTCGGCATAGCCAAGGATGAAGGTGAGCGGCGTACGAAACTCGTGCTGGAGCAGACCCACGATCCGGTTGCGCAGGTTGTCCATGTTGCGCTCGAGCTCGGCCAGCATCAGCCGCCGGCGCTTGACGGCGTTTTCGATGGCGGCGACCAGGTCGCTGCTGTCCACCGGCTTGCTGAGGTAGTCCTCGACGCCGATGGCCTTGGCGCGCCGCTGGTCCTCCGTCGTCGTGCGCGCGGTGAGGAAGATGAAGGGGAGCAGGCGCAGTTCCGGGTCGGCCCGTGTCTGCTGCAGGAAGGTGTAGCCATCCATGACCGGCATGTTGATGTCGCAGACGATCACGTCCGGCTGTCGTGCGCGCACCGATTGCAGCGCTTCCAGGCCGTTGTAGACCTGCTCGACCGAGAAGTCATACGAACGAAGCGTCTCGGCGATGGCCAGATTCAGATAGGGATCGTCCTCGACGATCAGAACGGACGCCTTGCTTTCGCCAGTCATAGGTGGTTGCGTGCTGCTCACCCTTCCGCGCTCTGCACAGGTTTGAGCACGAGCACGCCGAGCGGCGGCAGCCGCAGCGGCGCCGAGAACTTGCAGTTTTGCCAGGGCAGCGCCTCGGCCAGAATCAGGCCGTCGTTGGTCACGCCGCTGCCGCCGTAATCGAGGTTGTCGCTGTTGATTACCTCGCGGTAGGCGCCACCCAATGGCAGGCCGACGCGGTAGCTGTCGCGCACCACCGGCGTGAAGTTACAGACGAAGACGAGCATTTCGGCCGGGTCGTTGGCACGGCGCTGGAACGAGAGAATCGACTGCTCGGCGTCGGTGAAGTCGATCCACTGGAAGCCTTCCCAACTGTAATCCACTTCGTAGAGCGCCGGCTCGCGCTGGTAGAAGTGGTTGAGGTCGCGCACGAAGCGCTGTATCTGCTGGTGGTCATTCCATTCGAGCAGGTGCCAGTCCAGGCTGCGTGCCTCGCTCCACTCGGTCCACTGGCCGAACTCGCTGCCCATGAAGAGCAGTTTCTTGCCCGGATGGCCGGTCATGTAGGCGTAGAGCGCGCGTAGGTTGGCGTACTTACGCCAGGCGTCGCCCGGCATCTTGTCCAACATGGACTTCTTCAGATGAACGACTTCGTCGTGGCTGAAGGGCAGGATGAAGTTCTCGTGGAAGGCGTAGATCAGGCTGAAGGTGATCTCGTTCTGATGGTAGCGGCGGAAGACCGGATCCTTCTCGATGTAGCTCAACGTGTCATGCATCCAGCCCATGTTCCACTTGTAGTCAAAGCCGAGCCCGCCCATGTAGGTTGGCCGCGTCACCATGGGCCATGAGGTGCTCTCCTCGGCCGCAGTGATGGCGCCGGGCGCGTTCTCGTGTACAAGTTCGTTGAAGCGGCGCAGGAAGTCGATGGCCTCCAGGTTTTCGCGGCCGCCGTATTTGTTCGGCACCCACTGGCCGGCCTCGCGGCTGTAGTCGAGATAGAGCATGCTGGCCACGGCATCCACGCGCAGGCCGTCGATATGGTACTTTTTCAGCCAGAAGAGCGCGTTGCTCAGGAGGAAGTTGCGCACCTCGTTGCGGCCGAAGTTGAAGATCTTGGTGCCCCAATCCTGGTGCTCGCCCTGGCGCGGGTCGGCGTGCTCGTAAAGATGGGTGCCGTCGAAGAAACCCAGCCCATGCGCATCGCGTGGGAAGTGCGCCGGCACCCAGTCGAGCAGGACGCCGATACCATTCTGATGGCAATGATCGATGAAGTACATGAAGTCATCGGGCGTGCCGAAGCGGCTGGTCGGCGCGAAATAGCCGGTCACCTGGTAGCCCCACGACCCGTCGAAGGGGTGCTCGGTGACGGGCAGCAGTTCGATGTGGGTGTAGCCCATCTCCTTCACGTAGTCCACCATCTGGTGAGCCAACTCGCGATAACTGAGGAAGGCGTTGTCCTCGCCGCGCCGCCAACTGCCGAGATGGACTTCGTAGATGTTCATGGGCCGATTCGGTGCCTGATGCTCGACGCGATTCGCCATCCAGTCGCCGTCGCCCCAGCCATATTCGTCGATGTTCCAGATGCGCGAGTCCGTGGTCGGCCGCACCTCGAAGTAGAAACCGTACGGATCGGCCTTGTCGACCTCGTACCCCATGAAGCGCGACTTGACCGAGTATTTGTAGTGCATGCCCTTCGGCAGATTCGGGATGAAGGTCTCCCACACGCCCGACTCGCCGTGCATCTGCATGACGTTGACGCGGTTGTCCCACAGGTTGAAGGGGCCGACTACGCTGACGCGCAGGGCATTGGGCGCCCAAACGGCAAAATGTACGCCTTCGACGCCATCGACGGTCATCATGTGAGCGCCAAAGCGTTCATAGCTCTCCAGGAAATTGCCTTCGCCGTGCAGATACAGGTCGAACTCCGAAAGCTGCAACGGGAAGCGGTAGGGATCGTCGAGTTCATATTCCTGGTCGTCACCGCCCGTGACAACCAGCCGGTAGGGGAAGGCAGCCTTACGCCGCGTGAAGACCGCTTCGAAGAGCCCGGCCGGATGGACCAGTTTCATGGCGGTGCGCTTGCCCGTCTCCGTCTCCAGCACGGCAACGCCCTTGTCCATGGGGCGGAATGTACGAATCGCCAACACCTCTTTGCCGTCGCGCGTGACGACGTGTGCTCCGAGGACGCTGTACGGCGCCCCGTGATAGCCGCCGGCAATCGCATCCATCTCGGAAGCATCGACGGTCGACTCCGGTTTGGACGCGCGCGCGCTCTTCTTCGCCGATTCAGGATCCTGTGCCGCGACCGGCTGCTCGGCATCGGCAGGCTGTCGGGTCGTGCCGGCATCGTTTGGTTCGATTGGCTCTGTCTTGCTGCGTGCCATGGCTCACCACCTATCTTTTCAATTGAGAGGTCGATTTTCTTCGTACTGTCGTCTGCAAAACCCGACGCATGGCCGGCAAAAACATGTTCTCGGCAATGCCGTCCCAGCTCAATGCCGCACGGATGCGCTCGCCACTTTCCAGCCGAGCGCTGCGGACGGCATCGTCGACTGTCAGACGCTGCGCCAGTGTGTGGGCGGCCGGCAGGCTGTTCTTCTGCTCGACCCAATCACGCACGCCCTGGTCTATGGCCAGCGCATCATACGGGCTGCCCAGCCAGTAGCCTGGCGGCATCTTCACATAGTCTGCCACAATGACGTTTTCTGGCAACTCGCCGGCGGCCTTGCGGAGGGCCGGCACGCTGCCACAGACGTTGCTCATACACACCGGCGTCCCGGCCAGTGCTGCCTCCGCCGTCCGCAGCCCAAACGGTTCGTAGATACTCTGGCCGAAGACGAGGTCGGCGCCGTGCAGACAATCCGCCACCGTCAAACCCGGCGGCATGCGGCGACCCAACGCACCTTCGCCCCACCCGGCCTGGTTGATCAGGATCGCGCGGACGTTGCCGGCGCGGCGGTTGAATGGTTCGAACGCCTCCAGGTACAACGCCGCCTCTGTCTCGCGCAGGTCGCCATTGCCGGCCCGGTGCTGCACCGGCCAGCCGTATTCGGCTTCCCACGCCGTCAGCTCTTCGGGCGCATGGCCGTCCGCCGTGGACGACGAAAAGAGCAGGTAGAGCGCACGGCAGCCCTTGCGTTTCAACTGCCCGTCCAGGTGCTCCAGGACGCGCACGTCGCGCCAGAGTCCCTTGCTCACCGTCATGGGGTCGACGTGGGTGAAAACGAAGTCAGGTTCGAAGCCGGCCAGTGCGGCGGCATATGCGCGCAATCGCCCGGCCGCATCCGCCCGATCCGCCGGCGTTACGGCTTTTCCGGTCATCCCAAGGGGGACGACCTCCAGCGGAACGCCGGCAAAGCGTCCGCCGACAAAGCGCAGTTCGTCCGCGACGTGCTCGCTGACGGCCAGTACGGCGTCGCAGGTCGTCGCCAGTCGCAACAGTGCGTGCTCGGGCAGGTCATCCTGGCTGCCGTAGATGGTCTCCAGCGCCAGCTTGGCGACCCTGGCCTTGGCCATCACGTTGTAGAAACTGGTGTCATGGCCGGCGCGCCGTTCGACGATCTGCCGCGCGGCGGGTGTTTCGTACGCATAGAAGAGCGTGCGCCATGCCGTCGGTTCGTCCAACTCGGTCGCCAGCAACAACGGCATGCCCAGACTGCCGTGGGCGATGGCGATCTTTGGCCCGTCGCTCGCCGTTGCGCCGATCGCAGCGAGCGCGGCCAGGAGCGGGCGTGCGGCATTCATGGCCAGCGTGTAACCGGCATCGCCGTCGTGGCGCTGCGAATCCAGCCCGAAGCGTTCCCAACACGCGTAGCGAAAGTCGTTGCCGTCGGCGCGCACCGCCTGCGTGGCATCGACGAGCAGAACCTCGTGCGCATGGCGGCCGCGGCGCAGCGTGCCATAGAGTACGCTGATCCCGTAGCGCCGTTCCACCTGGCGGATCGCCACGCGCTCGCGCTCGGTCACGCCCGCAAAAATGCCGAGTCTGCCGCTGTACAGGATCGAGAGCGCGCTCTCGCGGCGCAGCGCATCCAGGCTGCCGGTGAGTACGCCGGCCAGCACTGTGCGTTCAATCTGCGCGTTGTAGGCGTCAGTCGCCAGCAATCCATCCAGCACCCAGGCGACCGGATCGTCGCTCTCGATGCCGGCGCGCAGGCTCGCATCGTGGATTGAATGAACAACCAGTGAAATCACGGCAGACACTGGAATCTCTTTCTTGGGCAAGCGATGGGCCGGAAGCTGACAGGGAGTGCATCGCGCCGGCAAGTCATGTTAGTATGCGGCACCACGCAAAATAAAACAAACCAACGATTTACAATCGACGAACGTCATGCGAGCCGCTTTCGCGCACGCCGGCTGCTGTGATCTCGATGAACTCCGCGTTGCGCTGCAATTCCTCGATGCTATGCGCGCCGCCATAGCTCAACCCGGAGCGCAACCCGCCGACGAGTTGGTAGACGATCTCGGCCACATGCCCGCGATAGGGCACCACCGCCTCGACGCCCTCCGGCACGACCTTGTCCCAATCCTCCTGGTCCTCGGCACTCTCGTCGATCCCCTGGCCGTCACGCTCGGCCGCGCGGCGCCCCATGGCCGCACCCAGCGACGCCATCCCGCGTACGACCTTGACCTTCTGCCCGTCGCGGATGACAGGGGAGCCGGGCGCCTCCTCGCAGCCGGCAAAGAGGCTCCCGATCATGACGATGTGCGCGCCCGCTGCCAGCGCCTTGACCAGGTCGCCCGACGTCTTGATGCCGCCGTCGGCAATGATGGGAATATCGATGCCGGCCGCGGCCAGCCCGCTGGCTGAATCCATGATGGCCGTCAGTTGCGGCACGCCAAAGCCGGTCACGATGCGAGTCGTGCAGATGGAGCCGGGACCGATGCCGACCTTGATGGCGTCGGCGCCGGCCTCGGCCAACTCGCGCGCGCCGTCAGCCGTGGCGACGTTGCCGGCCACAATCTGCGCGTCGGCAAAGGCGCGGCGCAGGCTCTTCACCATGTCGATGCAGTGGTCGGCGTGGCCGTGGGCAATGTCGAGCACGAGCAGGTCGGCGCCCGCCTCCAATAACGCCTCGGCGCGCGCCATCTCGCCGCTGCCCACGCCGATCGCCGCGCCGACGCGCAGCCGCCCCTTGCCGTCGACGCTGGCCTGCGAACGTTCCTCGACGCGCACCACATCGCGCGAGGTGATGAGGCCGACCACCTTGCCGTCGCGATCGACGACCGGCAGCTTCTCCAGGCGGTGCTGGTAGAGCAGGGCGCGCGCCTCGGCCGACGTGACCGACGGGCCGACCGAGACGATGTGGTCGGCGCGCGTCATGGCCTGGGCAACGGTCAGCACATCGTCAGGCGCCAGCAGGATGTCACGGCGGGTGATGAGGCCCACCAACTTCTTGTCGCCGTTGACGACGATGAGGCCGCCCACGTCGTGCTGCTCCATGAGCCGGTCCGCCTCGGCGATGGACGCGTTTTCCGCCACGGTGTAAGGGTTGTCGACCATGAGGCCCTGGGCGCGTTTGACCTTGTTCACCTGGCGCACCTGCTGCTCAACGCTCATGAAGCGGTGCAGCACGCCCATGCCGCCGGCGCGCGCCATCGCCACCGCCATCTCCCATTCCGTCACTGTGTCCATGTTGGCGCTCAGGATGGGCGTTGCCAGCCGGATGGTGTTGGTGACCGCGGCGGAGGTATCGACATCACGGCGCGACGCGATGGGCGAGCGTTTGGGAACCAGCAGGACGTCGTCAAAGGTCAAGCCCTTGTGTGCCCGAATATTCATTGCCTACTCTCCTTGCGGTATGTCGGTCGCTATGAGACCGCCTGTACGCCCGCCAACCCAGATGCTCTCGTTGGCCGCGACGAGCGCCGTCACCTGATCCGCCGGCAGCACGGTCGTCGCGGTGGCATGCTGCCAGCCGTCGCCCGCGTCGAAATAGAGCCCGTCATCGGCAGTGGCGACCCACAGCGACCCCGGGAGGGCAAGGATGTGCGAAATGGCGCCCTCACCGGCCGCCGGGATTGGCGCGGAACTGCCATCGCGCAATTCGGCCAGGCCGCTGTCGGTGCCGACCAGCAGGCTGCCGTCGTCCGCCGGCGCCAGCGCCGTCACCGTGTCGCTGGGCAGATCCACGTTGTCGCTGGTGAGCACCTGGAGCTGGTTGCGCTCGAAGCGGTAGAGACCGCCGCCATCGCTGCCGATCCACATGGCGTCGCCTTCGGCCAGCAGGCTGCGGATATCCGCGCTGGGCAGGCCGGTCTCTTCGGTGAGGTTGAAGAAGGTCGCACCGTTCCAGATGCTGATGCCGCGGTCGGTGCCCAGCCAGATGCGCCCGCGGCTGTCCTCGGCGATGGCCTGGACCGTCTCGCCCGCCAGCCCGGCCGTCGTCGTGTAGACGGTCCAGGTTTCGCCGTCGAAGCTCGCCGCGCCGTCGCCGCCGGCCCAGATCAGGCCGGTGCTGTCGGCAAGGAGCACGCGCACGGCGGCGGGATCGATGTCGCCGGCAGGGGCCAGGGTGGGCGGGCGATCGGCCCCTTCCACGCGCTGGATTCCCGCGTCGGTGGCGAGCCACAGCGCGCCGTCGCCGTCCACGGTCGCCGCGCCGATGGCGTTGCCGCGCACGGCCTCGCCCGCCCTGGCAAAGCGCCGCCATGCGTCGCCGTCGAGGACGCTATACCCGTCACCGGCCGTGGTGTAGTAGACGCGGCCGGCGGTGTCGAGCGCCAGGCGGGTGAGCGGGCCGGCCGCCATGCCCTGTGCGCCGGTGAAGGCCGCGACACAGCGGGATTCAGCGGGATCGAAGCGGCACACAGCGCCGTCGATGTCGCCCAGCCACAACGTCCCGTTGTCCGCCGGCGTCAACCCGGCAATCAGCCGCAGCGGGAAGCCCGCATCGCCGACTTCTTCGGCGCTGAAGACGGTCCAGGTTTCGCCTTCCACGCGATAGAGCGCGCCGTCGCCGCCCAGCCAGACCGCGCCGTCGACATCCACGGCAATGCTCCCGATCCGGTTGCTCTCCAGTTGGCTGTTGGTCGCGTCATAGAAGGTGGAGTCCGGCCCGGCCGCGACGGTGACGCCGTCGTTTGAAACGACCCAGATCTCGTCCAGATCGCCGACGACGGCCAGCGCGGTGACGTTGTTGGAGGCAAGCCCGCTGCTGCGGTCGAGGTGGCGCCATTCGTCCTCGGCGGCATCGTAGATGTCGATCCCGTGGCGCGCGTAGCCGACGACCAGGTAGCCGGCCTCGGCGTCGCAAGCAAGCGCCGAGACATCGTCGTAGCTCAGCTCGCTGTTGGCGCTGTCGCGCAGTTGCCAGCCGCCGGCGCGCGGGTCGACCACTTGCAGGCCTGAATCGCTGCCAAAGACGACGCCGAACTCGGGCAGCGCACAATCGGCGACGGCAGTCAGCCGCGTGCCGGCGAGCCCGTCGACGGAGGTGAACTTGACGGGCGTCGTGCTGCCGCGCGTCCAGGCCAATGCGCCGCCATCGGAGGCGATCCAGACCGTGTTGCCGCTAATGACGAGGTCGTTCATGAAGTTGCTGTCGCTGACGGCCTGCCATTCCAGCGCGGCGGCTTCGGGCTGTGGCGCAACCGGTGAAATCGCCGGCAGTGGCGTCGGCAGCGTGATCAGCGGCGTCACCGGCAGCGTGGTGGTGATGGCTGGTGCGGTGGCCGTGGGCGAGAGAATGGTCACGCCGGTGATGGTCGCGGTGGCACGTACGGTGGGCAGCGGCGTCACCGTTGCTGCTGGCGCCGTCGTGGTGATGGTCGCTGTGGCAGGTGGCGCGACTTCGGCCAGGGCGGTGGGCGTTGCGTCCGGCGCAAAGAACTGGACGCTGGCCAGCACCGCGTCGAGTTCAGCCGATGTTGCGGCCTCCCAGCGTTCCACGGGCGCGGTGGCAACGGTGACGAAGAGGCGATTCTCGTCCGGCTGTGCCACGACGATGCGCCCGGCAATGGGCTGGCCGGCCTCTTCGCCGGTCAGCGGCGCGCCGATCGCCTCCTGGCCGGCGACGCGCTGGGCAGTGGCCGGGCCAACCGCGACGTCCCCCTGGCGCACCAGCACGTCGGCGTACTGCGCCAGCACGTCCTCCAATGTCTGGCCGGCGCGCATGCCAAAGGCGGCATTCGGTCCGGCGTCCATGACGATCGACGGCGCAACGGGCAGGTCGGGCGCCGTGCCTGTCAGTTTGGCCACGCTCTCCTGGATGGAGACAGCAAAGCCGGCCAGCGGCTGGAACTTGTAGCCCGCTGCGTCGACCACGATCTCGGCGACGAGCGCCGGCGCAGGCGTGGGTGTCGCGGTCGGCATGGTTGTGGCCGTGGCCGTCGGCGTTGGGAGCGGCACGATGACGGTGGCCGGCTGGCTGCGCAGGGTCAGGATCAGCAGGGCGCCCAGGGCTGCCACGAGCAGCAGCGTGATGGCGACCGAGAGGATGCGATAGAAGGACGATTGCACCGGGCGCTCCTTTGGAAGAGGCCGTTTCACCGACGAGGTTTCATGATAGCTGGGGCTTTGCCGGCGCGGCGCGTGCCGTACCGGCGATGCCCGCGCGATTGTAACACCGGCGCACGCGTGAGACAAAGCGTTTCAGGTAAGTGCAGGCATCGTCTATGCGCCATGAACCGGGCGACGCGCGGCCGTTCCGGTCGCTCTGCCGTACTTTGGCGTACTTTAGCGATCGGAATATCCAAAATTGGTCGAGGTATTGACACCCTGTGCTATACTCTATGGCTATGAAGCGTAGAATTGGGATGTCTTCCACTCGGATCATCGTCTTCATCACCGCCGGACGCAACGTCGGTGGTCTCCTCGCGCTTAGCTAGCCCGCGGACAGCGTTCACGCGGGCGCAATTGCCACCCAACCAAACCAGCCCATGATCGTGTCATGCGGACGTCGCCGCGTCTTCGGCCGTCCTGGTGACAGCGATTGACACACATCAACCTTGAGCAACAACCGACAGGAGTTCAAGATGTCGAACAAATATAGCCCTGCCGAGATCGAGCCCAAGTGGCAGCAGATCTGGGAGGAGCAACAACTGTATCGAGCGACCGAGGACCCGGAGCGCCCCAAGTGGTACGCGCTGACCATGCTGCCGTACCCGTCGGGCGATCTGCACACCGGCCATTGGTACGCCTATACGCCCAGCGATGCCGGCGCGCGCTACCGGCGCATGAACGGTTACAACGTCCTGTTCCCCATCGGCTTCGATGCCTTTGGCCTGCCGGCGGAGAATGCGGCGATCAAGCGCGGCGCGCACCCGGTGACGTGGACCTACGCCAACATCGAGCAGATGCGCACGCAGTTACGGCGCATGGGCGCCATGTGGGCGTGGGAGCACGAGGCGGTGAGCTGCGATCCCGAGTATTACAAGTGGTCGCAGTGGTTCTTCCGCAAGTTCTACGATGCCGGCATCGCCTACCGCGAGTACGCGCCCGTCGACTTCTGTCCGACGTGCAACACGACGCTGGCACGCGAGCAGGTCTGGGGCGATGATCGCCATTGCGAGCGCTGCGGCACGCCGGTGATCAAGAAGAACCTGGAACAGTGGAAGTTCCGCATCACCAGTTATGCCGACGAGCTGATGGACATGCTGAACAACATCGACTGGCCCGAGCGCGTCAAGGTGATGCAGACCAACTGGATCGGCCGCAGCTATGGCGCCGAAGTCACCTTCCGCACCGAGCAGGGCGACCCGGTGGAGATCTTCACCACGCGGCCCGATACGCTGTGGGGCGCCACCTTCATGGTGCTGGCGCCGGAGCACCCGCTGGTCGGCAGCGTCACGTCCGACGCGCAGCGTGCAGCGGTGGAGGCGTACCAGGAACAGGCCAGCCGCATGGACGAGATCCAGCGCGGCGCGGCAGACAAGGAGAAGACCGGCGTCTTCACCGGCGGCTATGCCATCAACCCGGTCAATGACGAGCAGATTCCGATCTGGATCGCCGACTACGTGATGATGGGGTACGGTACTGGCGCGATCATGGCCGTGCCCGCGCACGACGAGCGCGACTTTGCCTTCGCCACGAAGTACGGCCTGGAGATCCGCCGGGTCATCACCGGCCCGGACGGCGCAACCGGCCCGCTGGAGGCCGCCTATGATTCCAAGGACACGGGCGAGATGATCAACTCAGGTCCGTTCGACGGCACGCCGGTCAAGGGCGCCGTGGGCAAGGTCACGGAGTGGCTGGAGGCCAACGAGCTGGGCCGCGGTGCGGTCAACTACCGCCTGCGCGACTGGTTGATCAGCCGCCAGCGCATGTGGGGCGCACCCATCCCGATCGTCTATTGCGAGACTTGCGGCGTTGTGCCGGTGCCGTATGAGGACCTGCCCGTGCTGCTGCCCGACGATGCCGAGTTCAAGCCGACCGGTGAGAGCCCGCTGAAGTACCACGAAGGCTTCCGCTACGTGAAGTGCCCGACGTGCGGCGGCGACGCGGAGCGCGAGACCGACACGATGGACACCTTCATGTGCTCGAGCTGGTATCAGTATGCCTACATCTCGCCGTACTGGAAGTCGGGCGAACCGCTGAAGGCCGACGACATGCCGTGGGAGAAGGAGAAAGGCGATTACTGGCTGCCGGTCGACCAGTACACGGGCGGTATCGAACACGCGACCATGCACCTGCTGTACACGCGCTTCTTCACCAAGGCGCTGCGCGACCTGGGCGTGGTCGATTTCGACGAACCCATGCAGCGCCTGTTCAACCAGGGCATGATCCTGGGGCCTGACGGCGAGAAGATGTCCAAGAGCCGCGGCAACGTCATCAACCCGGACGAAGTCGTCGACCGCTATGGCGCCGACACGGTGCGCGGCTACCTGATGTTCATCGGCCCGTGGGATCAGGGCGGTCCGTGGGATCCGCAGGCCATCGAAGGCGTGCACCGTTTCCTGCACCGTGTGTGGGCGGTCGTCACCGAGGATGTGCAACTGGAGAAGCCGCTGCTGGATGCCGGCAGCGCAGTCGACGCAGCCCAGGAGCGCGCGCTGGAGCGCAAGCTGCACCAGACCATCCTGAAAGTGACCGACGATATCGAGAACTTCCGCTTCAACACGGCGATCGCCGCCATGATGGAATTCAACAACACGCTGTTCAAGGCGCGCGAGACAGGCGTCGTCAATACGGTCATCTGGAACCAGGCCGTGCGCGACCTGATGCTGATGATGGCGCCCATCTTTCCGCACATCGCCGACGAACTGTGGCATCGACAGGGGAACACCTCCAGCGTGCATCGCCAGCGCTGGCCCATCGGCGACCCCGAGAAGGCGCGCGAGGAGGAGATCACCGTCGTCGTGCAGATCAACGGCAAGGTGCGCGACAAGCTGGCCGTGGCGCCGGGCACGCCGGGCGAGGAACTGGAGCGACAGGCGCTGGCGCTGTCAAACATCGTGAAGTGGATGGATGGCAAGCAGGCCCGCAAGATCATCGTCGTGCCGGACAAGCTGGTCAACATCGTGATGGGATAAGTGCTATCCAACCCGGTGCTGTCCGGGGCGATTCCGACGATTACCTTACGCTTTGCCAATACAAAAGCGGTATTTCCTTGCTGTCAGGGAAATACCGCTTTTGTGTTAGCGATCTTTAAAGTGGCATTAACCTTGATTTTTGCGAAGTGTGTTATCTTTATAATACGTTGTGAAAGCTCATTGGGATTTTCGCCTAATTGATTTTTGTGCGAACCGCACAAGACGGATTTCTGAAATCGAGCTATCATCCTATTCAGTAGATAGAGATGCCGCGTAGAACAGGATTTCTAGAGCAACCTGGTAATCACTCAAGGCATCTTGCACAGTTGTGCCGACTCTGCACATTTTCTGCGCCAGGCGGGTCATTCTTGAACTTTGTCGTCAGGTAACACGGTTTGCCGGACGCTTCACCAGTACTCGATCGGCAGGCTTGCGCCATTCTCTGCGCCAAAGGGGGCCATAGATGATTCAAAAGAACCCTTCCTCGCGACCCGGTCATATTCGCGTCACATTTGAACTGCCGTCCTGTGTTTGGGCGGATCGTATTTATGTTGCCGGCACCTTCAACGACTGGGACGAACGGGCGATTCCCCTGGTTCAGGGACGCGATGGTGTCTGGCGCGCCACCGTCGATCTGCCGGCCGGTCAGCGCCACGAGTTTCGGTATCTGATCGATGGGCGCTGGCAGACCGACTATCATGCCGACGGCTTCACCGACAACATTTACGGCAGCCACAACAGCATGGTCGATCTCGAAAGCGCGCGAAC
>ERZ795053.4893-NODE-4893-length-14202-cov-15.484343_pt1 | contig 14202 bp, 19 predicted proteins | sample MGYA00375137_ERZ795053 | MGnify/ENA primary metagenome ERZ795053 (study PRJEB30182, sample SAMN05720284) | activated sludge metagenome | isolation source: Anaerobic digester | place: Hong Kong | collected 2014-12-17 ... | reverse complement strand
CTGAATCCCTAGGAGTTAAAGCGGTAATCCGCGCACAGCTTACGCTGCGAGCAGTTCACCTTCAGCAAAGTTGTCGTTTGCAACTATGTTGAGTGGGCTTCTAAGGGAGCCCAAGCCGGCGAAGGCCTCGTCTTTACACGTCCGTCGATCCTATTTCGGCCCCGTCAGAAACAGGCCCGGTGAAAAGGCCTGAACCTGCTTTTGGTGGAGCCGCCGGGTACCGCCCCCGGGTCCGAGCCGCTTATTACACGCGCGTTTATCGCCATAGTCCGAAGACAAGTCCAATATAGGGGGAGGCGGTGGCCGATGAAAGAGGCAAACGCGGTGGATGCGTTAACCGTCGGCAAAGCCTGTGGATGGTGGCCGGCCCCTATTTGTCGGGTGGTGGGGATTTGGCGTCGCTTACCGGCAACAGAGGGATCACCAGTTCTGGCTGGTCGCCAGTCAGGGAGCCGAGGAAGGCTGTAATCTGGTCAACCTCTTCCGGCGACAATGTCTGACCAAGCTGGACTTCGCCCATCACGGCGACAGCGCGTTTCAGGTCGGGCTCGGAGCCGGAGTGAAAATAAGGGGCCGTCTCAACGATGTTGCGCAGGGTTGGCACCTTGAAGAAATAATCCTCCGCCGCGTTCCCGGTTATGGCGCCGCGCCCCTTGTCGTCTGGCGGGAGATAGACCGGTCCCGGTTCGGAGAAGACCCCGAATTTCTGGTACATCGTTCCACCGAGGTTCACGCCGGAGTGGCAGGCTATACAGCCCGTGTCGATGAAGAGGGTGAGTCCCGCTTTCTGGTCTGGTGTCAGCGCGCCCGCGTCGCCGCGCAGGAACTGGTCGAACGGCGCGTTCGGTGTGATCAGGGTCGCTTCAAAGCCTGCGATGGCCTTTTGCGCGTTTTCGAGTGTCACGGCATCCGTCTCTCCGGGAAACGCTTTCGCGAACATAGGGGAATAGCCCGGCAAGGCGAGAAGCTGTTCCGTCACGTGCGGTTGGGGCGAGGCCATCTCGACGGGATTGACCAGGGGGCCGCCGGCCTGCTCGACGAGATCCTTCGCCCGTCCGTCCCAGAACTGCACGAAATTGAATACGGCGTTGTAAACGGTCGGCGCGTTCCGGCCGCCGCGTTCGCCGTGGAAGCCGGCGGAGAATGGCGAATTGTCCGCGCCGCCGAGGCCGGGATAGTGGCAAGAGGCACAGCTGATCGAGTGGGTGGCTGAGAGCCTCGGATCGAAGAACAGCGTTTGTCCCAGCTTGATCAGTTCAGGGGAGGAGGTGACACCTTCGATTGCCGGAGCTTCGACCGGGACAGGCTCCAGGAAATCACGGGCACGAAGAATCAACTCGTCGGTGGTTTCCGCCAGGGTTGGCGACGATGCCTGCGCTTCACTGCTATCGACTTCGCTGGCACCCGGACGTGCGGCCTCGCCACCTGGCGAGCAGGCGACGACTGTCATCATGACGGACAGGGACGCCGCCAGCAAAAGGGTCTTCGTTCTTGTGTCTGCCATGGTCCACACTCCGATGCCGCATTCCATCAATGCTACGCTTGGAGCGTTATGGTCCCAACAGTCTTGCCGTAAGCGCCTGCTTACGGCGTGAAACACCCTATGATACAAGCCATGAAACGGTGGATCGTACGCGCAATGACATACGCACATCGGCTTTGTTCTTTGCTGATCGCCGCGGTCAGAGCTCTCATGACCCCGACCGTCTGCCAAATGCTAACGCACCAACGAAGCCAGCGGATATCTCTTCAGGGACTGTGATCGGCGCGAGGACGACAAGTTTGATGATAAGGCGCGGCGACGAAAACTCACGATCCTTCGGTCCACGCATGCTGACTGTGATTGCGTCGGTTGTCGTCGTTCAGACCATTGCGGCCGTGTTCTTCATTGCCGACGCGCTGCTGGACATCGCGCCGGGCGTTCAGGTGGCGGGCGCTTTTTTCCACGGATTAGAGCTTCTGGTGGCGCTGGCGCTGGGAGCGGGTGTGGTGATGGGTGTACTGGTTCTGCGGCGCCTGATCGCTGAGGCGAGGCAGAGAGATCGGACCGTAGCGCTGGCCCGCGGCGCCATGGCCGAAATTGTCGAGCAGCGCTTTGCCGAATGGGGGCTGACGGACGCCGAGAGTGAGGTGGCGCTCTTCGCGGTCAAAGGGTACGGCGTGGCGGAGATCGCGCGTCTGCGTGACTCTGCCATGGGAACTGTGCGCGCGCAGCTCAGCAGGGTCTACGTCAAGGCGGGTGTGACCAATCAGGCAATGCTGATTGGCAGCTTCATCGACGAATTTCTGGATGTCATTCCGGTACGGGGACCCGGGAGGAGCCTTGTTCAGACGCAGGGTACAAAAGCACCGGCCGGGGCGCAGGGGAATACCGAAAAGGCTGATCTCGCTGCGGGCGGATCGAACGTGCCACGTTAATACAGCACGTCGCTTTCGCCGCGTTCTCCGAAGCCGTCGGCGATCAGGCTTGCGATGGCTGTGACTGCCTCGGCCGCGTCGGGGCCGCTGGCGGCGAGTTCCACTTCGCAGCCCTGTGCGGCGACCAGCATCAGGAGATCCATGATCGAGCGGGCGTCCGCTTCCTGACCGTCATGGCTAACGATGACTTTCGACTCGTACTCGGCCGCCAGCTTGGACAGCTTGGCCGAGGCCCGCGCGTGCAGGCCCTTGCGGTTCACGATGGTCACGCTCTGGCGGGCTTCGGTCACGGCGGCGGTCACGTCACGAGGACTTCGCGAGGAGTTCGGACGCGATATTGATATAGCGCCGGCCGGCATCTGCCGCGATGCGCGCTGCCTCCGGCAGGGACAATTCTGCCCGCACTTCAGCCAGTTTGATGAGCATGGGCAGGTTTACGCCGGAAATCACTTCGATATTGCCCGAATTCATGATCGACATGGCGAGGTTGGACGGGGTGCCGCCGAACATGTCCGTCAGGATGATGACGCCCCGGCCGATGTCGCAGGCCTTGGCGGTTTCGCGGATCTGGTCACGGCGGGCCTCGATATCGTCCTCGGCCTCGATCGAGATGGACCGGAATCGTGGCTGCTCGCCCACGACATGTTCTGTCGCAGCGACCAGTTCCTTCGAGAGCTTGCCATGGCTGACGACGACGATGCCGATCATGCCGACCTTTCAAGATAAAATGACGAACTTGTCATGCTGCCATGGCGAAAGGGGGCGTCAACCCGGATTCAGCTGCACCCGATGACGCTTTGGTCCGGCTAGTTGCCTGAAAGACCCAGTACGTCGTCCATACTATACAGACCAGGAGACTGCTTAAGCGCCCAGGCCGCTGCTTTCAGGGCGCCTTCGGCGAACATGGCCCTGTCCAGAGACGTATGACTGATCGTCACGATCTCAGTATCCGATGCGAAGCTGACTTCATGTTCGCCGATGACCCCGCCCATGCGTCGGACCGAGAAGCCGATCGTGCCAGGCTTGCGGGCGGCGTCGGGGCCGTCATAGGGGCCCGCCCGGAGGGCCTCGAGCGTCGATCCGCGCCCTTCGGCGGCGGCTTCGCCCAGCATAAGCGCGGTGCCGGACGGCGCATCCACCTTCTTGTTGTGATGGCTCTCCAGGACCTCGATGTCCCAGTCCGGGCCGAGGCTGGCTGCCGCGCGCCGGATCAGCGTCTCGAGCAGCTTGATGCCGAGCGCGAAACTGCCCGACTTGACGATCACGAGGCCTGCCGCGGCGCGCTCGACCTGTTTCTCCTCGGCCGGGGAAAAGCCCGTCGTGCCGATGATCGCAGCGCGCACGCGCGTGTGCTTCAACGCCTCAAGTGCAGCGAGCGTCGCGGCAGGGCGGGTGAAATCCAGCCAGACATCTGCTGAAGCGGCGGCAGCGACGGGATCCGACTGCGGCTTCACACCGAGATGCGGGATGCCGGCGAGGTCGCCAATGTCCATGTCGAGATGCGGCGAGCCGGCGACTTCCGTGCCGCCCGCAATCGTGAGGCCGCGCCGGTGGCCAACGGCCGCGAGCTGGCGTCCCATGCGGCCGGCGACACCGGCAATGGCGACTGAGAACGAATCGGAGGGCGGGGACGCGATCATGGCGCCCCTTATAGCGGCCTTTCCGGGCGGGGAAACAGGCGGGCGCGCCTCTTGGATAAACGGCCTTGCGCGACGGGGGCAAACCGGAAAAAGTTCCGTCGGTCTGGACCGAGAGTAAGACCCCCGATAAATGCCCGGAAGATTGCCTGGTCGGGGCCCGAACAGAGGGCGCTTTTGCCTGGATACACGTAGTGAAAAGGAGCCTCCCGCATGAAAACCCGCGCCGCCGTCGCCTTCGAAGCCAAGAAGCCGCTCGAGATTGTGGAGGTCGACCTGGAAGGCCCCAAGGCCGGTGAGGTCCTGATCGAGATCATGGCGACCGGCATCTGCCACACCGATGCCTACACGCTGGACGGGTTCGACAGTGAAGGCATCTTCCCGAGCATCCTCGGCCATGAAGGCGCGGGCATCGTGCGCGAGGTCGGCCCGGGCGTCACCAGCGTGAAGCCCGGCGACCACGTGATCCCGCTCTACACGCCGGAATGCCGCCAGTGCAAAAGCTGCCTTTCCGGCAAGACGAACCTCTGCACCGCGATCCGCGCCACGCAAGGAAAGGGCCTGATGCCGGACGGCACGAGCCGCTTCAGCTACAAGGGCCAGACCGTCTTCCATTACATGGGCTGCTCTACCTTCTCGAATTTCACCGTCCTGCCGGAAATCGCGGTGGCGAAAATCCGTGAGGACGCACCCTTCGACAAGGCCTGCTATGTCGGTTGCGGTGTCACCACGGGTGTCGGCGCGGTGGTCAATACGGCCAAGGTGCAGGTGGGTGACAATGTCGTCGTCTTCGGCCTCGGCGGCATCGGCCTCAACGTGATCCAGGGTGCGAAGATGGCGGGCGCCGACATGATTGTCGGCGTCGACATCAATGACACGAAGGAAGAGTGGGGCCGCAAGTTCGGCATGACGCACTTCGTGAACCCGAAGAACGTTGCGGACATCGTGGCCCACCTGGTCGAGCTGACCGGCGGCGGCGCAGACTATTCCTTCGACTGCACGGGCAATACGACCGTGATGCGTCAGGCCCTCGAATGCTGCCATCGCGGCTGGGGCACGTCGGTCGTCATCGGTGTTGCGGAATCCGGCAAGGAAATCAGTACACGGCCTTTCCAGCTGGTGACGGGCCGGAACTGGCGCGGCACGGCCTTCGGCGGCGCCAAGGGCCGTACCGATGTGCCGAAGATCGTCGACTGGTACATGAACGGCAAGATCCAGATCGACCCGATGATCACGCACGTCATGCCGCTGGAGCAGATCAACACCGCCTTCGATCTCATGCATGAAGGCAAGTCGATCCGTAGTGTCGTCGTCTACTGATAATCAGAATCCAAAGGGAGAACTAAAAATGTACAGCCACATGATGGTCGGTTCGAACGATATCGGCCGATCCAAGACATTCTATGATGCCGTGTTTACGGCGATCGGCGGGCGGGAGGCGATCCTCGATCCGAAGGGCCGTCTTGTCTACCTGCACAAGGACGGCGTATTCCTGGTGACCACGCCGATCGACGGCGAGGAAGCCACCTACGCGAATGGTAGCACCATCGGTTTCGCCATGGATTCGCCCGAGCAGGCCGATGCCTGGCATGCGGCCGGCGCAGCCGCCGGCGGCAAGTCGATCGAGGATCCGCCGGGCTGGCGCGAAGGCGGCGGCCAGCGGCTCTATCTCGCCTATCTGCGCGATCCGGACGGAAACAAGCTCTGCGCGCTGTTTCGCGGTTAGGACATTTCCGCCCGGCTCCGGTCGGGCGGACTTTCTTTCCCGCATTTCTTGACCTTCCCGGCCTGCCTTCGTACGCAATGGCATTCAATTGGGGGAGTGGAGACATGATTGTCTGGTCAGGTTGGGGGATTCTCATTCTCGTTTTTGGTGCTGTCGCCGCGTTTGGCGATATCGCGCTCGTTTCGGCCCTTTCGGGTACGCTGAGCGACGGCGCCGCCGATACTGTGCCACTGACGGCGCGGATCGCCGGTTTCCTGCCATGGATCGGGGCGGCCGCTGCGGCATGGTTCATGGGCCGCAAGGTCAACACGAAAACCGAGCAGGTGCTGATCAATCCCGAGACCAACGAGCCCGTCGTGATCCGCAGGGGCGGCGGGCATTCGCTGTTCTTCATTCCGATGCAGTACTGGGCATTCATCCTGTTGATCGTCGGTGCGTTCGCTTTCGTCGAAATGGCCGATCCGGCATTCCTGTCCAGCTGATCGGGAAACTGCCGGAGCCGCCGGTATCGCGCGGCAACGGCACGGTGTAGGCTGCAGGCCTGCTGAATCGGAAAAGGGGGCGGCGCATGACCGGCCTGACCCATTATACGCTGCTTGCCGACGGCGAAGTGGTGGAACCCAATGCGGAGTTCGGCACGGAAACGGGCCCGGCCATCATGGCCATGAAGGTGTGGGCAAAAGACCCGGACCAGGCGGTCGACATGATCGTCGACATCGGCCAGCAGCTGGGCTTCCGGCCCAGCGGGGAATTGCAGGTTTTCGTGACCGAGCCGGAAGAACCGGAAGAGGACGAGCCTTTCGGCTATGACGTTCAGTTCACGGCCTATTCCGAGGATGACGAGATTGACGATGCCGGCGATGACGACGAGGATGAGCCGCCGGAATGGGTCCACTGATCCCATTGGCCCCACATGAGAAGGACTGGACCCGAATGAAAACGCTCAACGCATTCCTGATGGCGCCGGCCGCGCTGCTCCTTTCGGCCTGTGTCCTTGTCGACGCGGACGAGGTGACGACGACCAAGCCGCTGGTTGTGGACCATTACACGGCGGCCGTGGTTTCGGACGGGATGAAGCTGCCCTTCTCGAAGGCCGTAAAGGCAGGCTCGACGATCTATCTTTCGGGGGAGCTGGGCATCGACTATGCGACCAATACGCTCGTGCCGGGCGGACCGGGGCCGGAGACGACGCAGATCTTCGCGAACATGGAACAGACGCTGGCGCACTATGACGCGGACCTGTCCGACATCGTGAAATGCACCGTGTTCCTGGATGACATGTCGAAGTTCGGCGAGATGAACGCGGCCTATAGTGCGGCACTGCCCGATCCGAAGCCGGCACGCTCGACCTTCGGGGCGGACGGTCTGGCGCTCGGCGCGGCCCTCGAGATCGAGTGCATCGCGGTGAAGTGATGCCGGGCTGGCGGGATCCGGACGATCCGGTCGACCTGACGCCGGTCGGTTCGGCGGCGATCCGCTGGGTGATCGAGCGTGCGATGGCGGACAGCAATCGCGTGCAGGCGCTGGCGCCGTGGAGCAAGGCCTTCGTGGCGCACATGACCAACGGGCTGGAGGCACCTCTCAAGGCGGAGATCATGGCGCGCTATCCGCAGCTCGAATATTTCGAGGATGCCGGCTCGCCGCACAACCAGCCGGACGAAGGCTTTATCGAGGACGGGTTCGCCGTCTCGTTCCCGCGGCCCTGGCCGAAATGGCCGTGACTATTTGCGGTAGGGTTGGACCGGCAAATTGGCTGCGGTCCAGGCCATCATGCCGCCGCGGACATTGCTGACATCCGTGAAGCCGGCGCCGGCGAGGAGTTTCGCTGCCTGGGCCGAGCGCATGCCGGATCGGCAGATGACGGCGACGGGCTGCGAGGTGTCTTCCTTGAGGAAGCCGTAGATCGTGTCGACCATGCGCGGGTCGCCGAGCGTGACCGTGCGGGCGCCTCTCGCGACGCCGCCGCGCCATTCCTCCTCGGTGCGCACGTCGACGAGGACGAGGGCTTTCTTCCGCACGCGGTCATGTGCCTCAGCGGGGTCGAGCTGGGTCACGGCGGGCTTGCCGCTTTTGCCGCCGCCGAAAAGCCGGTCCAAGAATCCCATGGCGATATTTCCTCAGGTGCCGATGGGACGCCTCTAGCATTGCGCGCGGGAGCGCTGAAGGTGCGGCGCCTGCGGCAGATGCAGCTGGTGCTCTAGGCGAGGGCGAGGCGATAATTGCGGCGGGTGAGGCGCGCGGGCAGGGCGAGCGTCTTCAGCGCCTCGCCGCCCGTGGCGGAGAGGAGCGCATCGGCGCGGGCCTTCGCCTCGCCGTCGAGGGCGGCATAGGCGTCGAGCGCGCCCTGCAGGCGGTAGAGCGCGAAGGCGCGGGCGGCGGCCTGTCCGGCATGGCCCTCGATGGAAATGGGGATCATGCCGAAGCCGCGGGGCAGGTCGCTGCCGGGGGCGGCGGTGGCGAGCCAGCCCGCGAAGAGGGCGTTCGTCGCTTCGAGGGCGGGCAGCTGCTCGCGCATCTGGCGGGCGAGGAGGGGGAGGAGCGTGTCCGGCACCGTGTCATCGGCGGCGAGGGGCGAGACGTCCTTGGCGCCGGCATGGGTGGCGGCGACCCAGTCGGCCACGCGGGGCGCGGTGCGGCGCATCAGCTCGCCCGGCACAGGATCGCGCAGGAGGTGAGCATAGAGCGGGCCGATGAAGGCGAAGTCGGCAAGGCTCGCGCGTCCGCCGAGCAGGAAGGGGTGCGCCTCAAGATGGCGGCTGAAGTCGGTGAGGAAGGCCTCGTAGGAGGCTTCGATGCCGGGAATGGTCTCCGGCGTCACGCCCAGCATTGGCGTCATGCCGCGGAACATCTGGCCCATGTTGCGGCCGATCTCGAACTGTTCCTCCGGGCTCGCCTCCGGCATGGAGAGCGCGCCGAACTCGGTATAGGCCCATTCCTCGCAATAGGACCAGCGATAGTGCATGGCGGGGATGACCAGCCATTCGTCGGCATAGAGGTGCAGGAGCTCGCCCACGAAGCGCTGGAACGGGCCTTCCGGCTGGACCGGCGGGGAGCGCTGCTCGCGCGCCTCGACATGGGCGATGATGTCGGCGGTGTCCTGCACGATCTCGCCGTCCGGCATGGCGGCGACCGGGATCACCGGCCAGCCGACCTTGGGCAGGATGACCGAACCGAATATCTCGCGTGCCGCCAGCACTTCCTCGTAGTCGACGCCGCGCCAACGGAGATAGGCCCGGGCCTTGCCGGTGAAATAGCTGACTTCGGCGCCATAGAGCGTGTAGGCGGACATCCGTGTTTCCTCTTGTCATTGTGGCACTGCTTGTGCCGCAAGTCCGGGGAGGCCCGCAAGCCCGCACTTGAGGAAACGCCCGGCGCTTGACGTAAGGGACCGAAACGTGTTGGCCGTTGTCGCCTGATTGCATAACCGACCCGAGGAGCCCCGTTTCGTCCCATGACCCAGCTGACCCCCGTCTCCTCCTGGAAATCCTTCGGCGGAAATCTTTCCGTATACGACCATGACTCCGCCGTGCTCGGCTGCAAGATGCGGTTCGCGGTCTATACCCCGCCGCAGGCCGCCGACGGGCCGGTGCCGGTCGTCTGGTATCTCTCGGGCCTCACCTGCACCTGGGCGAACGTGATGGAGAAATCCGGCCTGCAGCGCGCGGCGGCCCATCATGGCGTGATGGTGATCGCGCCGGATACGAGCCCGCGCGGCGAAGGCGTGCCGGACGACGAGGCCTATGATCTCGGGCAGGGGGCAGGCTTCTACCTGACCGCCACCAAGGAGCCCTGGGCGAAGCATTTCAAAATGGACCAGTATGTCACCGGCGAGCTGCCGGCACTGGTCGCGGCGGAGTTCCCGAAAGCCGATATGGGAAAGCAGGGGATTTTCGGCCACTCCATGGGCGGGCACGGGGCGATCACCCTGCACCTCAAGAATCCGGAGACGTACAAATCCTGTTCGGCCTTCAGCCCGATCACGAGTCCGGCGCGCGTGCCCTGGGGCCAGAAGGCGTTCGAGGCCTACCTGGGCCCGGTCTCCATTGCATGGGAACAGTACGACTCGACCGAACTGGTGAAGGAGCGCCAGAGCCGCGCGCTGATCCTTGTCGATACGGGCACGGCAGACAGTTTTCTCGAAAAGGAACTGAAGCCTGACATCTTCATCGCGGCCTGCGAGAAGAACGGGCAGGCGCTCGATTACCGGATGCGCGAAGGCTATGGCCACGACTATTATTTCATCGCCACATTCATGGACGATCACATCGCGCACCATGCAAAAGTGCTGAAAGGCTGAGGAAAGGGTTCGCAGGCCCTTCAGCTAGACGATGAAGGGTCCGCAGACAGCCGATTCCCCGGTGCCCTACAGCACCCGGCTGTGCACGGATACCTGAGTGGGGCAGGCACCTGCGAAATTCTGTCCCGCGCTACACCGCTTTGGCATGGCGCGCTTCGGCCGGCTTGTATCGGCCGTCAAAACACTGTGCAACCGTGCGCAGGAGGAGACGTGCCTCCTTCGGCACACTGACGATGCTGCCGTCGATGCGGCAGATGCCTGCCGCCTGCAGGAAGCGGGCGGTTTCGAGGGCGTCAGCAAGACTGCCGGGCGCGGCGCCCATCTCCCTGCACACGGCGTCCACGTCCACCCAGAGCTGGCACATAAGCTTCTCGATCGCACGCGCGCGCAAGCGGTCATCATCTGTCAGCATGATGCCGCGCTCCGATGGGAGCCGTCCGCCCTCCACAGCGGCGCGCCAGGCCGTGCGCTCCTTGAAGTTCTGCACATAGCCCTGGGTGAACTGGGAAATCGAGGTCGAACCGATCCCGATTAGCGTGGCGCACGGATCGTCGGTATAGCCCTGGAAATTGCGTCGCAGCGTGCCTTTGCGGGCCGCGCGGGTCAGCGGATCGCCTGCCTCGGCGAAATGGTCGAGCCCGATGGCGTAATACCCGGCATCGGTGAGCGTTGCGGCGCCTGCCTCGGCCTGCTGGAAGCGGGGTTCAAGGCCCGGCAGGGCGGCTTCCTCGATGGCGGCCTGGTGCTTGGCGAACCAGGGCACGTGCGCATAGCCGAACAGGGAGACCCGCGCGGCGCCCATGTCGGCAGCGAAATGCGCGGCCTCGACAACGTCGTCCACCGTCTGGTGGGGCAGGCCGTACATCAGGTCCATGTTGATCGCGTGGATGCCCTCTGCGCGCAGGCGCTCGATGCCGTCGACCAGAAGCTCGCGCGGCTGCAGGCGGCCGACCGCTTCCTGCACTTTCGGGGCGAGGGTCTGCACGCCGAAGCTGACCCGGGTGACACCGGCAGCGGCCATGGCGTGGATGAAGTCCGGTGTCAGCGTCCGCGGGTCGACCTCTACGGCGACTTCCATGTCGGGCCGGTGGCCGAAGGCGCGACGGGCATGCAGGGCGAGGGCCTTGAAGTCTGCCGCGGAGAGGGCGTTCGGCGAGCCGCCGCCGAAATGCAGGTGGGCCATGCCGGCATGCGGGCCGATGGCGGCCGCCCAGAGGTCGATTTCCTTGTGCAGGGTCTCGAGATAGGCGGCGATACGGGCATAGCCGTTCGGCACGCTGGTGGCACAGCCGCAATAGAAGCAGAGCTTCTCGCAGAAGGGCACGTGGATATAGACCGAGATCGGCTGGTCCGGTGCGACAGAGGCGGCCCAGACGCGGGCCTCATCCTCAGCGACGCGGGGTGTGAAGTCCGCCGCCGTCGGGTAGCTCGTGTAACGCGGGACGGGCCGCGTGGCGAAAGTGGTCCAAGCCTGTTTCATGGAGCCTATCTAGCAGCGGCGCGGCGAGCGGGGATTACGGGGTTTCCCCTAAGCGGGCCGGTGCAGGGCGCGCCTCGACGCCGCAGGCCGGCAGGCGTAGGCTGGCTAAATCAGAAGGAGTGACCCCCATGATCCGTTCCGCTGCCTGCGCCGCCGCTTTCGCTTTCCTTTCGCTGCCAGCCCTTGCCGGACTGGAGGACTTCCAGCCGGGCACCGTGGTGCCGGACTATGGCAAGTTCGCGCCGGTCGAGGGCGTGACGCTGCCGCCGGAGACGGAATTCAAGGTCCTGTTCGACGTGGCCGACGGCGGGCCTGACGATGACGTCAATCGCGGCATCGACAGCGCGGCCCGCTTCCTCAACATGAATGCGCACGCAGGTGTTTTGCCGGAGAACATGAAAGTGGTCATCGTCCTGCATGGCGGGGCTTGGAAGGACCTGCTGACCGACGAAGCACGCGGGAGCGTCAATCCGAACGCGCAGCTGATCGCCGAACTGCAGACCGCCGGCGCGGTGTTCGATCTTTGCGGACAGACGGCCGCGGCGCATGACGTTAAGCCGGACATGCTGCTGCCGGGCGTCAACATCGTGCTCTCCGCCATGACAGCGCGCGCGATGCTGCAACAGGAAGGCTATACGCTGAACTAGGCCTCAGGCGAGGGCTTCGGCGAGGAGCCAGATGCCCTCGCGCTCGGCCTGCCGGCGCTCGACGAGGAGGCGGGCGACCTGGTGGTCGTCGTCGAAGACATTGCCGGTGAGACTGTCCAGCAGGGCCTTGGCGAGATTGTCGAGGTCCATCCAGGGCGGGTCGCCGGTATATTCCATCATGATGTGTACGGAATATTCGCCATAGCCGGGGCGGAGGGGCGGGAAGTCCTTGCGGAAAAATTCCTTCAAGAGGGTCTTGTAGTATTTCGTCTGCGTGGTGAGGCCGGTGCAGCGCACTTCGAGCGCACCCTCATCGGTGATGCGCGCCTGAACCTTGCCGGAGCGGACCCAGTCGGCGGTCAATGATACCTCTGGGTGCGTTTCTGCTGGCGCGCCTCGATGGCGTCCTTGGAATCCTTGAGGCCGAGGCCGGTCGCCTGGCGCAGCAGCTTGATGGCCTGGATCTTCTTGCGGGCGTCGAGTTCGGCGTCGATCTCCATCCACTTGGAGACGGTGACCGTCTTCAGCGCGGCCTCGATCTCGGCCTGCGACATCGGGGTGGGGGAGAGGGTGTCGGTGCGCTTGCCGCTGGACAGCATCCGCCCCAGGAAAAAGGCAGCGAACACCGTGAACAGGACTTCCGGTTCGAGGATCTTGTCGAGATAGGCTTCCATGCCGGGCCCCCTCTGTCTGTCCGCCCCGTTCCTCCTTAACCGAAGCCGGGCGGCAGGGCGACCCCTTGGCCGCCTGCCCGCAACGGGCCCCGGCCGGGCCGCAATCCGGCCCCGCTTGCGCGCCAGATTGCGGGCCGTCACGGAGCGTGGCAGGAGATGCGCACCGGCCGTATGCCGGAAAGGGGATGATTGATGAGAACGACACTGATTCTGGCTGCCGGCCTGGCCGCGGTCCTGACGGGCTGCACGCCGAAAGCCGCCGCGCCTGCTGCAGACGATACCGCCACACCGGCTGAGACCGCTGCCGCCGATGCCTGCCCGGACGACGGCCCGCGCCTTGCCGGCACCGGGCTCTGCGCTGGGCGCGCGGTCAACTATCTCGACCCCTATAGCGACTGGGAGCCGCCGGAAGGCTGCGGCTGGGTGATGAACGAGGCGATGATCGGTGACGGGTCCGAGGCGCTGCTCTACCGCGCGGCCGAGTGCAATGGCGTGGTGACGCAGCTGGAGGTGAGTGCCGGGGCGCATTCGGCCTCCGTGATGCTGGTGCAGCATGCCGAGGCGGGCGATGCCTGGGCCGGGCAGGAAGTGATCCGCCTGTTCACGGCGCCGGCGGACAATCCGCAATTCGCGCTGCAGGACATTCTTGCTAACTTGCCGGACGACGAGCGGTCGATCTGTGAGATCCAGAACAAGCAGGTGGGCGGCTGGCCGTCCGACGCGCTGGTCATCGGCCCGACCGAAACGGCCCGGGATACCATGCCACAGGACGAGCCGATTGCCGCTTGCGGCGACTTCGGCCTCAACGAGGACGCTTCGAACTACTGGGTGATCAAGCAAGGCCTCGCCTGGTTCTTCACGCTGGGTCAGGAAGACCCGGGCTTCGATGCCCAGTCGATCCAGCTGATGCGCAAGGAGGCCGACGGCAGCTGGTTTGCCGTGGAATAGGGGCTGCGGCGGCGGGGGCAGTTGATTGCGGGCAGGCTTGGGGCTAGTCCCGCTGCCAGCAGATCAAGGAGCCCCGCGCCATGGCCAATACCCGCACCGAAACCGATACGATGGGACCCATCGAGGTCTCCAACGACGCCTATTGGGGCGCGCAGGCCCAGCGAAGCCTCGGCAACTTCAAGATCGGCTGGGAGAAACAGCCTGAACCGATCATCCGCGCCATGGGGATCGTCAAGAAGGCCGCCGCGCAGGCCAATATGGAACTCGGCAAGCTGGACCCGGCACTCGGCAAGGTGATCGAGCAGGTCGCCGAGGAAGTCATCGAGGGCAAGCTGAACGCCCACTTCCCGCTGGTCGTGTGGCAGACGGGCTCGG
>ERZ795053.4891-NODE-4891-length-14206-cov-5.061621_pt1 | contig 14206 bp, 7 predicted proteins | sample MGYA00375137_ERZ795053 | MGnify/ENA primary metagenome ERZ795053 (study PRJEB30182, sample SAMN05720284) | activated sludge metagenome | isolation source: Anaerobic digester | place: Hong Kong | collected 2014-12-17 ... | reverse complement strand
CAACGCCAATCCTCTCCGTCCGCGATCTCCAAGTCCATTTCCAACTGCAAGAAGGCATTGTCCGTGCCGTCGATGGCGCCAGCTTTGATGTCCACATGGGGCGGACGCTGGGCATTGTCGGCGAGAGTGGCTGTGGCAAAAGTGTGACCACGCGCGCGCTGCTCCAGATTATCGATCCACCGGGGCATATTGTGGGCGGCTCGCTCTATTATCGTCCTGACAACAGTGATCGCGTGCTGGATCTGGCCCAAGTCGACCCCGAAGGGGCGGAGATGAACGCGATCCGCGGCGGCGACATCGGCCTGATCTTCCAGGAGCCGATGACCTCCTTTAGTCCGGTGCATACGATTGGCAACCAGATCATGGAGGCGATTCGGCTGCACCATCCCATCAGCAAAGCCGAGGCGCGCGAACAGGCAATTGAGTGGCTGCACCGGGTCCACATGCCCAACGCGGCACAACGGATAAACGAGTATCCCTATCAGCTCAGTGGTGGCCTGCGCCAACGGGCGATGATCGCGATGGCGCTCTGCTGTAACCCGCGCATCCTGATCGCGGATGAACCCTCGACCGCGCTCGATGTGACAACGCAGGCACAAATTCTCGATCTGCTCGGCGAGTTGCAGGCCGAACATGGCATGGCAATTATCTTTATCACCCATGATTTGGGGGTTATCGCTGAGATCGCAGACGATGTGGCGGTTATGTATTTGGGGCGCGTGGTGGAGGAGGCCCCAGTTGATCAGATCTTCCATGCGCCGCAGCACCCCTACACCCGCGCCTTGCTCACCTCAATGCCCAATATTTACAGCCAATCGCGGGCGCGGCTGCCTTCGATCCAGGGCTCGATCCCCCATCCACTCAACCGCCCGGCGGGTTGCGCGTTCCACCCGCGCTGTCCATCGTTTATGCCCGGCATCTGTGAAACCGCAGAGCCGGAGCTAATCGCACTGACGCCGACGCACCAGGTGAGTTGTTTTCTCTATGAAGACCGCGGTAAAGCCGAGCGCAAAGCAGAGACGAAACCAGCACAAGTAGCGGTTGCTGCCACCAATGGTCACGCGACGCCGGCAAAGGAGCGCAGCGGCCAAAGTGGCGTGCCACTGCTCGAAGTCAAGAACTTGACCAAATTTTTCCCGATCCAAAAGGGCTTTTTGCGGCGGGTTGTGGGCCATGTACGTGCGGTGGATGATATCAGCTTTACGCTCAACCAAGGCGAGACACTGAGTCTGGTGGGTGAAAGTGGCTGCGGCAAAACAACGACGGCGCGCTGTGTCTTACGTGCCATCGATCCCACTGGCGGTACGATCATGCTGAAAGCGCACACAGGCCAGACAATTGATTTGGCCACGCTCAGCGAATCCGCGATCCGTCCGCTGCGGCGCGACATGCAGATGATCTTCCAGGATCCCTTCTCCTCGCTCAATCCACGGATGACGATCTTCGATGTGATCGGTGAACCACTGTTGGTGAACGGGGTAAGCAGCCGCCGTGAGCGGCAAGACCGCGTGGAGCAGTTGTTGAAACAGGTCGGCTTGCGCCCCGAATACATGGACCGCTTTCCGCACGCCTTTAGCGGTGGCCAGCGGCAACGCATTGGGATTGCACGGGCATTGGCGCTCAACCCGCGCTTTATCGTCGCCGACGAAGCAGTCTCGGCGCTTGATGTTTCGGTGCAGGCCCAGGTGCTCAACCTGATGATGGATCTGCAAGACGAATTGGGGTTGACCTATCTCTTTGTCTCGCATGACCTGAGCGTGGTCAATCAGATCAGTGATCGCGTCGTGGTGATGTATGTGGGAAAGATCGCCGAGGTCGCCACGCCACAGCAGTTATTCAGCAATCCCAAACATCCCTACACCGCCGCCCTCATCGCCTCGCTACCCAAGGTCGACCCGCGGCTACGCCAGGAGCGAGCACCCCTGCAAGGCGAAGTTGCCAACCCGGCCAATCCACCGAGCGGCTGCTATTTCCATCCTCGCTGTCCCTATGCCGTCGAACAGTGCAAGCAGGAAAGTCCGCCGTTGATTGAGATCGAGAATGGGCGGCTGGTAAGCTGTCACCGCGTGCACGAATTGGAATTGGTTGGCATTGAAAGCTGAGAATCGTTTGCTCGCAGCGGCACGGTATACCGTGCCGCTGCGAGCAAACTGTTAAAACCAATTCGCCTTATCCACCACATTGATCAGCGGCTCGCCGGCAGCAAGTCGCTTGGCGTTCTCCAAGAAAACAGCAAATTGTCGTTCGTCAATCCCCGGCGCATCGTGGACCGCGATGTGCGGCGTGAGGATCACGTTGGGAATGCTCCACAGCGGATGGTCCGTCGGGAAGGGCTCAGTTTCGTAGACATCGAGCGCGCAACCCGCAATCTCGCCCGCCTGTAGCGCGGCGGTCAAGTCCGCAATCTTGGTGGTGGCACCACGGCCAATGTTGATGAAATAGGCGCTCTTCTTCATGCGCTGAAAGCGTGATCGGTGCCACATGCCCTCGGTTTCGGGTGTGTGCGGCACGGTCACAAGCACGAAGTCGGCCTGCGGCAGAAGGTCATCGAGGTCGGCGGGCGGATGGGTTTCTGTGTTCGGCACCTCATACTCCCAGCGCGCGTCGGTACCAATGACACGCATACCAAAGGCGTTGCAAAGGCGTGCCGTCTCGTGGCCAATCCCACCCAGCCCGACAATGAGCGCCGTTGCCTCTTTTAAGTCAATGTACTTGCTCTTGCGAGCGTTGACATCCCAGCGGCGCTCCCGCTGCGCGTCCATGTAATAGGGCAGGCCACGTGCCAGCGCCAGTGTGTACATGAGAATGTGCTGGGCGATATGGTCATTGTAGACGCCGCGCGGGTTGCAGATTTGCACCGGATGTTCGATCAGCTCCGGGTAATAAAAGCCGGCGGGTGGACCGGCGGCCGGGCTCTGGATCCAGCGTAGGGTTTTGGCCGCGGCGAGTGCGTCCGGTGGCACAACGCCAAAGGCAGCATCTGCGTCTTTAATCGCCTCAACCGCCTCTTCATCGGTTTCGGGCATACTCACCTGATACTCCGGCAATTCGGCCACGAGTTGATTGGCCCAACGCATGGTCTTGTCGCCTTGCGGGGGCATCATCACTAATTTCGGCATCAATGGTTCCTCTCTGTGTATTGCGCTCATCAGCCAGCAGTGTGAGTAACTGACTTTTCGTCACTGGTGAACGAATCACAACTCACACGTTTCATAGATGAGCTGTGTATTTTGGGTCAATTGCTTGCTCAAAATCATCGTAGCGTATCGCTCAATGCGTGTCAAATGACTTTTTGTATACATTTGTATACAATCGTGGCGATGTCCTATAGTAATCCCTTTACGATTCGCTGCCCGACATACGGGCAAACCCTGCCAGGTAACGAGTCTTCACGATTGCTCCGGCAACTGTGCCCAATAGGCCAACGCCCGCTGCAGATAGATAAACCCATACCGCTGCTGAGTGATGGGATTATCAAGCCGCTCCTGGCCGCCGCCAATCCGCATCATAAAGGTGGCATAGTCCGGGAGCGCGGCAATTTCGTCAGCCGCCAACAGGGGCGTACCCTGCAAGCCACTCATGTAAAGAAAAATCAGCCCATAATAGATGCCACAGAAGACGCGCATGTGGGCGTAGACGGCCGTTTCGTCTGCCGTGAGTGTGCGCTCGAAGTAGGCGGTGAGAAAGGCAGTTTCCATTGCTTCGCTGCGAAAGCAGAAGAAGTTGGTGCAACAGGCGAGATCGAAGTAACGATTCTCCTGCCCCGCCGCGGCCCAGTCAATCAGCCACAGCTGCGTGCCGTCAAAGAGCAGATTGCCAGGGTTGATATCGCCGTGGCCGGGACAGAGGGAAGCGGGCTCCCGCACCCACGGTTCCAGTTCTTGCAGAAGCGTCAGGGCAGCGGTCACCAGATCGTTGGCCTGGAACGCCGCGGGTAGCCAACCGGCAAGGGTCATGGCTTTGTCGAAGATTGAGTCGCCACGGGGCAGCGCCGGTCCCTGGTGTAACGTGCGCACCAAATCCGCCAACAGGGGTAGCAGTGGCGGGCGGTCGTCCCCCCAAGGGAAGAGCGGTTGGCTCGCCACAAAATCGGTGATGGCAATTCCCTGCTCGGCATTGGCGTAGTGGAGCCGTGGCGCAATTCCCAGCGTATTGAGCGTTGTCATCACCGCATGTTCGTGCACCAATTGATTGTGTTGGTCATCCGGCGCGGTGAGGCGTGCGACGTAGTGGCTGTCGTTTGCCACAATGTGGTAAAGCGTGGCAGTCGACAGCCCGCCCCCCAACTTTCCCACGCAAGACCACTGTTCGCCCAGCCCCGCATCCTGCAGCGCCGCCGCGATCAGATCACAGTGCTCGGCGCTCATTTTAACTTGTTCACCCATTGCCCACTTCCCTTTGTTTGTATCTGTCAATTCTCTGGTACATGCGCATTGCGCCAAATCCAGAACCGTTCGAGCCATACTAACATAACTAACGTTAGTTGGAAATTACAAGGATAGTGGAAATGCAGATTGCCATTCACATTGTGGTAGAAATCGGGGTAACTGCACTGACAATTTGCTCGATCGATGCCATCGTCACCTGCCGTTCGGTAATCTGCGGCAGCACGATTGTGCAGCCCCAACGCTCTAGCCGCGTCAGCGAAGCCTTGGTCTGCGGATGGGCCCACAAGCCCCGATTCATCGACGGCGCGATGATTACCGGACAGCCCGCACCTAGCCCATCGGCGATCATGGCAGTTGCCAGATTGTCGGCCAGGCCCAGGGCAATTTTGTTAAAGGTGTTGAAGGTGCAGGGCGCAACGAGGAGTGTGCCGAAGGGATAGCGGTCGAGCGGTTCCTGGCGATAAGCATGGATCCAGTGATTGCCGGGGATCGCCATGAGGGGAGCCGGTGGCGTGACCTGAGCCACGTTGGGCGTGAGGACCGAATAGACCGTACGCTGCTGCGCCAGCAACGCACCAATCAAAGCGGGCACGTGAATCGCTGTACCGGCACCGGTCACAAACAAAAAAACTGCGGATTCGTCACCCATGCATTTCCTCCGTCCCGTTCAACCTTCCTCCACACGACAGAGAAATTATAGGCGAAAGTAAGGCATTATCCCCAATCGCCGTACCACCCACTGCCCAACCATCCCACTGGCCCACTGTCTTACTGTCTTACTGTCTTACTGACCCACTGTCTCTACGGTCAACAGACCAACACCAACGCCTGCCCCAATGCCCGTTCGACGCGCATGTCGTTGTCACCGCGGATGGCGTAGGCGTTGCGCAGCGCTTTGCTCAGCCGTTTGTGAGCGCGGTAGGCGTTGAGCAGGTGGGGATCGAGCGGGCCATAGACCGCTTCATAGCCGGCCTGAAACGCCCGATTAATCGCGGCAACCGGCACCCGTTCCCAATCTTCAAAATCCATCTCGGCCATGAAGGTGGCGACATCGAGTTCGGGATCACCCAATGCAAAGCCGTCAAAATCGACAAGGCCGAGGCGGCCGTTGTCATCGAGCCATTGGTGGGGATGGGGCGCGCCGTGGATCGGGCGCAATGGATGCTCTTCCACGCCGGCGTGGATCGTGACTAGTCGGTCCATAAGCAGATTGAGCGCCGGACGCAGATTGGGGAAGAAATCGGCAAGACGCTGCGCATATCTTGCTGACCGTTTGAGCTGTTTTTGTGCGTCGCCGCGTTGGCTGGGCTGCAGCGCTGCGCACGGCAGGGACGCCGCCGCCCGCCCGATTTGATTCGCCAGCGTCGGTCCTTCATTCGACAGCAGACGCTCCACAACCGGCCGACCGGGCACCACACCCTGCCAGAGCGTCTGTTGTGCCTCATCCCAACGGATCGGTGGGGCCACGGCAAAGCTAAGCTCGCCGCGCCGGCTGGCCTGCCAAAGTGCGACGCTTTCGGCATGGAGTTCGGCACCCCGCTCATCGGGAAAATGTTTGGCAAAGCAACTCTCACCGACAAGACCAGCGGAGGGTGCGCCTTCAGCTAGGCCACTGAAGCGAATCGTACACCGTTTGTGCGGACGGTAGCGCAGCACCTTCGCCTCCCCCACAGCTGGCCGCAACAGTTGTGGCAACGCGGGCAGATGGGGGTCATGCGGGAAACGGGTGAGGCAAAACCAACCCAGCCCCGCGCGCCGGAACACCGTTTGCAATGGGTCAAAGGTCCGTGGAAAGCTGGTAAAGAGATCGATGACACAGATCTCCTGCGGGCCATCGAGCGTCTCATAGATCAGGGTCAGCAGATGACAGTCCCCCATATGAAAGCGACCATAGGTCCGTTGCCACGGGCGGTGGCTGTGCCACCAACCACAACGGCGCGCGGCCTCGTCGAGCAGTGTCAACGGGATAGCATCGTCAGCGAGTGTTGTCAGTAATCCACGGTATGGTTCATATAGTTCATATGGTTCGCGCACTGTTGTCATTTGTCTCCCTTGCTGATCTTTTTGACGGTATAGCACAAATTGTGTACCTCGCAATCTGTCCTCCAGACCAATCCGAGATCTACACAATTTGTGCTATACCGTCGTCTTTTTGCCTGTCGCCCTCTATCGCAACTCAGTTGCCCGTTTACCGAAAAGCGGCGCGACGAGCCTTCCGACCAGGGCGGGAATTTTCGCCATCAATCAATTGGCGCCAACCAACACAGGCACCACACGACCGTTGCGCGCTTTGCCACTGGCGGGCGTAGCAACCGCCGCCGGTATTTTGTTCTGCAGGCGGTAGAGATCCGCGTAAACGCCTTGGCGGGCAAGAAGCGCTTCGTGATCACCCTGCTCCACAACACGGCCATGCTCCATCACAATGATGTTGTCAAAGGTCTGGATGCTTGAAAGCTGGTGCGCGATGACGACGATCGTCTTATCCCCTTGCAGGTGGTTGATCGTTTCATCGACCAGCGCTTTCGATTCGGCATCGAGTGCCGAGGTTGGCTCATCCAAGATCAGAATCGATGGCTCCTTGATCAGCGCCCGTGCAATTGCGATGCGTTGTTTTTGACCGCCGGAGAGCGTGCTGCCCGCCTCACCGATCGGGGTGTCGTACCCTTTGGGCAACATGGCGATAAACTCATGGATGTGGGCCTGGCGCGCCGCGGCTTCCACCTGTTCTTGCGTGGCGTCCGGTTTGCCGTAGCAGATATTTTCGCGGATCGTCGCGCCAAAGAGCATGGCATCCTGTAACACGAGACCGATCTGCTCGCGCAGTGCCCCGCGGTCGTAGTCGCGCAGATCGATACCGTCGATGCGGATGGCACCCATTCGCGGATCATAGAGACGCAACAGCAAGCTGGTGATGGTCGACTTGCCCGCGCCCGACGGGCCCACCAACGCCACCCGCTGCCCCGGCTCGACCTGAAAGTTGACATTGTAGAGCACCGGCTGATTGGTTTTGTAGTGAAAGGCAACGCGGTCAAAGGTAATCTCGCCGCGCAGCTTGCCGGCAACGATGGCGTCCGGCTTGTCGTGGATCTCCGGCTCCATGTCGAGCACCGCGGCAATACGTTGGCCGGCGACCCACGCACTATTGAGCTTGGTTGACATCTTGACCATCTGGCGCACTGGTTTGTACATCGTGCGCACATAGGTGATGAAGATGAGCACATCGCCGGGGGTCATCGTCCCGCGCAGCGCCATCCACGCGCCGAGAAAGACAACCGCGGCCAATCCAACTTCGCTGACGATGGCGATCGTGCGGTTGAGCGCGGCGCCAAGTTGCGCAATGCGCATGCCACTCTCGAGATTCTGGTCATTCTCGGTAGCAAAGCGCGCCGCCTCGTGCGCTTCACGACCAAAGGCCTGAATCACCGGCATAATTGCCAAATTTTCGACCAGTTGAGAGGCGATCTTGCCTTCCTTCTTGCGCAGCGTGCGTACCTGCATCTTGAGCCGCCGTTGCAACCCGTTGTAGACCACAAAGAGCAGCGGAAAGGTGATCAGGGGGATCAGGGCCAGGCGCCAGTTGACGTAGAACATAATTGCAAACATGCCCACAATGGTCAGCACCTGCGTGATCAGGGAGAGTGCCGAATCGGTAAAGGCGTCGCGCACGGTCTGCGCATCGTCGGCCACGTTGAAGACCAACTCCCCGCGCTTTGATTCCTGGTGGAAGGTGAGCGGAAGCCGTTGAAATTGCAGAAAAAGCTCACGGCGTAGCGTGTTGACGAGTTGATAGCCGGCGCGGGTCGTCATATAATTTTCCAGATAGCCGAAGCTACTCTGCAACAGCGCCACAACCACGATCGCGGCGGCGACAATCAGCAACATCAGGAAGGTATCACCGGCGGTTATCTCCTCCAGAAAGCGCATACCTGCGGGCAACGGTGTATCTAGCAAAATATAGTCGAAGATGATCTTCAACGGCCAGGGCGCGATCAGATCAGTCAACGCTGTACCAAGCATGCTGCCCAGGGCCAAGAACAGCCCCCAACGCGCCGTGCGCATGTGGCTGAGTAAGAGCCGCTGGAAGTTGCTCAATGTTTCACCAGGCGGCAGTTGCTGGTGGCGCAGATAGGTGACGACACGCCGGGTAACACGATGAAACGTCAGCAACCAACGGACCAAACGGATACACAGCATGCCTAGTAACACCAACACCACCCCTGCGCCGAAAGCTAACCCCAATTCGGGCAGATGGGCGGTCAACGAGTCGGCATGCAGCACCGGCCCCGCGGCCTTATCGTCGTGGGTTGCAGTGGGCGCGGCGACCAGCGGTTCGAGCACATGTTCCAAGAGGCTGTGGCCATCACCAGTCACGTGCTCATCAACAGTGCCCGCGACCGGCGCGCTGAAACCAGCGGTCGGCGGTGCATGGCCATCTACGGCAGCATGGTCACCATGTTCGTCGCCGGCAGTGTGAGGTATTGCGGTTGGGTCGGCTATCGGGCCACCAGTCTCAGAGGTATCTATGGGTTGGTCCACGGCAGAACCGGTATCGGCATGATCGGCAACAACCGGATCATTGACAGCATGCGATTCTTGGCTTTGTTCAGTGATAGCATGCGGTTGCTCTTGGGCCGGGATCACAGCCGCGGCAGAGAGCGGCGCAGCCCCAAGGTGGTTAGAACGGTTACCTTCAGTCGCGATTGCGGCTAACGTGGCGACGGCAACGATGCTCTGCGTAGAGGATGAAGTAGATGACGCTTGCGCAACAGCGGGTGCCGTCGCTGGAGCAACGGGGGCAGGCTCGGCGCTCTCCGTGACTACCAATGTCTCTTGCCGCCAACTATCGCGAAAGCCATGCTTGCCCTCGACTTGGAAGAGCAGGACGTGGTCACCGACTATGGTTTGAGCCGGCACATAGAAGATAGCAGCGCCTTGGGCATCGGTTTCGACCTCGGCGACAATTGTCTCATCGAGATAGAGCAGGACGGGCAGATCGGCAGCGGGGGCGCCATCGCCATTGGTAACCTGGATCTGAAGCGCGGCGGCCTGTCCGGCGGCAATGGTCAGGCTTGACTGTACTGTGAGCAGTGTCTGCTTCTCCGCGTCATCTTTGGGCAACGGGGCGGGCGCACGCATGGCTGTCGCAAAGAGGAACAGCATGAGCGCCGTGAGCAGCACAGCCGGTTTTTGGAAGGGCAGCTTGGTCATGAGACAATCCGTTCGCTTTCCACCATGGGCTGCGGCAGACGCACCGACATGGTGTCAAAGGTGTGGCAATGGACAAAGGGATAGGCGCGCACCATAGCCAACAGGCGGTCCAAAAAGGCAAAGGCGGCACGCTCCATAACTTTGTGGTGCAGCAGTAGACCGATCGGGGCGCGGGCCTGAATTTGTGCGATCAGATCGGCGATAATGAGCGCCGGTTCTTTCATGACGGCGCCGCCTTTCCAATGGTAGAGATCGAGCGTCACCGAGATCTCCTGGAAACGGTAGCCGGTGACCGGCGTTTTGCCGCGCAGACCAGAAAAGACGGCAAAGCCCAGTTCATCGAGCACACGGTAGGTATCTTCTGTACAACGATTCCACGGCGGTGTAAAGACCGGTGAGATCAGGTCGGGCAACGTGCTGGCTAACAACTCTTTGCCGCGGGCGATGTCCTCATACTGCTGGTGATAGCCGCGGCTGGGGCCAAACTCACATTTGCGCCCTTCCCGCTCGTGGTTGCTGTGCAGCCAGCCATGTTGGTCCAGTTGAACGAGATCTGGTGTAAAGCGTTTGTGGTCGGCGATGAGGCGGGCGCAGGCGTCGGTCAGGGTGCCGGGGATCACTTCGAGGTTGATCGGCACCCCGCGCGCCAGCGCCACATCGAGCAATTCCCGCAGCGTCTCTTCGTCTTCGTCGATATCATCATCGCGCAGGAAAAGGTGCGTCGCCATCCCCACTGTGTCCGGTTGCGCCTGCCATTGCTCCAGGAAGGGTCGGAGTTCGCTTTCCAGCAGCGCTGCGCCCGGCACAGCCACTGAGCGCAGCAGGGTTGGTGCGTGCGGCGTGATTACAGTGTGCGCACTGCTCGCGGTCGGAGCGACCAACTGACGCAGCGCGGCGGCGCTTTTGGCCACACCGTCGAGGTCGAGCTTGATTGGGTGGTGTGGCGCGGCGAGCTGTTCGACGATCCGTCGGGCCAGCGTAGCCGGTGCCAGATCGGCCGGGGTGAGTGCTCCAACTGCGCCCAATGCAGCCAGCTTGTCCGTGCGCACACGCTGCTCGTCATTGTCGCCGCCGGTAAAGGGAAGCATAAGAGCACGCACACCCGTGGTCAGAACATTCATCGACGTGTTGTAGCCGGCCATACTCAGCGAGAGATTGGCCTGGGCCAGATAGTGTAAGAAACGACTGGTATAGCGGCGCAGTGTGATCTGTTCCTGGCCGGCGACCATCTCTTCCAACGCGAAGAATTCATCATCAGGAATATAGGGTCCGGTGAAGATAAGCAATTGGTGGGGCAGGTGATCTTTCAGCTGTACGCTGGCCGCGGCCGCGCCCCGCAACAGTTCGCTGCCGACGCGACCACCACCGATGCTGGCTACAATCAAAGGCTGCCCCGTGAGCGGAATCGGAGACTCTATGCTGGTCGATTCGACAGTTGTCGATCCGGTGCCGGCCACATCGTCGGCGGCTTCCTGGGCCACGTAACCGGTGTAAAGCCCCGGTGTAACAAGTGCATCGACCTGTCCAAAAGACTCTTCCAGTCGTTGGAAGGTCGGGTCGGCGTGGATGAGGAGCAGGTCAAAATAGCGGTTGAGGATACGGCAGGCACGCGCCTCATGTTTCCACTGATCGCGGCGGCTGACCATGATGTCGCGCAGGCTGCAAACCACCTTCGTCGGTTTGCCGCTGCCCAACGCGGCGTTGCGCCGGATCTGTGCCAGCAGCGGCATCAGTTCAAAGGCGAATTTCTTGCGGCCAAAGGGAAAGAGTTCGATCACCAGCAGTTCCGGCTGCAGGCGGGCATAGGTATCGAGCAGCAGTTTGGCACGTTCCGCTTTAATTGCGCTAACACTTTTTCCGGAGGTCCCTTCGATGGTCGTGAAGGCGGCATCGGCTTTGAGCGGCGGCAGGTTGACCACCTCGACCGCGGCGGGAAAGTCAAAACCGGGAATCAATTCGCCGCCGTTGAGAAAAGTGATCTGGAAATCCCCCAGAAAGCCTTCGACCAGCGCACGGCTGCGCATCAGGTGGCCCATGCCCAGAACATGTTGACAATAGAAAAGCAGGGTTGGTTTGGCGGTTCTCATAAAGTTGTCCTGATTCTTCCGAGATAGTGTACTGATCAACGAGATGGTGGAACCAATCAGTTCACACCAAGGCGCGAAATTAGCGAAGCACTTGGCAACCTTTGTGCCTTGGCGAGCTTTGCGTGAGTTCACCATCCTGTTGACCAATACAGATTCTTCCAAGATAGTGCGCAGACGAGGTGACAGTCAGTTCAGAGTTGCCCCAACAGCAGATCAGTCGCAATCCGCACCAAATCGTCGACCAGGGCCAGCCGCCCTTCCTTCATCCGTGCAATGGAACGGAAAGCCCGTTCATGGAGCAAGGCAGCAGCGGTATACCAGTTGATGGCGCCGCGGTCGAGTGGCCAGGGAACAGAGGTGGCATAGCTCTGTAAAAAGCCGTCAATGGACCGGTGAATGAGGGACTGCGGCACATGATCGACCAGGCCTCGATAGTAGAGGCCGGCACAGAAGCTGCCCAGATCTTGCCAGGGCATGCCGGTGCACAAGTTGTCGAGATCAATGAGGGCAACACGTTTACCCGCGGCGGCATCGTCATCGACCAAAAAGTTTTGCAGGTGCAGGTCCCCATGCAAGGTGGCCATTGGTGCGCCGCTTATCGACGGCGTGAGGCAGCGCAGCGCTACTGCGAGCGTGTCGACCGCGCCCGCAAGATGGGGGCGGCTCTGTATCACCAGTTGCTTCCGTTGGTCGATGAGATTGACCCACTCCTGCTGCGCACTTTGGCGTTGACAGGGCAAGTCGGCGGTATGGAGCCACGCTACCGCCTGGGCCGCCTCGGCCAGCAATTCATCAAATGCGGGCGTCCCGAGGGCATAGGTGAGCAGCGTGTGTCCCGGCAACCCTTCCTGCCAGAGCACCTGATCAACAGCACAGTAGGCAATCGGTTGAGCGATCCGGAGATGCCCCTGTCGACAAGCGGCACGCTGCCAAAGCTGCTGCATCAGCCGAAACGTCTCAGCCCCCTCTTCGTTGTAGTAGGCTTTAGCAAAGAGGGTGGCCGGCCATGTTTGGCCGGTTGTGGTGTCCGCCAACAGGAGTTGTTCACGAACAGTGCAGGTGTGTTCGGGCACGTAGTGAATCAACCGGTAGTCATGCGCAACGATGATCGTTGTGGCACCCCATCGCCCGGCAACAAGCGCATCGAGCTGATCAGTTTCGTGGGCGGCGGCAGCCAGCAAGGCCGGCAGTCCGCCAATTTTACGATCGTTGGGGAATGCCCAGATCACCATGTCCAGCTTGGGCAAAAACATCACCGCATCGCCAAAGGGGGGCGGGGTCAACGGTTCACGCAGGGCTTTGTGGTAACGGCTTGCGGCAGTGCCGGTCGGAAAGAGACGGGCAGAGAGCCACTGTTCGATCAATCGGTTGCTGCGTCGCTTCTGAATTTGCAGGCGATAGCTGATGACACACTTTTCGCCGGCTCGGTATTTGACACGCACAACCTCGCACGTGTGAACCTCGTAATCTGTAGCCGAGGCCGCCGCTGTTATTCCGCTGTTTCCAAAGAGCAAAGATTGAAAGTGGAGTTGCATAAGCAGCGGATCCAGCGCAATCGCCAACTGGGGCATGGTTTGATCGCTAACAATGGGATCGTGGATCGTAGCCCTTTGCAACGATGTAGCGCTGGTACCCCGATTTGTTGACAACATCACTGTTCGACGCTCCTTCCGGTGTATTGCCCTTGGGTGGGATGCTGCTGGTTGGGCTGGCGCGCAAACAGACCGGCGATGGGCGAGACAAAAGCACCGCTCTGCTGTTCACCGTTGCGTTCATCCGGCGGGTGAACGGCACTGGGCTGCCACAGTGAGGAACGACGGCTGTAATGAAAGTCATAGCCAGTACAATGGCGGCCCTGGTGAAGCCGAAAGAGATCTTCGTGGATCTGGTCAAGTTCGGTGATCACCACGCGCAGCCCGGCGACCAGCGCATTGGCACGATAGGGGCTGCTTGCACTGACCGGCAGTTGCTGCACCAGGAGTTGTGGTGGCCGCTGCGCATAGGGATAGAGTACCGTCTGAAAAATCGTGTCAGCAGCGCGCCGGCTAAAGCGTACAATCGGGGCAGCATGCTTGACGCCGTAGGTGCGCGAGACAAACCCATCTTCCACAAGTACATGGGTACTCTTGTCGACGGGCTGGGCCAGCAGCAGGTGTGGAGAGTGGACAAGCGCCATATTATCGCGCCAGATCAGCGCCGTTTCCCCGTAGGCATGATCGTTGAGATGAAAACGCAAATCATAGTGATGCCTGCGCGGTGCGTGCAACAGATCAGTGATAATCCAATAGCGATTGTGGACAAAGGTGATCACGCGCTGATGCACGGCGTCATATTCGGCGCTGGCAGCATATCCGTGGAGAATCTCATGATCCGGTCGCTTGTGATAGGCCCGCAAATCCCAGATCGGTTCGGAACCGCGTATCTTGAATTTCTTTTTATGAAAGTGATAGCGCGTCTGTTCCAGCCCATCGACCTGCACAGTATTGTGGGCGGCAGTGCCACGAAAATAGACGCGCCAGTTGG
>ERZ795053.4888-NODE-4888-length-14210-cov-4.349417_pt1 | contig 14210 bp, 10 predicted proteins | sample MGYA00375137_ERZ795053 | MGnify/ENA primary metagenome ERZ795053 (study PRJEB30182, sample SAMN05720284) | activated sludge metagenome | isolation source: Anaerobic digester | place: Hong Kong | collected 2014-12-17 ... | reverse complement strand
CCCATGATAGACCCTAATCCTGCGGAAATATATTTCACACCCCATGTGCTAAGCCCATTGCTCATGATAAAATTTAAAAAGCTAAGAACCAGGATATGGTTCCATTCTTTTCCTTTTGGCAGCCTGGCGCCTTTGTACAAAAAGAAACCGGTGTACAAAAGTCCTGCAATGATCTGGCGAAGACCAGCCAGTTGTAACCCGGGCATATATGTTACAGCCTGTTTGGCCGCCACCCATGTGGTACCCCATAAAATACTTATTGCGGCTAATGCAAATAGTGCTTTTGATCTTGTACCCTTTTTGTGAATAGTAAATGGGTTAAAGTCCCGCAGCTGCTTGATATAAGCGGTTGTTTCGGCTAAGGTTTTGTATAGATCGTAGCGGGGCATTTTAGTGCTTGAAATGTCTCATACCTGTTAATACCATCGCAAGGTTATTTGCCTTGCAATATTCGATAGAATCATTATCCCTTATAGAACCGCCCGGCTGAATAAAGGCTGTAACACCGGCCTCATGCCCTAATTGTACACAATCATTGAACGGGAAAAAGGCATCACTTGCCATTACTGATCCGTTAAGATCGAATTTGAATTGCTTGGCCTTGTCAACTGCATGACGCAAAGCATCAATACGGCTGGTTTGTCCGCAACCTTTCCCAATAAGTTGTTTGTTTTTTATCAAAGCGATCGCATTGCTCTTTAAATGTTTGCAAACAAGATTGGCAAATGCCAGGTCTTCTTTTTCTTCTGTTGTTGTTTCTCTTGCCCCGGTTTCTTTCCACTCCGTATAATTGCCTTTGTCATTTTCCTGCGAAAGAATGCCGTTCAATAACGACCGGTATTGTTGTTTGTTGGCAGGTTGTTTCTTTATCTGTAACAGAATCCTGTTTTTCTTTGATTTTAAAATAGTCAATGCATCCTCGTCAAACGAAGGGGCTATCAGTACTTCAAAGAAAATTTCATTGATCGCTTCTGCAGTTGCTTTGTCAATTCTTTGATTCGCTACCAACACACCACCAAAAGCACTTTCGGGATCACCGGCCAGGGCAGCATCCCAGCTTTCTTTGATAGTAGAACGTTGGGCAATGCCACACACATTAGTATGTTTGATTATCGCAAAAGTTGTTTCAGTAAATTCTTTTATTAACTCAACTGCTGCATCCACATCCACCAGGTTGTTGTAGGAAAGTTCCTTGCCATTCAGCTGATCAAACAATTCAGTAAGGTTGCCGTAAAAAGTTGCAGATTGATGAGGGTTCTCACCGTATCGTAATATTTTCTCAGGTTTATTGAATGGAGAACCAATAGAGGTTTGATGGAAATAATTGGAAATGGCCGTATCATAAGCTGTACAAACATCAAAAGCTTTTGCTGCAAAGTTTCTTCGTTGCTCCAGCGTTGTTTCGCCTTTTTGAGATTGTAAGAGTTGTAAAAGCGCTGAGTAATCAGCCTTATTAGCAATCACCAGCACATCCTTATGGTTTTTAGCAGCGCCACGGATCATGGAAGGCCCGCCGATATCGATCTTTTCGATAATGGCATTTTCATCATTGGTATTCGCAACCGTTTCCTCGAAAGGGTAAAGGTCAACTATAACCAGGTCTATCTCCGGGATATTATATTGTTTCATTTCTGACAAATGCGTTGCATCATCCCTTTTTCCTAAAATACCACCAAATACAGAAGGATGAAGTGTTTTTACCCTTCCTCCCAAAATAGAGGGATAACTGGTCAGGCTTTCAACAGGAACCACATTTGCACCAAGCTTTTCAATAAAACTTTGAGTGCCGCCGGTAGAATATATGGTTACTCCGAGGGCCGAAAGCTCTTTTACAATGTCTTCGAGGCCATCTTTATAAAAAACAGAAATAAGGGCAGATTGTATCTTTTTTGTCATGTTTGAAAGGGGTTAAAAGCAGGCAAATCGTTATCAAAGCCTTGGCAGGCAGGCGCAAAGGTAAGTTTCTAGAGATTCATCACAAAAGCGCCTTGGGTCGTTACGTCATGCCATGGGATTTTCAGTGAATCGCAGTCTTTCTTCCAGTAAGTGGTTTTCCATGATGGTACAGATCCATCAAACACAACCTGTTTGATATTCATGGATTGTGATAGCTGATTCATGTACAGTCGTGGATTTTTTGAAATGATCAACAGATCAACTTGAGGTTTTATCTCTGGTGTTCTATACCGGATAGTACTATCGATCAGGAGAATGTGTTTTCCGTAATATTGAAAATAATTTTCACTTCGGGTTAAGCTGCTTATTGAATCAGTGGAAGTAGTTCTGAATAGAATTCTCGAAGGCTTTAAATGAAAATTCCGGGCAAAATCATTGGCCAGGAGATCTGTATCACCGGCAAAAAAATAACTTTTCCCATTTACAAAATCGATGGCCCTTTTCTGAGGCACATTGTAAACTATTATCTTTTTTTGGTTATTGGTAGTAATAAATGAGTATGATCTTAATACAATAAATAGAAACAGGAAAAAGATACCCCATCTTAAACCCTGCCTGGCTTTTTCCATTAACCAATAAGCGATACCTGCTGCAAATAATAAAAGAAGCAGAGTTTGTACAATATTTATTTGCAATCTGTCCCAAAGCGAAAAACTGATGAGCTCTATTTTTTCAATATAAGAATTCATCAACCATATCATGCTACCTAATGCTTTTCCTGTAATAGCAGCCAAAGCTGGAATAAAGGAAATAACACAGAGAAAAACTTCGCCGATAAGAACACAGCTTGCCAGTGGCACAGCTACAAAATTAGTGAGGATAAATAAAGTGGGGAACTGGTGAAAATGATAAATGCTGAGTGGAACAGTCAATACCTGTGCTGCAATTGTTACAGCATTCAACTTCCAGAAAAAGTCAACTATCTTATTCTTAAAATAGAACCAATTATAAACAGGCCGCATGAAAATGATAATACTGGAAACGGCGGCATAGGATAACTGAAAACCTACATCCCATAGCATATATGGATTTATGCAAAGGAGAATAAACGCTGAAACTGCCATTGTGTTGAATACAGAAGTCTTACGGTCAAAACTTTCGCCTAGCACAATGGCGGTAAACATCAGGGCCGATCTTAAAACCGAAGGTTGTGCTCCTGCCAGAAGAGCAAATAGCCAAAGCCTTGTAATGATTAAAAGAGGGTTTAACCAGCGAATTTTCTTCTTCTTTTTTAATGGCCTAAAGATCATTGTCAGCAGCCAGTAGATCAATCCAAGATGTAAGCCGGAGATGGCAATAATATGTACAACACCCGTATTGGTGTATGATTGTACCAATGCCTGGTCAAGATCATCTTTATATCCAATTAGTAATGCTTCAGCTAAAGCAGTTTCTCTTTTACCGGGAATATTCTCCCGCAGAATAGTCAGAACTTCTTTTCTTGTATCGATCAAGAATTTTGTTAGCCATTTTTCCTGCTTTCCTGGTAATACCTCAAATTCTTCAGATTTTAGATATACCTGGTGGGTGATCTCTTTAAAAAGGCAATAACGTTTATAATCAAAGCCGCCGGGGTTACCAGAGTTTTTAATTTCCTGTAAGGGCCTTTTAAAAAGTATGGTTGAGCCGTAAGAGAGTTGAGAAACAGAACTATCTTTTTTCAGGTATAAGATAATCTTTCCGGTTACAGGTATTTTCTGTTTCTCATTAGCTATATAATGAACGGAGGCATTGGCTTTATAAGATTTTGTTTTTTCAACAGGGGGTTCATCTAATGTTGCGATCAGTACATTTCCCGGTTGATAATAATTCCCCAGCCATTGTTCATTATTGCGCAGATCCTTTTGCCAGGCGAGTAAAGCCCCTGTTGCTAAAAAAGCAAGGCTGATGAAAATACCGTTTAGAATGCCAAGTCTATATCGGTTGAAGAAGGGAAGAAAAAGGAAAATGAAAATACTCAGTAAACAAACTCCAATTATTATCCACCAGAGTTTTTGATCAAACTGGAACTGCCATTGCAGGACGATGCCTGCAATAAAAGGAAGCAAAATTTTTAGAAAAGGAGTCCGTTTCCAGAAGTTTGATCCATAACCAGCCATTAATGGAAATTAGGCGAGGCTATCTATTCTGACAATACCACTTTAGGGGTACTGCTTACAGCATCAAGTAAATAAAATTATTTACTCAAATACATACTTCTGTCCTTATACAGTTGTCTGAAGTAAGGGTCTCTCAGGTTTTTAATAAAGCGAATGGCTTCCCCGGTAGATTTCATTTCAGGCCCCAATTCTTTATTCACACCCGGGAATTTATTGAAACTGAACACTGGTTCTTTAATGGCAAAGCCGTCTAGGTGTTTTTCTTCCGGTATATCAGCCACTTTTATCTCACCCAGCATTACTTTGGTGGCATAATTCAGGTAAGGTTTCTGGTATGCTTTGGCAATAAACGGAGTGGTGCGGGATGCCCGGGGGTTTGCTTCTATCACATACACTTTACCTTCTTTAATGGCAAACTGGATATTTAAAAGACCTTTTACCTGCAACTCCAATGCAATCTTTTTAGCGTAGTCTACCATATCCTGTATCTCAAGCGGAGATAAGTTAAAGGCGGGTAATACAGCATTGCTGTCGCCACTATGAATACCTGCCGGTTCCACATGTTCCATAATGCCCATTACATGAAACTTCTCTCCATCGCAGATAGCGTCGATCTCTGCTTCCTGGCAGCGATCCAGGAAATGGTCGATCAATATCTTATTCCCGGGGATATGCTTCAGCAAACTCACAACTGCTTTTTCAACTTCATCATCATTAATAACAATCCGCATTCTTTGGCCTCCCAAAACATAAGATGGGCGAACAAGCACCGGATAACCTACTTTATTGGCTACGGCAACAGCTTCATCTACATCATATGCAGTTCCATAGTCTGGGTAAGGGATATCAAGATTTTTCAGCATATCGCTGAATCTTCCCCTGTCTTCCGCTATGTCCATATTTTCAAAGGATGTGCCGATAATACGGATGCCTTTTTCACTTAGCTTTTCTGCCATTTTTAAGGCAGTTTGTCCACCCAACTGAACAATAACACCATAAGGTTTTTCATATTCAATGATCTCCCATACATGTTCCCAGTAAACCGGTTCAAAGTATAGCTTGTCAGCCATATCAAAATCAGTGCTTACCGTTTCAGGGTTACAGTTTATCATGATGGCTTCATAACCACATTCCTTGATCGCCATAAGGCCATGTACACAGCAGTAATCGAATTCAATTCCCTGGCCTATACGGTTAGGGCCAGAACCTAATACAATAACTTTTTTATTATCCGATACATGGCTTTCGTTAGAATTTCCTCCTTCAAAAGTTGAATAGAAGTAAGGTGTTTTGGCTTCAAATTCAGCAGAACAGGTATCAACCATTTTATAAACCCGGGTAATACCTGCGGCTTTTCTTTTTTCATACACATCCTCTTCATTACCATGTTGGAGGATACGACTTATTTGTTCATCACTAAAACCATTGACCTTTGCTTCTCTTAAAAGTTCGGCAGGTAAAGTATCCAGGTCATATTTTTCGACCTCTTTTTCAATATTGCAGATCTTCTGTATCTCATATAAAAACCAGCGATCAATACCATTTGTGGCTTTTGAAATGGAGCCAACCGAAATACCCGCCATCAAAGCATCTTTGATGCGGAAGATGCGATCCCATTTTGGTATCTTGATATATTCCAGTAACTCATCAGCATGCATCAGGCTTTTGCCATAATAGCCAAGACCCACTGCATTATTCTCAAGACTCTGACATGCTTTTTGTATGGCTTCGGCAAAACTTCTGCCAATGCCCATTACTTCACCTACACTTTTCATTTGAAGCCCCAGTGTGTCATTGGCGCCTTTGAATTTGTCAAAATTCCAGCGGGGGATCTTTACAATTACATAGTCCAGTGCCGGTTCAAAATAGGCTGAAGTCGTTTTAGTGATCTGGTTTTCCAGTTCATCCAGGTTGTACCCGATAGCCATTTTTGCAGCTATTTTGGCAATAGGGTACCCGGTAGCTTTTGATGCAAGGGCTGAACTTCGACTTACCCTTGGATTTATTTCAATGGCGATGATCTCTTCTGTATCCGGGTTCATGGCAAACTGCACATTACAGCCCCCGGCAAAATTGCCAAGGTCCCGCATCATCCGGATGGCAGTGTTCCGCATTAACTGCATACCCGTATCGCTAAGCGTCATGGCTGGAGCTACCGTTATGGAATCACCGGTGTGAACTCCCATTGGGTCGAAATTTTCTACTGTACAAATGATACAAACATTGTCAGCAGCGTCACGAAGTAATTCCAGCTCAAACTCTTTCCAGCCTAAAACAGCTTTTTCAACCAAAACTTCATGGATAGGGGATGCCTGTAAACCACGGTTCAGTGCTTCATCCAGTTCATCTTTATCATGCACAAAACCTCCACCTGTTCCTCCTAAAGTAAATGAGGGGCGAATTACAAGCGGGAAACCAATTTCCTGGGCAAATTCTTTTCCTTCAAGGAAGGAGTTGGCCGTTTTTGCCTGTGCTACATTAATGCCCAGTTCTATCATCCACTGGCGGAATTTTTCCCTGTCTTCAGCTTTGTCAATGGCCTTAATATCAACCCCTATAAGCCGCACATTGTATTGCTTCCACAAACCAACATCTTCTGCTTCTTTGGCAAGATTCAGGGCAGTTTGCCCACCCATGGTTGGTAACACCGCATCAATTTCATTTTCCTGCAGGATCTGTTCAATGCTTTCAACTGTCAGGGGTAATAAATAAACCCGGTCAGCAGTCATCGGATCGGTCATGATGGTGGCCGGATTACTGTTGATCAGTATAACTTTTATCCCTTCTTCCCGCAGGCTGCGGGCAGCCTGGGTACCTGAATAATCAAATTCACAGGCTTGTCCGATAATAATGGGGCCTGAACCGATAATGAGAACTGATTTAATGGAATTATCTCTTGGCATTCTTTGCGCTTAAAAGGTTGTTTGGCAGCGGATCGTCGTGAAAAAACAAATTGCGCAAAAGTAAGGGTTTGCGACGGATCAGTAAGGCAGTATTTTCTAAAAATTATCCAGATTAAAATCCCTTCAGCGGCTTGGGTTTCTCGATCTTTCTGTAAGACATACTATAGATATCGTCATATATATTCTCCTTGCTTTGCAACAATGATTTTACCTCTTCTTTTAACATAGCAGGGCTGGTAAATCTTTGCCTGGAGGGGGAGAACTGTTCGGTAATGGTTTTAACACTCAGGGTATCATTGCTTCTTAAAATGTTAGACAGATAGAAAACTTTATGTGCTTCCACAACTGTGCCTTTTTTTCGGTTATAGCTGGTTATAAGCACAGTGCCTTCCACATTCATAAATCGCTGACCGCCGATGTAAGAAACATAACCTGTGAAATAGGAAGTGTCTGGCAGGATAATATCTCCCTTGATCGCCTTGCCGTACCGGATAATTGAATAAATAGAATCATTGTCAGGCTGTTTGTCAATTTCCAGTGCTTCGATCCCGAAAAAATCACTGCCATCTTTTACAATACCGTACCAATAACCAAATAATGATGTATCAACCGGTTCAGCTGGCGAAGCTGCCAGTGGAACCGTAGATTCAAACGGACATCCGTAAATAACAGCACAAGTAGCGATCAATAAAAATATCCTGAGTTTTCTCATCTCATAATAAAAATAAAAAAGTTATGGTAATCAGCATATTATTCGCTGATATACTTATTGCAAAAGAACGATATGCTTAAATTTGCGTATGTATTTTTTGAATTTGTTACTGATCTTTTTGACATTTTTTTCTCTTGATCTTCAATCGCAAACAACTAAGGAATATCCCAGAAATTTTTTCAGAAATCCGCTTGCTATTCCCATGCAGCTGTCGGCAAATTTTGGTGAATTACGTTCCAATCACTGGCATATGGGTTTGGATATCCGTACCAATGCAAAAGAAAACTACCGGGTATATGCAGCTGCTGATGGCTATGTTGCTCATATTGGAGTGAGGCCGAACAGCTTTGGCAGTTTTATCATTATCAATCATGCAAATGGATTGTCAACTCTATATGGGCATTTGAATGAATTTTTTCCGGAGCTGGAAAAATATGTTATTGACCAGCAGTATAAAAAAGAATCATGGGCTATTGAACTTGATTTTACCAAAGAGCAGTTCCCGGTTAAAAAAGGTGAGTTTATCGCTTTCAGTGGAAATACGGGTGGTTCACTGGGTCCGCATCTTCATTTTGAGATCATTGATACAAAGACAGAAAAGAGGCTGAACCCATTACTGTTTAATTTGCCGGTCTCTGATAATATTCCTCCCACACTTGTGCGGCTGGCTTTGTACGACAGAAGCAAAAGTGTTTATGAACAATCACCGGAACTAACTGTGCTGAAGAAAACTTCAGGAGGTTATATGCTGTCAGGCAGCCAGGTGTTAACAACGGATCATAACGAGATCAGCTTTGCGATCCAGGCTTATGATAAAAGTTCTGGAAGTGGAAGCAGGAATGGTATTTATGCTGCTCAATTATATTTTGATGGAGAAGAGGTTGTAAAATTTGTGCTTGACAGTATTGATTATGATGAAACACTTTATATGAATGCACATATTGATTATAAGCATGATTATAATGGAGGTGTTTATCTGCAACATCTGTCAAAAATGCCGGGAGATAATGGCCCGGTGTACAAATCTGTAAGAGGAGATGGCGTTATTTCATTAAATGATACTGCAGTTCATACAGTAAGTATTGAAGTGCAGGATACAAAAGGCAACAATTCGGTGCTTAATTTTTCTGTTCGTTACAACGGGGAAGAGGATCCACTAATGGCAGGCACAAGTGTTAGAAAGAAACTTAAGCCAGGGGCTCTTTCCGACATTATCAAACCAGGGTTTTCAATGAGTTTCAGGGAAGGTACTTTTTATGACGAAGTGCCAACCAGTTATTTAAAAAACACAACTCTGTCAACTTACGCCTTAACAGCAGCGCATACAGTAAGTGATGAATCCATACCTATGCACAAAAGAGCAGTGATCAGGATAAAGCCTGACAGAAATGTTCCGGAAGGATGGAAAGATAAAATTGTGATGACACGAACAGGCAAAGGAACATCTGTCAGAAAAGCATCATGGGATGGAGAATGGATAAAAGCTGAGTTTGGAGATTTTGGAACCTTCCAGGCTTTTGCAGATATTATTCCTCCCTCCATTAATGATCCCGGAAGAGGGGATACAATTAATTTGAGTGCTGCCAGCAGGATACTATTTACCCCAAGGGATAATTATGATATTGAAAGTTTTCGGGCGGAACTGGATGGCAACTGGCTTCGGTTCACCAACGATAAAGGAAAGAACTGGATATATAAATTTGATGACAGATGTCCTTACGGTGTACATGAATTAAAAGTTAAAGTAGCGGATATTGCCGGCAACACAATAACAAAGACATGGTGGTTCAGAAGGGAGCCATATACTCCTTCTAAGAAAAGAAAGTGATAAAATAATTTAGCGTCATGGTAACATTAAAGGAAGGAGATAAAGCTCCGTTATTTACAGGTATAGATCAGGATGGAAATAAGATCTCATTGAAAGATTATAAAGGGAAAAAACTTGTTTTGTATTTCTATCCGGAGGATGATACGCCAACCTGTACCATACAAGCCTGTAACCTTAGAGATAACTATGGGCTATTAAAGAAAAAAGGATTTGAAGTGATTGGCGTAAGCCCGGATGATGAGGCGAAACATAAAAAGTTCGAGCATAAATTTTCCTTACCATTTACACTGATTGCCGATCCTTCACTCAATATCCTCAAGAAATATGGCGTTTGGGATCAAAAACAAATGTTCGGGCATCAATACATGGGAGTACTGCGTACAACATTTGTCATTGATGAAAAGGGAGTTATCCGCAAGATATTTCTGAGACCCAAAAACAAAGCACATGCGGAAGAAATAATTGCAGCTATGAAGAATGTATGAAAGTCCGGATCAAAGAAAATGCATTTGTGGCCAGGCTGGCTGCAGGCAAATTAAAATCTTCTGGTGCAGCAATTGTTTTTGGCAGCACTATTTACTTACACAATACAACCCGGCAGGAATTTCTCAATAATACCACTTGGGTATGTCATGAATTAAAACATGTGCATCAATACAGGCACTACGGATTTGTTGGTTTCTTATTTCGCTATTTTTTTCAATGGATTCAAAAGGGATATTATAATAACAGGTTTGAAGTAGAAGCAAGGAAAAGTGAATCAGACGTATCACTTTTAAACGGGGTTGAATTTATTTAAGCACCCATTCAACCTCATTGATGTCAAAAGATTCTTCTACGCCATGGTTTACAACCAGCCTCCCTGTGTTGTTTACCTCACAGACTTTTGCTTCAAAGACCTGGTTCCCTTTTCGCAGTTTCACCATCTCATCCTTTTTGTAAAGATGTTGATTATATAAAGCAAGGATTTGATCAAAGTTCTTTTGATCTAGTTCAAAAAGATATGCCTGCAATATTGAACATAATTCATTTGCCAATGCAACCGGATCATGTTCCTTACCGGTTATTTGTTTTAACGAAACAGGATTAAGCAGGTCTTCAGCAAATTTTACCTGGTTAATATTGATGCCAATGCCAATGATAGCCCAATCCCATTTGCCAGAAGAGGTTATGACGGATTCAATGAGTATTCCCCCTGCCTTTCTGTCCTGCCAATAGAGGTCATTAGGCCATTTGATCTTTACATTATCGTCCGCATGTTTTTGAAAAAGATCGTAAACGGCAAGAGCTGATGCGGCGCTTAAAAAGAACTGTTGGGTCAGTTGAAGGGCTCCGGGTTGTACCACTATACTTAGAGCTATATTACTTCCTTTTTCAGACAGCCATTTTTTCCCTCTGCTGCCTTTACCTGATACCTGCTCATGCGCAAACACAGCTGTGCCGTGAAGTGATGCGGCCTGACTCTCCGGCAGTCCTGACTCATTTATCAGCTTCCGGGCATAATTGTTGGTGCTGTCAACAGATTGCAGTTCAATGAATGGTGAACCAATGGGGTATTGTACTAAAGCGTCTTGCAATTAATCGCTATTTTTGACAAAGTAAACCTGTTTCCTGATTGGAGGAGATTTTTCAAGAAAATAAACAGACTCTACATCAGTAAAACATAAAAACAAAAACTAAAACACTCTCTTATTTGGAACAATTGGAAGTATTGACTCATCGAAAAAAGAAAAGTGCAGCCAGGTTAAGCCATCGTTCAAAAATCATCAAAACCATTATTGCGGCGATACAGGAAAAAAAGGGGGAGAATATTATATCCCTTGACCTCCGGAAGATCAATGAAGCAGTGGCTGATTTTTTTATAATATGTGAAGCAGATAGCCAGCCCCAGGTAAGAGCAATAGCTGAAAATGTTCAAAATAAAGTAAAGGAAAAATGCGAAGAGAGTCCGTACCACCACGAAGGCTACCAGCATTTACATTGGGTGTTAATAGATTATATAAATGTGGTGGTTCACATTATGCTTCCAGAGACCAGAAAATTCTACAAATTGGAAGAAATGTGGAGTGATGCAGTGGAGGGAAATCATGATGAGTAATGTTAAAAATTAATTGAGAAAGAACTTTTTCTAGTAATAATCATTAAATAGCAGAATCCATAGGATCAATATATGTCACAGGAACCGTATAATAAAGACGAAAGAAGATCGCCCCGCTTTAATAACAGACCCGGGGATGACCCGAACCAGCCTCCTAAGAAGGGGCCGAGATTTAGTATTTACTGGGTGTATGCCATCATTTTTGCCTTATTGATAGGCTTTCAGCTTTTTAGCCCCTTTTCACCAAATATGCTGGAAGTTACACAGGACAGATTTTTAGAAGTTTTGAAGCAGGGTGATGTTGAGAAATACACAGTGATCAGCAATAAGGATAAAGTAAAAGTTACTCTTAAAGAGTCCTCAGTTCCCAAATACAAAAAGGAAATTGAAGATGGCATCCGTGGCCGTTTTAGCCCCGAAGGCCCTCAAATGTATTTTACTATTGTTTCAGGTGATTCCTTCCAGGATGATATGCGAAAATTCTATTCAGATAATCCTGATGTAAAAAATGTGGGTAAAGCAGTAAAAGAAAGAGACATATTTGGTGGTATCCTTCAGTTCTTATTACCAGTATTATTATTTATAGGTCTTTGGGTATTGCTGATGCGGAAAATGGGCGGTGGCGCCGGCGGTGGCGGTGGCCCCGGTGGTATTTTCAACATTGGAAAATCAAAAGCTACTTTATTTGATAAGGGTACAAAAGTCAGCATCACATTTGCAGATGTTGCTGGTCTTGATGAAGCTAAGGTAGAGGTGATGGAGATAGTTGACTTTTTGAAGAACCCTAAAAAATATACTAACCTGGGTGGTAAAATACCCAAAGGGGCATTGCTTATTGGCCCTCCGGGAACCGGAAAAACATTATTGGCCAAAGCAGTAGCAGGTGAAGCACAAGTTCCTTTCTTTAGCCTTAGTGGTTCAGATTTTGTTGAAATGTTTGTAGGTGTGGGTGCCAGCCGGGTAAGAGACCTGTTTAAGCAAGCAAGAGAAAAAGCCCCTTGTATCATTTTCATTGATGAGATTGATGCTATTGGCCGTGCCAGGGGTAAAAATGTGATGATGAGTAATGATGAGAGAGAAAGTACACTGAACCAGATGCTGGTAGAAATGGATGGGTTTGGAACTGATGTTGGCATTATTGTTCTGGCTGCAACTAACAGGCCTGATGTACTGGATTCAGCTTTGCTAAGACCTGGCCGTTTTGACAGACAGATTTCTATTGATAAGCCAGACCTTAAAGGCCGTGAAGATATTTTTAAAGTTCACTTGAAGCCTATCAAAATATCTAAATCACTGGATATACATAAACTGGCAGAGCAAACACCCGGCTTTGCGGGAGCAGATATTGCCAATGTTTGTAATGAAGCAGCCCTGATCGCTGCCCGTAAGAATAAAGAAGCGGTTGATATGCAGGATTTCCAGGATGCGGTTGACAGGGTGATTGGTGGTTTGGAGAAAAAGAACAAGATCATTTCACCGGAAGAGAAAAAGATCATTGCATTTCACGAAGCAGGTCATGCCATCTGCGGATGGTTCCTGGAGCATGCATATCCATTACTAAAAGTTACAATCGTTCCAAGAGGAACAGCTGCGTTAGGGTATGCCCAATACACACCTAAAGAGCAGTACCTGTATAATACAGATCAGTTAATGGATCAGATCTGTATGACATTAGGTGGAAGGGCAAGTGAAGAGATCTTCTTCAATAAAATTTCTACCGGTGCTCAAAACGATCTGCAGCAGATAACCCGTATAGCCTATGCCATGGTAACTGTTTATGGTATGAATGGCAAAGTGGGTAATATCAGTTTTTACGATCCTCAGCAGGAAAATACTTTCACCAAGCCATACTCAGATGAAACTGCAAAAATGATCGATGAAGAAGTACGGCTGTTGATTGAACAGGCTTATGAAAAAACCAAGCAACTGTTGGTAAATAAGAAAGCAGAGGTTGAAAAACTGGCGCATGCCCTGTTGGAGAGGGAAGTGCTGTTTCAAAGTGATGTTGAGGCGTTGATTGGTAAAAGGCCTTTTGAAGAAAAAAAACCACTTACTGAAGAAGAACCTTCAGACGAGATACAACCAGAAGGAGGTGAAATATCAGCCGGTGTACCACCGTATGATAGTGATGTTACTAACAAGTCATTACCATGAATGTTTCTCCATCTAAAGAAAATATTCTAAAAAAAATTCGTAAGGCGTTGAGTCATTCAACGCCTTTGCCTTATCCGCAAAGTGAGGGAAATCAGCCCCTGTTTCCGAAACCACAGCAGGAGCTGGAAGTTGAATTTGCTGAACAATTTACCAGGCTCCAGGGTAAATTCATTTATTGTATCAACCGCCAGGAATTTGCATTTCAGCTTACCAGTCTTATTAAGAAACAGGGAATGATGAAAGTGTTTTGCCTGGAAGAAAATTTATTGGGCGAAGCAGTTCAACAGTTATCCGACAGGTTGGTTAAAGAAGATATTGGCAATTGTGATGTAGCCATAACCGGTTGTGAATTCCTTGTGGCCCGTACGGGTAGTATTGTAATGAGTTCAGCACAATTAAGTGGCCGTACTACAAGTGCTTATGCACCAATACATATTTGCGTGGCACATGCCAGCCAGGT
>ERZ795053.4887-NODE-4887-length-14210-cov-14.191876_pt1 | contig 14210 bp, 13 predicted proteins | sample MGYA00375137_ERZ795053 | MGnify/ENA primary metagenome ERZ795053 (study PRJEB30182, sample SAMN05720284) | activated sludge metagenome | isolation source: Anaerobic digester | place: Hong Kong | collected 2014-12-17 ... | reverse complement strand
TCGGCACGGTGGACGTCTCCAACGGCAAGGTGCTGATGGCGACCGTGAAGGGCGATGTGCACGATATCGGCAAGAACATTGTCGGCGTGGTGCTTGCCTGTAACGGCTATGAGATCCTTGACCTCGGCGTCATGGTGCCGGCCGAGACCATTCTCGATACGGCGGAGAAAGAGAAGGTGGACGTGATCGGCCTCTCCGGGCTTATCACGCCGAGCCTCGACGAGATGGTCTATGTGGCAGCCGAAATGCAGCGCCGCGGCATGGTGCAGCCACTGCTGATCGGCGGGGCGACGACCAGCCCGGCGCACACGGCGGTGAAGATCGACCCGGTGATCAAATCTGCGCCTGTAATCCATGTCACGGATGCAAGCCGCGCGGTTGGCGTGGTCAGTGCGCTGCTGAATGCAGGCGAGAAGCATGCATTGGTCGAGCAGACGCGCGCGCGCTATGAACACATGCGCGAAGCGCGCCAGGGCGGCGTGCCGAAACCGCGCCTGCCCATCGGGGTAGCCCGCGAACATGCCCTGAAGCCGGATTGGGCCGCGTATGACAGGCCGGCTCCGACATATAGCGGTGTGCGCACTTTTGACGACATCGATCTGGCGACGCTGGCGCGCTATATCGACTGGACGCCTTACTTCTCCGCCTGGGATCTCGCCGGAAAATATCCGCTCATCCTGACAGACTCCATCGTTGGTGAGGCGGCGAGCGCGCTTTGGCAGGATACCCAGGCCATGATGCAGCGTCTGGTCGGGGAAGCCTGGCTGAAACCCCGCGCGGTCGTCGGCTTCTGGAAGGCGAACCGCGAGGGCGACGATATCCGTCTCGAGACGGGTGATGTATTCCACACGATCCGTCAGCAGATGGAAAAGGACAATAGCCGGCCGAACTTCGCGCTGTCTGACTTTGTCGCACCGGAGGGAGAAGACTGGATCGGCGGCTTCTGTGTGACGTCCGGAAATGAGGTCGAAGCGATCGCTGCGGACTTTGTGAAGAAGGGCGATGATTATTCCGCGATCATGATCAAGGCGCTCGCGGACCGGTTTGCCGAAGCCATGGCCGAGTACATGCACGAGCGTGTGCGGACCGAACTCTGGGCCTACGCGCCGGACGAAGGCCTGTCGAACGACGAGCTGATCGCAGAGAAATACCGCGGTATCCGTCCAGCCCCCGGTTATCCAAGCCAGCCGGACCATACGGAGAAAGGAACCCTGTTCCGTCTTCTGGAAGCGGAAAAGCGTATCGGTGTTGAGCTTACGTCGAGTTACGCGATGATGCCGGCGTCCAGCGTCTCCGGTCTCTATTTTGCCCACCCGGAGGCCGTCTATTTCGCCGTCGGGCGGATTGAGAAAGATCAGGTGGAAGACTATGCCCGTCGCAAGGGGTGGGACTTGCGAACCGCCGAGCGCTGGCTGGCGCCGATCCTCAACTACGATCCGTTTGCTGCACCATGAGACAACGCATCACACTCATAACCCTTGTCGTGCCGGACTATGAAGCCGGTATCGAATTCTATGTCCGTACCCTGGGCTTCGGCCTTCTGGAGGATGCGGATATGGGCGGCGGAAAGCGCTGGGTGCGTGTGTCGCCGCCGAGTGGTGGCGTGGCGCTCTTGCTCGCGAAAGCGTCCGGGCCGGAACAGATGGCGGCCATCGGAAACCAGACGGGTGGCCGCGTCGCGTTCTTTCTCGAGACTGATGATTTCGAACGGGACTATACAAGGTACAGGCTCGCTGGCGTCGATTTCCGGGAAGACCCCCGAACGGAATCTTATGGCAAGGTTGCGGTGTTCGCGGATCCGTTCGGGAATTTGTGGGATCTCATCCAGCCAGCGCTTTAGCGCAGGTAATCCATCGTTTCCTCGAGTTCGAACCCCGGCGTCTCCTCCACGAAATGGCGCAGCCAGTAGGCATGACCGGCGCCGTAGAGAACCACAATCCGGTCTCCGGGCCGGGCCACCTGAGCGATGTTCGAGAAGATCAGCGCATTGCGGGCATACCAGCCATAGTTCAGCGCGGCGCCGGCGTGGTCTGTATCGTCCGAAAGATTGAACAGGCCATAGTAGAAACCATCGTGCTCGGCCTGGATCTTGAGCGGGTCATTATATCGGGCGAGCAGCTGAGAGATTGTCTCACTGTCCTGTGCAGCGTCGAACGCCTCTGCATCTTTCTGGACTTGGGCAATAATCGTGTCGATCTTGTCCTTCTGTCCGGTCTGCTCCGCGAGCGTCTGGACCCTTTCGAAGGGAAAGAAATCGATCTCACCTTCCTGTTCGTCGATGGCATAGACACGGTCGATCCCGAGCCGGCCGGCCAGCCGGAAACCAATCTGCACGGTTTCGTCCCGGTCAGCTGACAGGTCTTCCGGTTTGAAAGCCTGGTAACGGTCGCTGAGCAGGCCGTCTGTGCGACGGGTCGATTCCACAGCCACGACATTCGGACGGAAGGAGGCGAGCCTGTCCACAAGGGCGTCGAGTTCAGTCTGCCGTTGCGGCGTCAGCACGTCATCGGATTTCATGTTCACGACATCAAGGCCCGGATTGGAGAAGTGGTAGGTGCCGAGCACCATGACCTTCACAACATCGCGTTCAGGCGCAGCGGCGGGCGCTGCGGATGTGCAGCCGGCAAGGACCAGTGCAGCGAACACAGAAATCAGGCGTTGGGTCATTGGAAGTCTCCCTTTTCGGTAAAGATGCTTTGATCGGCTCCAATGGATGCAAGAAGCGCGAAAAAAATTACATCAGCCGTCAGGCGCCTGATGCGCGCCCTGCGGCTGGTGACTGGTGCGCGAGTCGCCTAAACAAGGGAGGTTCCGATTTGAAGGGAACGGAGGACTGCATGAGCGAGAACCGGCTTCAGGGCGAGAACGCCAAGATCGTGGCCACTTTGGGCCCCGGCAGCCGGTCGCCGAAGGAAATCCGCGCGCTTGCAGATGCAGGCGTCGATGTCTTCCGTCTGAACTTCAGTCATGGTGAACATGCTGCCCACCTTGAGGCGCTGAATGCCGTACGAGCGGTCGAAGCCGCCGTCGGGCGTCCGCTCGCCATTCTGGGGGATCTTCAAGGCCCCAAGGTGCGCGTCGGGAAGTTTCCCGATGGCGGCATCCGGCTCGGGTTCCGCAAGGAGTACAAGCTGGTCGCTGCCGACAGCACGGATCACGACGACACGATCCCTGTTCCGCACAAGGAAATTGTCGACATTCTGGAAACCGGTGACACGATCCTTGTCGATGACGGCAAGCTGATCCTGACCGTCACGAAGTCCGGAGACGTGCCGATGGTGCGTGCTGAAGTGCCGGGCAAGATTTCAGACAAGAAGGGGTTCACGGTAAGAGGCAAGGCCTTGCCGGTCCGTGCCCTGACGGAGAAGGACCGCGCCGACCTGGATTTTGCGATGGAGATCGGTGTTGACATTATCGCGCTGTCCTTCGTGCAAAGCGTTTCCGATGTCGATGAAGTGAAGGCAATTATCGCCGGGCGTGCGCCGCTTGTGTCGAAACTGGAAAAGCCGGCGGCCATCGCAAATCTCGACGCGATTGTCGAAGCATCGGATGCGGTCATGGTCGCGCGCGGCGACCTGGGTGTCGAGTTTGCACCCGAGGATGTGCCGGTCATCCAGCGGCGCATTGTGCGTTCGGCTCGTTCCCGGGGGCGGCCTGTCATCGTTGCGACGCAGATGCTGGAATCCATGATCGAGAATTCTGCTCCGACCCGCGCAGAAGCATCCGATGTTGCCACGGCGATCTACCAGGGCGCCGACGCCGTGATGCTGTCTGCGGAAACCGCCGTCGGGCGTCATCCGGCGACGGCAGTGGCAATCATGGCGCGGATTATCCGGGCAACCGAAATGGCGGAGGACTACCGCCAGTCGATTGGACAATTCGCTGGAGATGCTGCGCCTTCCTCGGCAGTCGATGTCGTTGCAGAGACCGCGCAGGCCATGGCGTCGGCGGAAGGTGCGGTTGCGCTTGCGCTTCGTACGGGTGCGTTCGACAGGTTGGCGCGTTTCTCACGCGTGCGCGGCACTGCACCGATCCTTTACGGATCGCTGGACGATCAGCGCCTGCGTCAGGCGTGCCTTCTCTGGGGTGTGCATCCGCAGCGTCTGAATGCCGGTGCGACCTACTGGTACCGCGACCTGATGCAGGCCGCGGGGCTCAAAGGTCGTGTCGCTTATGCCCGGTGGTCGGGCGACGATGCACGGTTTGCGTGGGAAGTCGGCGTCGGCAAGGGCGAGGACGGACGCCCGATCGCCGGCGTGTGATCACTGGCGGATGATCAGCGTGTCGCCCTTGAACTCGTAGGAATAGAGCTCGCCCAGGAAGCTCATACCGAGAAGAGACTGTTCGAGGCCTTCCTGCAGCACCATGGCGCTGACGTCTTCCAGTTCGACCCTTCCGATACGCACCTTGTCCAGGACGATGTAAGCTCCCATCGTTGCACCGCCGGCAGTGCGGACCTCATTGTCGAAGACGAGGTCTGCGGGCTTGAGGCCGATACGCTGGGCGTCGAGCAGTGTGAGGGCAACGATGCTGGCGCCCGTGTCCACCATGAAGCGGACGTCAGTTCCCTGCACATCCGCGCGGGTCCAGTAATGTCCGTCTGCTTCCCGGTTGATGATGGCGGCATTGTCGAAGTTCGCCCGCGGTTTCGAACTGGATTCCTGGGGGCCGACTTTGGTCAGGGACGCTGCCGCGGGCGTGGTCGCCGGCAGGCTGTTCGTTTTCGGTACGATGAACAGGACTACGGCCGCGGCTATCAGCATGGCTGCGGCGAGTGCCGGAAGGATGTGTCTGGCGTACATTGCGTCAGCGCTTCCCCAAAGCCTCGAGCCGGGAGATGCGCTCAGGCAGCTCAGCGAGCACGCCGTCGCGACCGGCCTCCCCCATGGCGACCCATTGGCCAATCTCTTTCAAAGTCCGGCCGCAGCCTAGGCACCAGCCTGTCGCGGCGTCAACAGCACATACCTTGATACAGGAGGTCTTTATCGTTTCACGTGACATCAATATACCCTGTATCCAAAGCAGGTCGCGGAACCAAGTGTACCAGCGGCAGGGTAACAAATCCTTGTCGTGCGGGCACGCGGCAACCTGCTATCATGATGACCAGATCGCACAAGCGAAGCGCAGGAGAGTAAAGACGTGCCCGAACCAGTTCGCGAAGGCTCGCCTTTGGCAGATGTGAGAGCGCTTATCCTGAGCGCTCCGGCAGCTGTGACTGAACCTGGCCAGCAGGTTCGTGCGGCCCTTCTGGGCATGGGACGCGAGGGGGACTTTGGCCGGCTGGGCGAGGCGGCGGAATGGCTCGCCAACTGGCAGCACCGGTACCCGCCGCGGATCGAAAAGCCGGTCCTGGCGATTTTTGCCGGGTCGCACGGTCTTGTGGAGGAGGGGGTATCCCTTTCCTCAAACGAGGACACACGTGCCCATGTCGATGCGCTTCGGGAAGGCCGCGCGCCCCTGTCGGCGATCGCGACACAGGCAGGCGCCTCAATCCGGATCTTCGAGCTCGCTCTCGACAAGCCGACGCCCAGCATCGCCGATACGGCCGCTATGTCTGAGAAGGAATGCGCCGCAACGATCGCCTACGGTTTTGAGGCGACCGAGGACCACCCGGACCTCCTGGCCCTTGCCGTATCGGGGGCGGGGGTCGGAACGGCTGCGGCGGCCGTGGCGTGCGCGCTGTATGGCGGGTCTCCCGACTATTGGGTGCGGCCAAGCAGTCAGACGCCGGTCAGCCTCGCCCGTAAGCGCATTGAACTAGTCAGCCGCGCGTTGACGCTGCATCGCGGTCACCTGTCTGACCCGCTGGAAGCGTTGCGGTGTCTCGGCGGGCGCGAGCTTGCTGCCTGCGTCGGGGCAATTATTGCGGCCCGGCACCAAGGCGTCCCGGTCGTGCTGGATGGCTTCGCAACCACGATCGCCGCAGGTGTTGTGCATGCTATCGACCCGAAAGCGATCAGCCATTGTCTCGCGTCCCACATCACGCGCCGCCCGGCGCACGAGGCAGCGCTTGAGCGCCTGGGCCTGAAGGCGCTGATGCACATGGAATTCCAGACAGGCGGCGGTCTTGGGTCTGCAACAGCAATAGGATTGCTGAAAACGGCATGCGCGCCTTTCATCGCGGAACCTGCCTGAAGCTGACGCAAGGTCACCCGCGACTTAGTTTCCGTTGACGTTTGCGTCACCTTGCCAGCAAAGGCAAATGACTGACATAGAAGGCGCAGTGCCTGACCAAAGGGCCGGCCCGCTTTCCCGGAGGACCCCGCCATGAATTTGGAATTTAGCCCTGAAGAAATCGCCTTCCGAGAGGAAGTCCGCACCTTCATCGAAGAGAACTATCCCAAGGAACTGGCTGGTGCCGGGACCCGGGAGGATCTGAGCCGCGAGCAATTCCTCGCCTGGCACAAGATCCTCGGCAAGAAGGGCTGGTCCACGCCGGCCTGGCCGACCAAGTATGGCGGCACGGGCTGGACCTCGACCCAGAAGTACATCTGGGGCGAAGAGAATGCCCGCATCGACGCCATCATGCCGCTGCCGTTCGGCGTCTCGATGGTCGGTCCCGTGATCTACACGTTCGGCAATGAAGAGCAGAAAGCGAAACACCTTCCGGGCATCCGTGCCGGTGAAGTGTGGTGGTGCCAGGGTTATTCCGAACCGGGCGCAGGCTCTGACCTTGCCAGCGTGAAGACGACAGCTGTCCGCGACGGTGATCATTATGTGATCAACGGGCAGAAGACCTGGACGACGCTTGCACAGCACGCCGACTGGGGCTTCTTCCTCTGCCGTACAGACCCGACGGCCAAGGCGCAGGAAGGCATCTCCTTCATTCTGGTCGACATGAAGACGCCGGGCATTGAAGTTCGTCCGATCAAGCTGATCGATGGCACCCATGAAGTGAACGAGACCTGGCTGACCGATGTCCGCGTTCCTGTCGAGAACCTGATCGGCAAGGAAAACGAGGGCTGGACCTACGCCAAGTTCCTTCTCGCACACGAGCGTTCCGGCATTGCCGGCGTGGCCCGGTCCAAGCGGGGCATCGAGCGTCTGCGCGACATCGCAAGCAAGGAGACCGTGGACGGCACCCCGCTGATCCAGACGCCGGAATTCTCGCGCAAGATCAGCCAGCTCGAAATCGACCTTACCGCGCTTGAGTTCACCGAACTGCGCACTCTGGCGTCGGAAGCCGCCGGCAAGGGTCCTGGTCCGGAAAGCTCGATCCTCAAGGTCAAGGGTACGGAAGTCCAACAGCGCCTGACGGAGCTGACCCTTGAAGCCGTGAACCATTATGGTGCGCCCTATGCCTACGGCATGGAAACGACCGGTAACGGCTTCGGCGTTGGTCCGGACTATGCCGACTATGCCGCCGAGACCTATTTCAACATGCGCAAGACGTCGATCTATGGCGGGTCGAACGAAATCCAGCGCAACATCATCACGAAAATGATCCTGGGCCTTTAAGCCCAAGGCCCTAAGAGGAAACGACCCAAATGGATTTCAATTTCACTGAAGAGCAGAGCATGCTTCGCGACAGCCTCGCGAAGATGATCCGTGACCAGTACGACTTCGAGACCCGCCGTAAGGTGGTCGCTTCGGCCGACGGCTGGCGCAAGGACATGTGGATGCAGTTCGCCGAACTCGGCCTGATGATGGCCCCGTTCAGCGAAGAGGATGGTGGCCTTGGCGGCGGTCCGATCGACGCCATGGTCGTCATGGAAGAGTTCGGCAAAGGCCTCGTGGTCGAGCCGTACGTGCCGAGCGTGGTTTGCGGCGGCGGCTTCCTGAAGCGCGGCACCGACGCGCAGAAGGAAGAGTACCTCTCCGGCATCATGTCCGGTGAGAACGTTTTCGCGTTCGCTTATGCCGAGCCGCGTGGCCGTTACAATCTGGCCGACCTCGAAACGACGGCGAAGAAAGACGGCACCGGCTTCGTGATCAACGGCCACAAGGCTGTGGTGATCGGCGCGCCGTGGGCAACCCATCTGGTCGTCACCGCCCGCACGTCCGGCAGCCGCCGTGACTCCAAGGGCATCACCGTGTTCGTGGTCGAGAAATCGGCACCGGGCATCACCACGCGTGACTATCCGACGGTCGATGGCCGCCGCGCCTCCGAAGTCTACTTCGAGAACGTTGCGGTTGGTGCCGAAGCCGTCATCGGCGAAGTCGACAATGGCCTTCCGCTGATCGAACTCGTGACCGACGAAGCGATCGCTGCGATCTGCGCAGAGGCCTGCGGCGCCATGAAGGTCGCCCAGAACATGACGGTTGAGTACTCGCGTCAGCGCAAGCAGTTCGGCACGGCGATCGGCAAGTTCCAGGTTCTGCAGCACCGCATGGTCGACATGTTCATGGAAGCCGAGCAGTCGCTGTCGATGACCTACATGGCCACGCTCAAAATGGGTGAAGATGCAGTCACCCGCAAAAAGGCCGCTTCGGCTGCAAAGGTGCGCATTGGCCAGGGAGGCCGCTTCGTCGGCCAGCAGGCAATCCAGATCCATGGCGGCATGGGTATGACGGACGAGCTTGCGGTTGGTCACTACTTCAAGCGCCTGACCATGATCGACTCCGAGTTCGGAAACGTCGATCACCATCTGAAGCGCTATACGGACCTGTGCGCGACCGAAACGCCGGTCGCGGCGGAATAGGCCGTTAACCAACGAGACCGAACGCCCCGGGCCCTTGCGTCCGGGGCGTTTTCTTTTGGGGGCGGGCTGTGCGCGCGGTCTGTCCGTATTTGGACGGCAGGGTTCTTGCTTCAGGGGCAACGAGGCGGCAGACCGGTAGCGCGGCTGTCGGGCAGGAGATATTGATGCTGGTATCAAGTGGGCCATCCCGCAGAAAAGTGCTGATCGCTGCGCCGACCTACAAGCGCAATGACCTGCTCGATGGACTGTTGAAGAGCCTGAACGATCTTCTCATTCCGGACGACCTGCACGTCGAATTCGCAATCATCGACAATGATGCAGAAGGTGGGGCGCGGCCGGTCGTCGAAAGATGGCAATCCACAATCTGCTTCCCGCTCCACTACCTGATCGAGCAGGCGCCAGGTGTCACGCAAGTCCGCAACCGGGCGCTTGAGCTCGCGGCGGATTTCGATTTGCTGGCGTTTATCGACGATGATGAATTTGCCTCGCCGGAATGGCTGTCGGCACTCATGGCGCGTTATGATGCAAGCGGCGCCGCCGCGGTGTTCGGGCCAGTCATTTCCGTATATCCGGATTCCGCGCCGGGCTGGATGCGGGAATGGGGCGTACACGGCGTCGAAATTCTTGACGATGAGGACCGGACGACGCCGAGCGGCGCCGGGAATTGCCTGATCGACATGAAGGTCATTCGCGATCTCGGCTTGCGATTTGACGAGCGCATGTCCCTGACCGGCGGAGAGGACACACTGTTCTTCGCGCAAGTGCTGGATGCCGGTTACCGGCTGTCGCAGGCAAAAGACGCGCGGATATACGAACATGTTCCGGAGAGCCGTGTCAGCACGGGTTGGCTTATGCGCCGTTGGTACCGAATTGGCCTGACGGATGCTATGATCGCGGGGCGGAACAAATCACGTGCCGCGGCGCGCCTGGCGGGGCTTGCGAATGGTGTGGTCCGTGTCGGTGCGGGCTCTGTCCTGGTTGCACTGGCGACCATTCTCACGCTCGGTCGCAATCCACGAAAAATCCTGGCTCGTTGCTACACGGTGTGCCGTGGCGCGGGAATGATCTCCTTTGCCATTGGCAATGTATATGAGGAATACGGACGGTCTCGATAGGATTTCCGCTTGGCCCTCAGGTGTTCTGGGGGGCACCCACAAACCTGAGGCCTAGTTTGCCGTCTTCCCGCCAGACCACATTGCAGGCGAGCTTGATATCGCTTTCGTGATTGAGGTTTTCAATCACCACTTCGGCGGGGCCGGTCTCGATCTGGCCGATCTGACCGGAGATTCCTGCGCCCGCTGCCGACCAGTCGACCATGTAAAGAGAAATCCAGTCCGCACGTCCTTTGGGCCTCAGACGGATTGCTCGCCGTGTGTCGTGACGATGGAAACTGCGGCGGGACGCTTGCTTGCACATGGGGTAGCCTCTTCCTGAAACCCTATATGCTTAATCCGCCGGTTTGGTTCGCAAAAAAATCGTGATGTTCGCTATAGCACGGCGAACTCGGATTCTTCAGCCTCGGGAGACAATGCGCTGAACGACCTCGTCCGCGATCGCGAGGGAACTCGTCAGGCCGGGAGATTCTATTCCGAACAGGTGGACGAGGCCTTCCAGACCATGCAGTTCCGGCCCGTCAATTCTGAAATCCGCGGAAGGTTCGCCGGGTGCTGATAGTTTGGGCCGGCAGCCGGAATAGTCTGCCGCGATTGCTCCGTCGGGAAGGCCGGGCCAGTACTGGCGCACAGCGTCATAGAAACTTTCGGAGCGTCGCAGGTCTACTGTGTAGTCGACCCGGTCCGGATCGTCGTGGCCAAGCCATTCCACATCGGGACCGAAGCGCATCCTTCCGCCCAGATCAAGCGTGATGTGGACGCCCAGACCGCCCTCGACCGGTGCAGGGTAAATCAGCCTGCTGAACGAAGGCTTCGTCAGACAGCTGAAGTAATTTCCCTTGGCCAAAGTGAAAAACGGGATGAGGTGAGAAGGATACCCGGCCATATTGCGTGCAACGCGGACCGCGTAAAGCCCAGCGCAGTTGATCAGGATCCTGGTAACGATCTCCACCGGCTCTGCGCCTCCGATCCGCAGATGGTATCTGCCGTCGGGGAGTATTTCCGCATCTTCCACGGGGGCGCCGATCACGACAGAACCGCCATGGTCTTCGAGGTCGCCCTGAAGGGACAGCATGTAGGCATGACTGTCGAGGATGCCGGTTTCTTCCGACAGAACGGCCGCCGTGCAACGGAGGTTCGGTTCCAGGGTCATAGCTTCTTCGCCGCTGAGGAAGCGCAGACCTTCGACACCGTTCCGGACGCCCTGATCGAACAGGGCCTGCATCTTCGGAATCTGGGCTTCAGAGGTGCCGACGATCAGCTTCCCTGTCTTCCTGTGAGGTACGCCCCGTTCGGCGTTCCATTGGTACATTCTCCGCCGGCCGGCGACGCACATCCGATGGCGAAGCGAGCCCGTGGGATAGTACAGGCCGGCATGGATGACTTCGCTGTTTCGTGCCGACGTACCGGTGCCGATGGCCAGCGCCGACTCGAGGACATAGGTCTCGTGTCCCTCCCGGGCGAGCGCGGCGCCGCAGGCCAGCCCGACTGCGCCGGCCCCAATGACGATGGCATCCGTCTCCATCATCCGGCGTGAATCCTGGAATTTGCAGAGCGCAACCGGCCTTTGCGGTCTCGCCAGAAGCAGGTTTCAGTATTGAGGGTCATCACGGCATCCCGGCTGTTCTGCAGCGCCATATGCATTTTGAAGGCCATTCGGCGGGGCGGGCGCTGTTCGACAAACATGCTTAACTGGTTCATGGTTAAAGCCAGATGGCAAAGTGCTGCCGGATGGGAGGGCACTCCGGCTCCGGCGGCGTGCCTCGCGAGCAACCGCAAGGTTCCGGAACTTGCCCGGATATTGCAAGGCTGAGCGTTGGAAGTTGTCCAGGGGGCAGCACAGGTGGGTTTTTCTAGAGTTCGGCCGATGACTTACGACGAGAACAAGGTCGCGATTATCATTCCGCTGTACAATGACGAGGCCAATATCGCGCGCGCGATCGAAAGTGCAGTTGCGCAGATCGTGCCGGACGGCACCCGGTTTGAGGTCCTCATTGTTGATGATGGTTCGCGTGATTCCGGGCCAGAAATCGCCGAAGATTATGCCCGCCGCTTTGCCAACGTGAAATTGCTCCGGATGGTCCGCAACGGCGGCCCGTCAGCCGCGCGGAACATGGCGCTCCGGGAGACGGATGCCGGTTGGTTCACGCCTTTTGACAGCGACGACATCATGCTGCCGGAACGTGTTATGCGGCTGCTCGCAAAAGCGCGCGAGGCGGGGGTCGATATGGTGGCGGATAACCTCCTCATCAGCTCCAGCCTTGCTCCGGAAGCGGTTCAACGGAACCTGTGGCGAGGCAAGCCGCCGGGCGACCTGCCCATGACAGCTGAACTATTCCTGGAACGTTCGAAATCGGGCGGGGAGGAGCGTTCTGAGCTTGGCTTCCTGAAGCCGTTGATCCGGCGCCAATTCCTTGGAAGGCTGGAAGCCTATCGAGATGAGTTGCGGTTCGGAGAAGATTTCGAACTGTATACGCGCATGCTTCTTGATGGCGCAAAAGCGCTCCTCACCGATCCCGAAGGTTATATTCTCGTTGTCCGGGAGGGATCCGCTTCCCACCGGCAGGGGGCCGACGACCATCGGAAACTGGCCCTGGTCGGCCGGGAATTCCTGCGCCGGGACAACCTTAGCCAGGCTGAACGGCGCGTCCTCGTCACCTACACGCAATACTGTGAGCGGGAATGGGCCGCCTGGACGGCGATTGAGGCGGTCAGGGCCAAGTCTCCGCTCATGTTGTTGAAGGCATTTGCGGTTTCGGTCCCGGCAAGTATCCACGTCAGCCGGAATTTGCTTGCTGCGGCCGCCGGAAAGTTCAGAAAACCTTCCCCCCAAGGTTAATGACTTGCCTGCCTCTGCGGTCGGCGCTTCAACTCTAGCGGGATTCGTGAAGCCTCGCTTTAGAGGCTTCGGAAGTGGATTCCTTACGGAAACGCACCCGTTTGGTTACAAATTTGCGGATCTGGTCATGCTTGCCTTGCAATGGAGCCAGCATGGGAGGAGGCTGAAAATGGAAGGCTTCGCCAGTTCGGCTAATTACCGTATATCTAAAGGTTAACAGCCACCCGAAACCTTGCAGGTCAATGGTATGACACTTGCAAAACGATTGAGGTAAATGGCGGCTTGATCGGAATTCGGCGCGCATTGAGGGAACGTCTAAAATGAACCATCTGAAAAGCTTTTTCCTGCTCACCGTTGCCGGCAGCAGCCTGATCGCCGGAACGGCGGCCGCACAGGAGCAGGGGGGCAGCAACTATTACAGCCGCGACAAGTATGAGGCTGTAAGGGACCGCCACCAGCCTGCCTTCGATCCGGAACCCATCCGCCTCGGCGCGTTTCTCGTGAATGCGACGGGCGTGGTCGGCGCCACGGCCAACTCGAACGTCTATGCGCAGGAAAACAACGAAAAATCTGACGTGATCGGTCGTGTCGGAGCAGAAGTCTCCGGCGCCACGAACTGGTCGGTTCACGAAGTCGGTTTCGACCTTTCCGCGTTTCATAACGAATACCTCGACCTGTCGGACGAGTCTGCGAACGAGTTCTATGCCAATTTGCGCGGCCGTCTGGACGTGACGCGCAACGTTGCGGTGGGCGGTCGGGTCTTCGTGGATAAGGGTGTCGAACAGCGGTATTCGCCGGCAGGCGTCGGCGGCCTGGAGAAGCCGATTGAGTACACGTTCACCGGTGTCGAGGGCTTCGCAAACTACCAGAGCGACCGGTTCCGCTGGTCCAACTCGGTTGGCATCACGGAATGGGACTACAAGGACGGCCGGCTGATCGGCTCGGGTCTCCCGTACGACCAGGACTTCCGTGACGGTCAAACCACACATGGCCGTACGCGCCTTTCCTACGCCATTTCTCCTGATCTTGCGGTCTATACGCAGGCCACGGCCCACGACGACACATATGATACGCAACAGGTTATCGGCGGCGCACTGCGCTCGCGTGACTCCAGCGGCTACACGGTGGCAGCCGGTGTCGACTTCGAGCTCATGACCCTGATCCGTGGCGACATTGCTGTCGGCTATCTGAGCGAAGACAAGAAAGACAACTACTTCAAGGACGTCGACGGCCTGTCCGTCGATGGCCGTATGGAGTGGTTCCCGACCCGCCTGACGACGGTGACGCTCAGCGGTGGACGCCGTGTGGTCGATACGGGCATCTACGAATCTCCAAGCGCCATCTCGTCGAATGTCGGTGTGCGTGTGGACCACGAACTGCGCCGCAACCTCATCCTCTCAGCCGAAGCGAGCTTCTCGAACGACGACTATCAGGAAATCAACCGGTCTGACGACATGACGAGTTTCGGCGTGTCGGCCCGCTACAAGATGAACAAGAAGGTCCAGTTCGATGCCTTCGCCCGTCGTCTTAGCCGGGACTCCAGCCAGTCGGTCGGTCTGAGCGGCGGCGGCTATGACATCAATCTGGTCGGCGTGGAAATCCGGCTGCATCCCTGAG
>ERZ795053.4884-NODE-4884-length-14216-cov-23.279076_pt1 | contig 14216 bp, 11 predicted proteins | sample MGYA00375137_ERZ795053 | MGnify/ENA primary metagenome ERZ795053 (study PRJEB30182, sample SAMN05720284) | activated sludge metagenome | isolation source: Anaerobic digester | place: Hong Kong | collected 2014-12-17 ... | reverse complement strand
CGGCTGCAAATCGGATTTGCACGCCGTAGCGTGCTGTGTTATCGTGCAAACGAAGAAGTCGAAGAGTGGTTATTGGCGCTTTGTTCAACTCTCGGAAAGGAGGCAGAAAAATGACAGCCCAAGTGAATGTGTCTGTTTTTGATTGCCTTGTTTCCGTGCGCCTAATGACTGACTGACTTCGACTGACGATTCTGGTCGATCAGGCTGTGGGTGCACCTCACCCACAGCTTTTTCTATTGGGACGCCATCGTTGCGTTGAGAAAAAACCTCGGGTGAGTAGCTCCCCGAGGTTTTTTGTTGGGGAGCGCCGGATTGCTCAACACGTGGATTGACAATGAGGAGACGCTCACCGTGTCTTTTGACTACGAATCGTTTGATGACTACGAGGTCTTGGCCGCCCGCTTTGGCGTCCAGCAGCCCGATGAGGGCGAGCGCTATCGCAGCAGCGAACGGCGCAAACCAAAGAAGAAGTCGAAGCAGCAAGAGATTGCCGAACTGGCGGAAAGCCCCAACATCCTGGAAGAGGATTTCCGCATCAGCTACACGCCGGCTCGCTACGAAGCAATCTGGCTCAAGGACTCGCTGAAGCCGTTCTTCACACAGGCGCTCATGGAAGATGTCCTCGCCCTGGTGAAAGGCGGCAAGGAAGCCAATGTCTATCTCTGCAAGGCAACGCCGACCATGCCGACGCCCTACATCGCCGCCAAGGTCTACCGGCCGCGCCAGTTCCGCAACTTACGCAATGACAAAATGTATCGCGAAGGGCGTGAGTTGCTGAGCGGACTCGGCATACCCATCAAGAACCGCGACAACCGGGAAATGCGCGCCGTCCGCAACAAGACCGCGTTTGGTGCCGAACTGACGCATGTCTCGTGGCTCATGCATGAGTACGTGACGCTGGAACGGCTCCATGGCCTGGGCGCCGCGGTGCCTGCCCCGCTCGGCGCCGGCGAGAACGCCATTCTCATGGCCTTCATCGGCGACCGCTACCGCCCGGCGCCGGTGCTCCACGGCGTGACGTTGCATCCTGGGGAGGCGCGCCGACTCTTCGATGTCGTCCTGTACAACATCGAACTCATGCTGCAATATGGCATGATCCACGGCGACCTTTCGGCCTACAACATCCTCTACTGGGAAGGCGCAGTCACGTTGATCGACTTTCCGCAGGTGACGCTGAGCGAGAGTAACCACAACGCGTACCGCATCTTTCAGCGCGACGTGCGGCGCGTCTGCGAGTACTTTGGGGCACAAGGCGTGACAAGCGATCCGCAACAGATTGCGACGGACCTGTGGGCAAAGCATGTGCGCCTTGCTCCAGACCGCACCGTGCAGGATCGTGAGTAGGTGGGGAAGCGCCATTCTGCGGCGCTCGCAGGAGAGGAAGCCTGAACCGGAGTGTTCCAGGCTTCCTCTCACGTGAGTTCCATCAAGCGCCGGCAGGCTGCGGCACCGCCACGAACGCCTCACTCATCTCCCAAAGTCGCTGCTGCGCCGCCACGTCATAGGAGATATCCGACGACTTCTTCTCCTTACTGTCGGAGAAGTACTTGCCGCTCGTCTGTGCTACCGCCGGCGAAGACGCCAGGTAGATGCTCGTCTCGGCGCCCTTGGCCGGGTTCTTAGCGAAGAGATGGGCGAGAGGCATTACCATGCTCCAGAGACCGCCGTTGTTGCGACCGAAACCGGTGGCCACAAAACCGGGATGAAGCACATTGGCGGTCACGCCGCTGCCATCCAGACGGCGCGCCAACTCATAGGTGAACATGACGTTGGCGAGTTTTGACTGGCTGTAGGCGGCCCAACTGCTATATTTCTGCGCGCCCATTAAATCGTCAAAGTTCATCTTGCCGGAAAAATGCGCGTCCGAAGAGACATTGACGATGCGCGCCGGCGCGCTCGCAACGAGCGTCTCCCACAGGCGCCTGGTGAGCAGGAAGTAGTTGAGGTGATTCAGGGCGAAGGTCATCTCGTAGCCGTCAGCCGTTACCTGGCGGTCGGCAAAGACACCACCCGCATTGTTGACGAGAACGTGCAGCGCCTGGTGGCGTGCCAGGAACTCGTCGGCCGCCTCGTTGATGCCGGCCAGCGTCGAGAGATCGGCGGCGATCCATTCCACCGCCGGGTTGCCAGTCGCTTTCTGAATGCGCTGAGTCGTTTCAGCACACCTGGCCGCGCTGCGACTCATGATGACGACGTGCGCTCCCTGCGCCGCCAACGCCTGCGCCGTTACCTCGCCAATGCCATTGGTCGCGCCGGTGACAAGCACCGTCTTGCCCTTCAACTCCCAGGTTGTTACACTCATACCATTCTACCCGTTCAAAACAAAGATGGTTTCAGGCTGCCCGCAGGGTAACGACGCCCCATGTAATCACAGTAGCACGCCGCGGGCAGCCCTCTCAGCCGGCCCGCACTCAGGCGAGTGTTGCGTTCAACTCGATTGCGACGCTGGCGAGCGCCTTGGAGACGGGACAATTCGCCTTCGCCTGCTCGGCATAGCTCTGCAACTGCTCGGCATCCAACCCCGGCACGTCAGCCTTGCTGGTCAGCACGATCTTGGCGATGGTGGGACCTGCCTCCAGGTGAACCTTGGCCGTCGTGTCGATCCGGGTCGGGGTGAAGCCGTCCTTGCTCAAGAGCGCCGACAGGAACATGGAGAAGCAGCCGGCATGGGCCGCGCCGATCAGTTCCTCCGGGTTTGTGCCCGGCCCTTCCTCGAAACGCGATGCATAGCTGAACGGGCCATCGTAGGCGCCGCTGCCCAGCTTCATCACACCCGCGCCATCCTTCAACGTCCCCGTCCAAACGGCATCAGCCTTGCGTACTGGCATCTTCGCTCACTCCTTGTGTCTGCAAATAATCACCGAATAACGTGCATTTCCGTGCACCTGGCTGTAACCGTACACGCCGGAGCGCCGCGAATCTGTGATCGTCCTCCCACTAAGGGCGGTAGGGACCAGGCAGCGCCTGCTAGCTGAGTAGAAAGCGGAGCGCGCCGGGCAGGCGTCGCGCCCAGGCAGCTTCGGTGTGCCCTTCACCCGCGCCGACGACATAGCGCAGTGTGCGTCCAGGCGTATAGCCGGCCTGCTCCAGGAGGAGGGCCAGCCGTTGCGCGCCCGGCTCCTGGTCGCCGTTGTCGACATAGATACGCCCGCCGGCCGGGCGCGGCGCAGGCGCCATCTTCAAAATCGCGCCGCCGGCAACCCAAAGGGATGGACTCATCGCACCGCAGCGACCAAAGGTCTCACCGTGCACGTAGTACGTATAGAGGCTGATGAGTCCGCCCATCGACGAACCGAGGAGTGCACTGTGTTCCCGCTCGGGCAGCGTGCGAAACGTGGCATCGATCATGGGCTTGACCGTTTCGGCGACAAAGCGCGCATAGTTGGCCCCGCGACCGTTGCGCCAGTGTGCGAACGGGTTGTACTCGCGGATGCGCCGCCGCCCGCCATGATAGAGACCGACGACGATGGGCTGGCGGCCAATATCGGCGAGCGACTCTGCGGCCGCGGCAACGTCCCAGGTAACGCCGGCATAGCTCACCGCAGGGTCGAAGAGATTCTGCCCGTCTTGCATATAGACTACCGGATACTGGCGCAGCGGGTTCCGCCAATAGCCCTCCGGCAGGTAGACGACGATGGGCCGATGGTTGCGCAACTGGGGGCTGTAGACGCTCCGCGCCATCAGCAGCGTGCCCGGCAGGGCGAGGTTGCTGTCGGGCATCGCCATGTCATACGGCTGCCAGTCAATCTTGTTTCGTGTGAGCACCATTTCCTTCATTTCACTTTCCATGCCGCATAGAACGCCGCGGATGGCAGGTTCGTTCACCGACCCGGCCCCTCGCTTGCCGGCAGCCAAAGGCATCAGTATAGCCGAGCCGGCCGGATCGCGCGAGATGCGGGACGGCAGAAACCGTTCTATTCTCATGCCGGAGCGGTGCCATCGCGCCTGCATCTCGGGCATGCCGGGCGATGGTATACGCCCCGCAAATCAGCGTACCGAAGTGGGAACTGGGCTGTAACTCACCTGGAATAGCCTGTCAGTACACTGTCGCTACGCAGCAAAATGGCCGAGAAACCGCAGTTCCGGCATGGCATTTGTCAAGGAGGACTGGATGCACGTACAGTATGGGACGATCGAATGGGCCGCCGGCACGGTTGACACGACCAGCATGCTCGCCGGCCTGGCGCAGCGCTTTGCGACGCTTTGGCAGCGCGAAACCGGCAGAGACGGTGCCAACCCATGCGCGCAACTCCACGGCGAGGTGCTCCACTTCGCGCTGGACCAGGCGCTGACCGCGCAACAGGCCACGCTGGCCGGCAACGACGAAGGCTACGCCGTCGTGGTGCGCGATGTTGCGTCGACATTCGATCGGCTCTATCCGCAACTGGCAGACGAGATGGAGCGCAACCTCCATTGTTACGTCGGCCCCATGCAAGTGGACCTTGTCCCTGACACACACGGCGTGCGCATCCAGTTCCAGTTGCGCGAGGCGCCGGGACTGTGGCGTCTCAATCGGCCCAGCGGCACCTGCATGTAGCCGCAGCCAACGATCCTTCGGCGAGGTATGCCCACCGTGCATGCCTCGCCTTTTTGTCTCTACGCCAGGAATAGCGAATCGCCGCACCCCGCCAGGCAATCCGTTTTCATGAGTGTAAGAGTGACACTTTTGACAAAGCACACGAATTGGCGCGAGACTAGCGTCACCCGGCCGGCGTCCAGGCGCCAGCCGCATGGGTTTCACGACTGTTGAGGAAGCTGTTTGATCGCCTATTGCCCGTCCGGCCGTTTTCGATGCAAGGCAGAGCAGAGCCCATTGCGCTGCCCGATGACCGGCGCGCCGCTCGAATTCACGGACATGCCGCTCTTCGACCCTGCCTCTATCGACCAGCATGGCACCGGGCTGTGGCGCTACGCGGCAATGCTCCCGGTCATGCACAACGGCCACCGGCGTGTCACGCTCGGCGAAGGCTGGACACCGTTAATCCGCGAGCAATGGGCCGGCCGCGACGTCTACTGGAAACTCGACGCGCTCATGCCGACCGGCAGCTACAAGGATCGCGGCGTCAGCGTCATGGTCAACTGGCTCAAGGGCCTGCACTATGAAGCGCTTGCCGACGATTCCAGCGGCAACGCCGGGGCCAGCATCGCCTGTTACGCCAGCCGCGCCGGCATGCGCTCCGTCATCTTCGTCCCGCAGAGCGCGCCGGATCCCAAGAAAGCGCAGATCGCGGTCTACGGCGGCGAACTCGTGGAGGTGCCCGGACCGCGCTCGCAGGCCACGCTGGCCGTCGAGGCGGCCACCTGCAACAGCCGGGAAATGGCATACGCCTCCCATGCCTGGCATCCAGCCTTTCTCTTCGGCCAGATGACTGTCGCCTGGGAAATCTGGGAACAACTCGGCGGTCACGTGCCGGACTGGCTCGTGGCACCGACTGGACACGGCGGGACCTTGCTCGGCGCCTGGCGCGGCTTCCAGCATCTGCGCGTCTCAGGCGTCACCAACAAGTTGCCAAAGCTGCTTGCCGTCCAGGCCGAACCCTACACGCCGCTCTACGATGCCTTTGTCAGCGGTGCGAACGAGGTGTTGCCGACACCACACGTGGAGCGCATCAGCGCCGACGGGATCGCCATCAGCTACCCGGTGCGCTGGCGTACCTTGCTGGAAGCGATTCGCTTCTCCAAGGGGTTTGTGGCATCGGTCAGTGAAGAAGAGGTACGCAGCGCGCATACTGAGCTAGCCGAGCGTGGTGTCTTTGTCGAGCCAACCAGTGCTACAATAGCAGCGGCACTCAAGCGCGTACCGGCCGAAACCGTCAAACCGGGCGATGTCATTGTCGGCGTCCTCACCGGACATGGGCTGAAAAACCCGCCGCTGATCTGACTCTGCCCGCAACCAACCAACCCATCTCTCGAGAGCAGGCTGGCCATGAAGACAACCCCACCGCTCAACTCCCTGGAAAACGCCCTCGGCGTCAAATTCAGCGACAAGGCGCTGTTGCAGCAGGCGTTCGTCCACCGCAGCTACCTGAACGAACTGCTGGAGAACGAGCAAGAACTCCTGGACAACGAACGGCTGGAGTTCCTGGGTGACGCAGTGCTTTCCTACATCTTCAGCGAATATCTCTTCACCCATTTCCCGGCGCAGAAAGAAGGCGGGCTGACCAACCTGCGGTCCGCGCTCGTCCGCCGCGAGACGCTGGCACGGCTGGCGGTGAAGCTACATCTGGGCGATTACCTTCTCCTGGGCCATGGCGAGGAGGAGAGTGGCGGGCGCACGCGGCAGGCAACGCTGTGCGCCACCTTCGAGGCGCTCGTCGGCGCGCTCTACCTCGACCAGCAGATGCAGGTCTGCCGCGACGTAGTCATCCGCCTCTTCCGCCAGGAGCTGCAGCGGCTGGACCAGCGTATGCAGGTGAAGGACGCCAAGAGCCGCCTCCAGGAACTGGCGCAGTCAAAAGTCGGTGCGACCCCGCGCTACCGCCAAGTGACCAGCGATGGGCCTGATCACGCCAAGCACTTCGTCATGGCTGTGCAGATTGGTGGTGTACCCTATGGGGTTGGCCAGGGCAGAAGCAAGCAGGAAGCAACGCAAAACGCCGCCGCCATGGCGCTCTACTGCCTGGGCGAAACGGCAGACAACTACATTCTCGATCGCGATCTGGCACGGGAGCACGGCATCGACCTGCCGGATACTCCTGGCGGCGCCGACTCGGACGACTGACCCACGCCTCGCCTAAAGCTGAATCTCTTCCTCAATGGCCTGCAGATCGGCGCTGTCGGCGCTCTCGTCATGCTTCACCATGCGGTCACCATCGAGACGCAGGCTGATGACGCGGCTGACGCCGTCGTTGCCCATCGTGATGCCGTAGATCGTGTTGGCGCCTTCCAGCGTGCGGCGGTTGTGCGTCACAATGATGAATTGCGTATCCTGGCTCAGCTCCTCCACCGTCGTGCGGAAGCGATCGACGTTGGCTTCATCCAGCGCGGCATCGACCTCATCCAACACACAGAAGGGCGTCGGACTCACATGCAGGATGGCAAAGATCAGCGCGCACGCGGCCAGCGATCGCTCGCCGCCGGAGAGTAGCGCCAGACTCTGCGGACGCTTGCCGGGCGGGCGGGCGATAATCTCGACGCCGCTCTGCGAGATGTTCTCCGGGTCGGTCAACTCCAGGTGCGCCGTGCCGCCATTGAAGAGCTTCTGGAAGAATCGGGTGAACTCCTTGCCGACTGCGTCATAGGTGCGGCGCAGTTCAATCTCCATGCGATCGTCGAGTTCCTTGATGACCTTCTGCAGGTCGGCAGAAGCCGCTTCCAGATCCTCTGATTGTGTGAAGAGGAACTCGTAGCGCTCAGCGGCCTCCTCGTACTCGCGCGGCGCGTCGGGGTTGACGTTACTCAGGCGCGCCAGTCGCGCCCGCATCTCGCGCACCTCGCCTTCCATGCTATCCGGCACGCTGTCGATCACCGGCAACTGCTCGACGATGGTATCCCAAGGCAGCGGCGGTTGATAGGCAACCTCCTCGCTCTCCTCCAGCGTGACCAGCCCCAGGTCTTCCTCGATCTCGCCGCGCAGTTGGTGAAGCGCATCCTCGCTGCGCTGAAGTTGCAGCACGGCATGGTTCCACGTGCTCTCCTCCTGGCGCAACGAGTGCTGAAGCGAGCGCTCCTGCTGCTCAAACTGCCCCTGCTCGGCTTCGAGTCGGGCCAACTCCTGCTCCAGCGGGTTGATGCGCTGCTGCAAGGCATCGATCTGCCGGCTCAGCCCGTCCTCCTGCTCGCCCAGCGCCGTAACGCGCACACCCAGCGTCTCGATCTCGCCGCCAAGCCCGGCGATCTGCTGTTCCTTGTGGCGAATCTGGTCGGCGATGCTTTGCAGGTTACGGGCGGTAGAGTCGGCGAGCGCCTGCTGGCTGCGCAGGTGTCCCTGCGCCTCGGCCGCTGCCGCGCGCCGGTTGGCAAGCTCCTGCAACAGCGCATCGGCGCCTGCTGCGGCCACACGCGCCCCGATCGCCTCGAGAGCCTCACCGGCCGTTGCTTCCGCCGCCTGGGCCGCGTCGATCTCGCCCAGCAGTGATGCCTCGCGCTCGTCCAGCGTCCGCTGCTCGGCCTCGGTCAGTTCGATCTGCTCGGATCGCCACCGTCGCGCCTGCACGCCGCGATCCACCTGCCGGCGCAGGTCTTCAATCTGCGTGCGCAGGAGCCGGTCCTGACGCACAAGGTCGGCGAGGGTCTGCTGCTGCCGCGTCGTCTCCAGGCGCTGGCGCTCGATGTCGGCCGTGAGCGCGGCGCACGCCTCTGCTTTGCGCCCGGCCTCGCCGCTCGCTGCCGAGATCTGGGCGGGAAGCTCGCGCAACTCGCGCTCGCGTGCCAGGAGCGAGTCATCGCCGCGACCGCCTTCGTTGCCGCCGGTCACCGCCCCGCCCGGCCGGATGATCTCGCCGTCGAGCGTGACAAGCGTGGGGCGCGCGCCGCCGCCAAAATCGTCCAGGGCCGCGCGTGCGGCGGGCAAATCCTCCGCCACCCAGACCCGGTTGAGCAACTGCTGCACGGCAGCCTCGACGGCGGGCTCATATTCGATCAGGTCGACGGCATTGCCCAGCAGCCCGCGTCGCTGCGGCGCAGCAATTGCCGGCTGCACGTTGAGCCGATCCAGCGGCAAGAAGGTCGCACGCCCGCTGCGCTGCTCCTTGAGCATCTCGATGGCCGCCGCGGCATCGTCCCACCGGCTGGTGATGACGTTCTGCAGCGCACCGCCCAGCGCCGTCTCGATGGCTTTGTCCAGCCCGGCGGGCACGCGCACCTGCGACGCCACCGTGCCGACAATGCCGCGCAGGCGTTGGCTGCTGCCAGCCTGCAGAACGGCGCGCACGCCGCCGCCGTAGCCGGCACCCTCGCGTTGCAGACGCTGCAACATGTCCTGGCGCGTCTGCAAACGATCCAGGGCGCGGTCCGCTTCCTGGCGCTCCGTCTCGGCGGCACGCAGCGCTTGCTGGCTGCCGGCGACCGACTGCTCCAGGGCGTGAAGCGCCGCCTGAACGCCCTGCGCCTCTTCCTCCAGGAGCGCGGCCTGCTCTTGCACCGTTGCCAACGCACTTTCCGCTCGTTGGGCATCCTGCTCGGCGGCGGAGAGCGCAGCCTGCTGCTGTGCATGCTCGGAAGCGAGTGTGCTCCGGCGCTCGCCAATCTGCCGCAGCCGGCTTTCGATCTCGGCGCGCTGCTGCTGGCGCCGCGCCAGGTCGCGGCGCAGATTGTCCTGCTCGCCCTGCAGACGGGCACGCTCCTGCTGGCGCTGACCGACCTCGGTCTGGATCGCCTCGGCAGCCTGCTGGCGCTCGCCGACGGCGGCCTCGGCGGCCTGCACGGCAACGCCCAACTCATCCAGGCGCACGGCCAGCGCATCGCGCTGCGCGGAAAGCGGTGCAAGCTCGCGCTCGGAATCCTCACGCCGCGCCTGGAGTTGGCGCAGACGTTCCTGGGCAACGGCCAGTTCGCGGCCGATGCCCTCGGCCTGGCGGTGAAGCTCGCTACTCTCGGCGTGCATGGTCGCCAGGCGGGCGCGTCGCTCGGTCTGCACGGCGCGTACCCCCTCGACAGAGTGGCCGATGCGAGCCAGCTCGGCCTGGCGCTGCTCGACGGTTTTGCGCAACGTCTGCTCGGCGGTGTGATGCTCTTCGACGCTGCGCAACGTGGTGTGCCAGCGGTAGCCATGCCAGTCGCGCAGCAACGATTGCAGGTCGCTGGCGATCTGCTCGCGTTCCTGGGCACGTTCGGCCTGGCGGCGCAGGTAGCCCAGGCGCGGGCTCAGCTCGGCGACGATGTCCTGGACGCGCGTCAGGTTCTGCTTGGTCGCTTCCAGGCGGCGCACAGCGGTGGCGCGCTTGATCTGGTAGCCGCTGATGCCGGCTGCTTCCTCGAAGAGCGACCGGCGCTCCTCGGGCGCCATGCTCAGCGCGCGGTCGATGAGCCCCTGGCCGATGACCGAGTAGGTGCGCTTGCCCAGCCCCGTCTGGGCCAGGAGATCGACGACATCTTGCAGGCGCACACGCTGGCCGTTGACGATATATTCGTTGTCCCCGTCGCGATAGGCGCGGCGGGTAACCTCCACCTCGGCGAAGTCGATGGGAATCTCGCCGGCGCTGTTGTCCAGCGTGATGGTGACTTCGGCCAGGTTGAGGCGCGCCTTCTTGTCGCTGCCGGAGAAGATGACGTCGCTCGTCTTGCGCGAGCGCAGCAGGCTGAAGCTCTGCTCGCCAAGGCACCAACGCACGGCGTCGACGATGTTGCTCTTGCCGCTGCCGTTTGGACCGACCACAGCCGTCACCCCCGGGTCAAAAATGAACTCGGTGCGGCGGGCGAATGTTTTGAAGCCTTGGATGACGACGCGCTTGATTCGCATACGGGTGATTGCGACTGGATGTCAGCCGTGAAAATGCCAGAATGCCGACAGGATCGCTTCAGCCAGGAGGCCGATAGCATAGATGCCGCTGAAGAGCGCCAGCAGGCGGCTGCGGCGCCGGAACCACGGCCCGAGGGCAAAGCGGCCGGAGAGCAGCGGTTCGGCGCACAGGACGACCAGCCCGCCGGCGCCGGCAATCTGGAGAATGCTCCAGACTGGCAACGCAATGAAGATCAAGAACGGGTTGCCGAAGATTCCCAGCAAGTGGCCGGCGCTGAACGCCGCCAGGTTGGCCATGCGCACCAGGAACCACGCGCCCACGAGTCCACCGGTCAACAGCGAGCCCAAGACGATACCGGCAATCTCCGCGGCGGTAGCCAGCGGTTCGACGGTGATGCCGCCCGGTAACGGCGAGCGTGCGAAGTACCACTCCGACGTCATGGCTCGCTGCATGAAGCCGTTGTCAAATGCGCGCTCCAGTTGTTCCGGCACGAACCAGGTCAGCAGCAGGATCAGCGACATCGTGACTGCCAGCCACAAGAAGACGATCCCGAGCCCGCTCCGGATATCGCCGCGACGCACAGAAATAGCCAGAAAGATCGTGAGCACCACGGCCTGGATGAAGGGCATGAAGCGCGGCTGCCCCATGACGGCGGGCAGGCCGGTCGTCAGCAGCGCAAAGAACGCTGCCATGAGAAAATAGACTGGGTCGCGTGATAGCTGGTACGCTCGTTCCATAGAGACTCTTGATTATAGCCTACCGGGCGCAGCGGGCGGAATCATCACCCGCCGCAACCTTCTCATCTTGCCACTTTTCAGGGCAAATGGTGCGTATCCACGGCAAACGAAAGGGGCGGCTGGCGACCAGCCGCCCCTTACTCGAAGCTGACATACTGTGCCAGAAAGTCGGCTTTCGACTTCCGGCGCTACGCTTTGCTAACGCTGCCGGTCTGGATTCAACAGCCACTCGACCAGCGCGTTGATCTCATCCTCGCTCATGCGCTCGGCGAAGTTCTGCGGCATGATCCCACCCATGTACCCTTCCACCAAGTAGGCGTTCGGATTCACAATACTGTTGTGCACGTAGGTCGGCGCATCCTCGCCAGGCACGAAGGTGCCGGCCTCTTCATACAGGTTGCCCAGATTCGGGCCAACGGGGCCGCGATTGTTGGCATCTTGCGGCAGGTCCAGGTTATGGCAGCCAGAACAGCCCATGCTCACGAAGAGTTCCTGTGGGGGCAGGGGACCGGTCGGCTCGGGCGCAGCTTCAGCGGCCGGCGCGCTGCCGTCTTCCGCAACTGCGCGGGTCGGTGCATCGGCAAACATCTGCCATGGATCCGGATTCTCGGCCGTGCCCTGCAAGAGCGCGTCCTCTTCCCAGTTGAGCACAAACGCCGTCACGTTGTTGACCTGGTCATCACGGAAGGGGCCGCCAAAACGCTGGCTCCAGGTCGGCATGTGCTGAGCCCACTGGGTATCGACTTTCGACGGACGTCCGGCAGCAACCGTGAGTGCGACGTAGTCATGCAGCGAGCCGGTCCAACTGACATCGGTCAGACGCTGCGTGAAGAAGTACTTGCTGTGCAAGGCCGGTGCGACGCCGGGCAGACCCTTGCCGTCAGGACCGTGGCAGTTTGCACAGTTATTTGCGAAGATTTCGGCGCCCTTCTCAACACCGCGCCCATCCCAGTTGGCCGTCTGCGCCTCCATGCGCCGCTCTTCGATGACGCCAAGGAAGAGGAGAACCGCTATGGCGATCACGACAGCCAAGATGCCCAGGCCGATTTTGGCCAACGGCGACCTGACGTACAGAAAACTATACCATGGTTGCTTCATGGTCGGTGCTTACTCCTCTGCTGGCGGGCGCACGAAGCTGAAGTCCTTGAGCCCGTACTGTTCCCAGTAGAGCGAATCCTCATGCAGGAAGAAGGTGCGCAGGAAGCGTTCCTCCTTGCCTTCCGGACTCAGCCAGTTTATTTCCCACGCGATACGCTTGAGGCTTGGTTGCTCCTGCGTAACTCTCAGGATTCCGTACGGATTGATAAAAGACGGGTCAGTCTCAGCAAAATGGGCGATGCCTGCCTCGAACTCATGCAGGATGTGGTTGAACTCTTCATCGTCCGTAATGGGATTCTCACGCGTATCATATACGCCGATGGGCAGATGTCCGTAGCCAATCTCACGCACAGGCCCCATGCCTTCTTCCGGCATCAGTTCCTGTACGATTTCGACACTCGGCGCCCCCTGCACGGCATAGTACGGGGTACCCATCCAGCTCAGGACAAGCATGACAATACCGGCCACCACACCGCTGATGATTGCCACGCGGCGGTCGCGACCGCGTCGGCTCGGGTTGCGATCCAGATACGGGATGCCCATGAGCAACACAAGCAGCACGCCTGGGACGATAACACCGGCAACCGTCTTATCCGCGATCTTCAGCAGACCCTGGAGCCAGTAGAAATACCACGGCGCCACCGTATGCAGCGGCGTCGACTGCGGATTTGCGATCGACTCGAGCGGCGCCGAGAAGAAGAAGGCAGTGATGACTACCATCAGCGTCGTGAAACCGATGAGGAAGGTTGCCTCGTCGATCATGACGTCGGGCAGGAAGTAGACGCGGCGGTCGGCCGGAACCTTATTGGCCGTGTCCTGCCCCACTTCTTCCTCGTCCGAGGGCAGGCTGATGCCGAAGTGCACAACCTTGTAGTAGTGCACGAAGAAGAAGAGGAAGAGAATCAACGGCAGGAACAGCACGTGAAGCAGATAGAAGCGCAACAAGCCGTTGGCGCCAATGTCGGGCGCTCCGCGTGCCAACAGGTTGACCGTCTCGCCGACGATCTTGGGCGGCACGGCTTCGGCCATGGAGGTGCCGATTGTCACCGCCCAGAAGGCCAGCTGATCCCACGGCAGCAGGTAGCCGGAGAAGCTCAAGAAGAGCGTGACGACCAGCAAGATGACGCCCGTAAACCAGGTAAACTGGCGCGGGGCCTTGTAGCTGCCAGTCAGATAGGTTCTGACCATGTGCGCTGTCACGACAAGCACCATGAGTTCGGCGCCCAGGCGGTGTATGTCGCGCATGAACTGGCCGAAAGGCACGTTGCTCAACAGCCGGATCATGTCGACGTAGGCGCGCTCCGGGGTGGGGGCGTACCAAATCATCAGGATCAGACCGGTGATCGTCTCCACAAAAAACAGGTAGGTTGACAGCAAACCCAGCCGGAACGTGTGGGTGAACTTCGTCACGCTCTCATGGTAATAGGTGGGCTTGATGTGGAGCAGAAATGCCTCGGAGTGGGGCTTGAGCCGGGGATTCGGGCGCCCCGGCGCCTCACCACGCAACATCCGCCGCACTTCACCAGCCGGAATACCGGCGGTGATGCGCGTAAATACATCATCCGCTGTGTCCAGAACCGTTTGTACGAAGCCTTTCTTTTCGACTTCTGGTTGTACAGCCATATGACTCCTTCTCGCGGAACTATCGAAGCAGGTAACTGATCGTCAGGAAATCAATGAGACTTGCAATTGTCAGGATATTTCACGCTCGACGAGCGCTCACGCTCTGGAACTAGGCCGGCACCGCACGTGCCGGAGAATCAGCAGAGGGCGCACCCAATTCTTTCTTGCCGGTGTCGACTGCCACTTCGCCGCCCTCAATGCTGATTACAAATGTATCCAACGAACGCGGCGCCGGGCCTTCAATGTAGAAGCCCTCACGCGTGAACTTGGAGCCGTGGCATGGGCATTCGAAGCGATTGTTCGCCTGTTCCCACTTGTAGAGACAGCCCAGGTGCGTGCACACCATGTAGAGCGCCTT
>ERZ795053.4883-NODE-4883-length-14222-cov-7.105668_pt1 | contig 14222 bp, 11 predicted proteins | sample MGYA00375137_ERZ795053 | MGnify/ENA primary metagenome ERZ795053 (study PRJEB30182, sample SAMN05720284) | activated sludge metagenome | isolation source: Anaerobic digester | place: Hong Kong | collected 2014-12-17 ... | reverse complement strand
CCCTGGACTTCACAACCTTCGTCCTCAACGGCATCCTCTCGGTGCTCCTCTTCGCCGGCGCGATGAGCCTCGACGCCCGTCAGCTGGTCCGCCAGCGGGCCAGCATCCTCACCCTCGCGACGGTGAGCACCCTCATCTCGACGGCGCTCATCGGGCTCGGCTCGTATGCCGTCTTCCGCCTCGTCGGCCTCGACGTGCCGCTGCTGTGGGCCCTGCTGTTCGGCGCGCTGATCAGCCCGACCGACCCGGTCGCCGTGCTCGACCTGCTCAAGCGCGCCAAGGTGCCGAAGAAGCTCGAGACCCTCATCGCCGGCGAGAGCCTCTTCAACGACGGCGTCGGGGTCGTCGTCTTCGTCGTGCTCGCCGGGATCGCCGGCATCGGCGGGGCGCACCACGTCGATCCCACCCCGATGGGCGCGCTGCTCGTCTTCGTCCAGGAGGCGCTCGGCGGGCTCGCCTTCGGCGCGGTCCTCGGCTTGGTTGGCTACCTGCTGTGCAAGAGCATCGACGGCCACGTCGTCGAGACCCTCATCACCCTTGCCATGGTCGTCGGTGGCTACCTCACCGCCGTGTCGCTCGGCATCAGCGGCCCGCTCGCGATGGTCGTCGCCGGGCTGGTCATGTCGGCGACGTGGGAGGAGGCCTTCCACCACGAGACCCACGAGCACGTCCTCGGCTTCTGGGAGACCCTCGACCAGGTGCTCAACATCCTGCTGTTCGCCTTCATCGGCCTCGACGTGCTGCTCACCGAGACGACTGGCGCCCAGATCGTCGCGAGCCTGCTGCTCATCGTCCTGGCCCTCGTCTCGCGCTTCGTCAGCGTCTGGCTGCCGATGCACCTGGTCCGGGAGCGCGACGGCTACGGCCCGGGCACGGTGCGGCTGCTCACCTGGGGCGGCCTGCGCGGCGGCATCGCGATCTCGCTCGCGCTCGGCCTGCCCGACTCGCCGTGGCGCACCCACGTCGTCACGGCGACGTATGCCGTGGTGCTGTTCACCATCGCCGTCCAAGGCCTCACCTGTATGCCGCTCGTGCGCCGCGCCGCCGCCGCGGACGAGGCGGCGGGCGAGGTCGCCGTCGAGGGCTAGTGCGAGGGCGACCGGCCCGCACCTCGTGCCCGGAAGTCCACCCTCGACGCACCGTCGGCGCGGTGCGGGCGCCAAGTCCTTGGCTCGACGCCATGCCAGAGGAAGGATCCGCTGCCGCCCTCGCCATGGACGTCGTCGACGACGCCCTGTTCACCGCCGCGCAGGGCGACGGACGGATGGCGTCCGCCCTGCGGGCCGAGATCCTCGACGGAGGCGGCCAGGCCGCCGTCTCCGTCCACGTCGGCTGGCAGCTTCAGCACCTCCCCCGTGTCGAGCGGCTGCTCGCGGTCCTCGACGACCTGCCGGAGCCGGTCCTCGTCCGCCTCGGCGACCTGCTGGGCCGCGTCACGACGGCGGCCGACAACGCCTTCGCCCCGACCCTGCTGCCCGGGGCGCACGGTGTGGCCGCATTGCTGCACGTGGCCGCCGAGCAGCTGCAGCTGCGCCCCACCACGGGCGACTGGTCCGACGGTCCGGCCTCGCCGCTGACCTTCGCGGTCCTCCGGCGCTATGCGATGGCCAAAGGCGCTGACCCGCAGGAGCTGCTGCCGTGGTTGACGGCCGACAACGGCGGGCGCGGCCGGGAGTCCGCAGCATCGCGGGCGGTGGCCTTACTCGCCGACTTCGCCGACGTGCTGAGCGAACATACCGATCTGGCGCGGTCGTGGTGCACCGAGGGGAGCGCCCGGCACCGCACCGCGCGACTGCACATGCTCGACCGGGCGCACGCCGACACCCTCGCCGCGATCGCCGATTCCCTCGTTGAGGCGGCGACCGCTCGATCGGCGGAGGTCCGGACGGCCGCCGCGCCGCTCGTCGCGCGGGTCTTCGCTGCCGCCAGTCCTGGACTGCTCAGGCTGGCACAGGGCCGCTCCGTCGACCGGCGGCTGGTCGCTCTTCGCCTCCTTGCCGCACTCGGCGACGCCTCGACACGTGCGGTCGCCGTGCAGCTCGCCGAGGCGGACGCCACCGGCTCGATCCGAGAGCTGCCTGCCCGATGGAGAGCCGAGTGGGCCGCCGAGGAAGCCGAGGCGGCTGGGGGAGCCGAGGTCGAGCAGCGCCCCGCCGGCGCGCCGATTGACTGGCGGGTCGAGGTGACTCCGCAACTGCTGGCCCGGGTCGACGATGTTGTCGAGGCCGTCCGACAGCTGCGCGACGGCTGGCAGCAGACCGCGTCGAGCGCCACCGGCAGCCCGAGTGAGATCGCTCGGGCCGGCCAACTGCTTGCCGAGACACTCGAGCCGGAGCCACTTCGGGCTCGACTCGTGGCGACGCTGACGGCCGGGTGCCCGCCCGACCTCACACTCGAGGCACCCTCCGAGCTGTCGTCGCTGGCTGCCACCCTCGACGGACTTCCCGCGGAGGCCAGCCTGTTGCTTCGTGGGTCGTTGGGGCTGCTCTGGTGGCGGCATGGTCTGCGCGGGGGTCTCTGGCCACTGCTCGACCTCACCCAGGGTGTCACGGTCTCGCGCCTTGAGGACCTGCTGCACGATGCGGGGGTAGCCCCGGGGCATCTCGCCCGAGACTTCCCCGCCCTGATCTGGCAGGGAGCCGACCCAGCCCTCTACGCGGACTATGCCCGCCGACACGTGGCCGAGCTCATCGACGAGGCCTGTGACCCCCTGAGCTTTCGCTCGGCATACGCGCTGCGCGCGCTCGCGGCCGTCGACCCGTTGCCCCCCACGGCCGTCGAGCGGCTCTATGCGGAGGCGCTGAGCACCCGCAAGCGCTCTCGCGGCACCGCCCGCCGACTGCTGCGCGGGCATGCGGAGCGGGTCACCCGAGCCGCCGCCCAGCTGTCGGCCGGCTCTGCCGAGCTGCGCCTGGCGGCGGTCGAGTGGCTCACCGAGCTCGGTGACCCGGCGGCGATCCCGGCCCTCCAGCAGGCGGTCCGTCGAGAGCGCGCCGACGTGGTCAAGGGCGCGATGCTCGACACGCTGGCCCGGCTCGGGGTGCCGGTGGGGGAGACGATCGACCGGGCCGAGGCACAGCGGCTCGCGGTCAAGGGTCTCGCCAAGGGCTGGCCCGCCGACCTCGACTGGCTCGACCCGGCAGACCTGCCGCCGCTGCGCTGGGCCGACTCAGGCGAGCCCGTGCCGGTCGAGACGGTCGCCTGGTGGCTGTTGCTCGCCCATCGGGCCAAGAGCCCCGAACCTCATGAGCTGCAACGCATCTCGTGGCAGCTCGTCGACCCCACGAGCGCCGACCCCTGGGCCCAAGAGCTCCTCGACCGATGGATCGCCCATGACACGGAGCCGATGGACGACGAGAGTCGCGAGCAGGTCGTCCAGCGCAAGCTCGCCGAGTGGACCCGGTACTTGTGGCTCGGCCGACGTCCCAGCGCGCAGGAGATCGAGGCGATGGTCCGACAGGACGTGTCTCATCTCCTCTTCAGAGGCTCCGCGACCGCAAGCAAGGGTGTGCTCGCTGCGGTGGCTGCGACCGGCCGCAGCGGCATCGCCGAGCGGGTGACGGCATACCTCACGACTCACCGGCTGCGCACCGCTCAGTGCAAGGCGCTGCTCGGCGTGCTCGCGTGGAGCCCCGACCCCGATGCCGTGCGCACCCTGCTCGGCGTCGCCGTGCGCTATCGGCAGCGGCCGGTGCAGGAGGAGGCGATCCGGCTCTGCGCCGAGGTCGGCGAGCGCTTGGGCTGGAGCGTCGATGAACTCGCCGATCGCACCGTGCCGACCGGGGGCTTCGACGACGACGGGCGTCTCGTGCTGCCCATCGGCGGGCAGCTGTTCGCCGCGCAGGTGACCGACAAGCTCGCCCTGCAGCTGTATGCCGCGGACGGCTCGCGGGTGCGGGAGCTGCCGGACCTGGACGGCACCGACCCTCGGCGGGACGCCGAGGCCGTCGAGGCACGCCGGCTCTTCGGGGTGGCGAAGTCGGTGCTCGCCGACGTGCGCCGCACGCAGCCGGGCCGGCTCTACGAGGCCATGTGCCTGCAGCGCTCGTGGTCCCTTGCCGACTGGCGTGAGCTGCTGGCCTGGCATCCGCTGATGCGCCACCTCGCGAGCCGGCTGGTGTGGCTGGCGTGGGAGGGCGAGCGGCTGGCCGAGGTCTTCCGCACCGACCTCGACGGCGAGGTGCTCGACGTCGACGGCGAGCCGGTCGACCTCGAGCCCGACTGCCGGATCACCGTCGCCCATGCGGCACTCCTCGACGCCGACACCGTGACCAGCTGGGCCGGCGTGCTGCTCCCGGCCCTGCTCGACCAGCTGGGCCGGCAGGTGACCCACCTGCCGCCGGGCAGCGGGCAGGCGCTCCGGCTCAGCGTCGAGCTGCTCGGTCCGGAGATGGCACCGATCGCCACGCGGTTCCTCGCGGCGGCCAAGCGGCTCGGCTATCGGCTCGGCGACGTCGGCGACGGGCCGACCATCGCCGAGGTCGAGCGCGTGCTGCCCGGGTCAGGGCTGCGCATCGTCGTGGAGGTCGAGCCGGTGGCGCTCTACCCCGCCGACGACGAGCGGGTGACCGTGCTCGGTCTGTGCGTGGAGCAGCAGGATCCGGACGCCGACGACGCCACGGCGCCGATGACCGGTCGGCGGGCCGGTCGCCGGCGCTACCGGCTCAGCGAGGTGCCGCCGGTGCTGCTCTCCGAGGCGGTCGCGGACCTGCTCGTGCTCACCCGCTGAGCGCGCGAGGGCCCTGGGTTCGGGCGCACGGGTGAGCCGGGAGCGCCGGTTGACGCTGCGCGGCATACCGGGTGGAAACGCATGCGTTTCCCGAATCTTCACGGGATCCCGTCGACAATCGGGAAACGCATGAGTTTCCATGGCGTCCGCCGCCGCTGGCGGCGCGCGGCCGCCGGTCTCGTCGACGTGGCTGCCAGCGAGCTGGCCGGCTTCACGATCGGCACCCTCGCCGGCTGAGCCCGCTCGAGCCGTGCGGCGGACCCGATACCATCGCCGGGAAGGGTGAGCCGGGAAGTCTGGTCGGCGCTGCGGCCCGGGGTCCTCGACCCGGCCGTGGCCGTCGCGACACCGAGCGGACCAGGAGCCACCGTGCACGCGAGCGATCTCGTCGAGCGAATCCCCACCGTCACCCGAGAGACGACCGGAGCCGAGGCGGCGCGGGTCGTCGCCGAATACCGGCTCCAGGCGCTCGTCGTCGTCGGGGCCGACGGTAACCCGCACGCGGTCGTCCCGGGCAGTCAGATCCTCGGGCTGATCATCCCGCGCTACGTCCGCGACGACCCCACCCTGGCGCACGCCCTCGACGAGCAGAGCTCCGACGAGCTGTGCGAGCGGCTGCGGACGACGACGATCGGCCAGCTGCTCGACGACCGCACCCTCGAGCTGCGCACCCTGCCGGTCGTGCTGCCCGAGGACACCCTGCTCGAGATCGCCTCGGTCATGGTCGAGGGCCGCTATCCGATGGTCGTCGTGCGCGATCGCGAGGGTGGCTATCACGGCGTCGTCGTCATGTCCCGCGCGCTCGCGGCGATCGCCCGGCTCGCCGGCGAGGACTCCGCGCTCGTCGAGCGCCGGCTGACCCGCGACATCGCCGACCGCGGCGAGCCGTGGCCGCCGCCTGCGGTGATCGGGGGTGACCCGCCGCCTCCGTCGTCCGCTGGGACGACCCACGAGGGACCGGCCCGATGAGCCCCACCGCCATCCTCGCCATCGTCGTCTTCGGCGCGGCATACCTGCTCATCGCGACGGAGAAGGTGAACCGCGTCGTCGTCGCCCTCACCGGAGCAGCCGCGATGGTCGCGATCGGGGCGACCCGCGGCCACCAGATGTTCTTCAGCGAGCGCACCGGCATCGACTGGAACGTCATCTTCCTGCTCTTCGGGATGATGGTCATCGTCGGGGTGCTGCGCACGACCGGCATCTTCGAGTGGCTCGCGATCTGGGCGGCCCAGGTGACCGGCGCGCGGCCGTTCCGGATGATGGCGCTGCTCGTCGTCGTCACCGCAGTCGCCTCGGCGCTGCTCGACAACGTGACCACCGTGCTCCTCATGGCGCCGGTGACCCTGCTGCTGTGCGACCGACTCGGCACCAGCGCGGTGCCGTTCCTGCTCGCGGAGGTGATGGCGAGCAACATCGGCGGCACCGCCACCCTCATCGGCGACCCGCCGAACATCATCATCGCCAGCCGCTCAGGCCTGTCCTTCGCCGACTTCCTCGTCCACCTCGCCCCCCTCGTCGTCGTGTTGCTCGCCGTCTTCGTCGGGCTGTGCTGGCTCTTCTGGGGGCGGCGGCTGCGGCACGACCCGGCTCGCGCCGAGCGGGTCATGCGGCTGCAGCGCGCCGACACGATCAACGACCCCAGGCTGCTGCGCCGGATGGGCCTGGTGCTCGCCGCGGTCATGCTCGGCTTCGTCACCCACTCGCTCACCAATCTCGAGCCGTCGGTCATCGCGCTCGCCGGAGCGGGAGCGGCAGTCGCGGTCTCCCGACTGCCGAGGCAGGCCTACCTGCACGATGTCGAGTGGGAGACACTGCTCTTCTTCGCCGGGCTGTTCGTCATGGTCGGCGCGCTCGTCCATCAGGGGGTCATCGGCGAGCTCGCCGGTGTCGTCGCCGGCGTCATGCAGGACGACTACCAGGCCGGCGCCCTCGTCGTGCTCACCGGCTCGGCCGCCCTGTCCGGCATCGTCGACAACATCCCCTTCGTCGCGACGATGGCCCCGCTCGTCCTCGACCTGGTCGGACCGGCCGAGGGGATCAGCCCGCAGAAGGAGGCGCTGTGGTGGGCGCTCGCGCTCGGCGCAGACCTCGGCGGCAACGCCACGGCGGTCGGCGCGAGCGCCAACGTCGTCGTCACCGGCATCGCCAAGCGCAACGGCCACCCGATCAGCTTCTGGACCTTCGCGCGCTACGGCATCCCCGTCACGGCCGTCACGATCGCGCTCTGCGTGCCCTACGTCATGCTGCGCTATTTCACGTTCGCTGGGTGAATCCCGTTGCCCCACAACGCAATCTCGGGAGCCGGGCACCCTCTGTCCGGGAGCCGGACAGCCCATGCCCGGCTCCCGGATGGACGTGTGCGTCCCACGATGTGGTCAACTAGCATCCAACTATCGGTCGCACTCACGCGACCGCCACACCAGGAAGGGACGACATGCTGACCGCCTTCCTCGTCATCGGCGGGATCGGGCTGGTGATGCTCGTCGGCTCGCTCATCTTCGGCGAGGTCCACGAGGGCATGCTCTCGGCGCTCGACAACGACGTCTTCTCCGGCGCCGTCGTCGCCGCCTTCCTCTCCGCCCTCGGCTTCACCGGCGCGCTCGTGCAGAACGCCACCGACAACCCGACGATCGCCACCGGCGCCGGCCTGGCCGCCGGCATCGGAGTCGGGTATGCCGCGCGCGGCCTCATCCGCACGCTCAACCGCGACGACGACGACACGACGGTGCGCAGCGACGCGCTGCCCGGCCGGTCCGGCCACGTCGTCGAGGACATCCCGATGGGCGGGCACGGCGTCGTGAGCATCCGCGTCGCCGGTCACCTCACCCGGCTCAACGCCCGCGCCGAGCAGCCGCTGCGGCAAGGAACCGCGATCGTCGTCACCGGCGTCCTAAGCCCGACCTCGGTCACGGTCGCCCCGGCCAACCCCACCCCCCAAGACCGCGTGCTGCCGCCCTCGTAGGGCGCGCCCGCGGCATACCAGAAGGTTCTGAGAGGCAATCGCCATGTCTGGCATCCCCGTCGTGCTCATCGCCGTCCTCGGGCTGGTCATCCTGCTCTTCGTGACCGGCGCGCTCATCGCCTCGCGCTACAAGGTCGCCGGGCCGAACGAGGCCTTCATCGTCACCGGCCGCAAGGGCAAGCAGGTGCGCAACGTCGAGACCGGGGCGGTCTCCACCGACCTGTCCGGCCAGAAGGTCGTCATGGGCGGCGGCGTCTTCGTCGTCCCGTTCGTGCAGCGCCTGGCCACCCTCGACCTGTCCAGCCGCCGGATCATGGTGCAGATCCGGGGCGCCGTCTCCGGCCAGGGCGTCAAGCTCAACCTCGACGGCGTCGCGATCGTCAAGGTCGGCGGCAACGAGGACCAGATCCGGGCCGCCGCCCAGCGCTTCCTCACCCAGCAGCGCGAGATCGAGACCTTTACCCAGGAGACCCTCGCCGGCTCGCTGCGCTCGATCGTCGGCTCGCTCACCGTCGAGCAGATCATCCGCGACCGGGCCGCCTTCGCCCAGCGGGTCGCCGACGAGTCCGAGGCCTCGCTCACCGGCCAGGGCCTGGTGCTCGACACCTTCCAGATCCAGGACATCACCGACGACGGCACCTACCTCGCCGACCTCGGCCGCCCCGAGGCGGCCCGGGTCGGGCAGACCGCCGCGATCGCCGAGGCCAACGCCCGTCAGGCCGCCGAGCAGGCCCGGCTCGCCGCCGAGCAGGAGATCGCGATCGCCAACCGGCAGCTCGCCCTCAAGCAGGCCGAGATCAAGGCCGAGACCGACGCCGCCGCGGCCCAGGCCGCCTCGGCCGGCCCGCTGGCCCAGGCCGACCGCGACCAGGCCGTCCTCGCCGAGCAGGAGAAGGTCGCGGTCCGCAAGGCCGCTCTCACCGAGCGTCAGCTCGACACCGAGGTGCGCCGCCCGGCCGACGCCGAGGCCTACCGGGTCGAGAAGGAGGCCCAGGCCGCCCGCGCCGCGGCGATCGCCGAGGCCGAGGCCCGCAAGGCCGCCGCCATCGCCGCCGCCGAGGCCGACGCCGAGAAGGCCCGGCTCACCGGTGAGGCCGAGAAGGCCCGCCGCACCGCGCTCGCCGACGCCGAGGCGATCGAGGGTGAGCGCCGCGGTGCCGCCGAGAAGGCCCGCCGGACCGCCGAGGCCGACGCCGTCCGCGCCGAGGGTGAGGCCCAGGCCTCCGCGATCCTCGCGACCGGCCAGGCCGAGGCCGAGGCGATGAACAAGAGGGCGGCTGCCTACGCGGCATACAACGAGGCGGCCGTGCTCGAGATGCTCGTCAGGGTGCTGCCGCAGGTCGCTCGCGAGCTCGCCGCCCCGATGGCCGGCATCGACCAGCTCACCGTCATCTCCACCGACGGCGCCGGCGCACTGCCGAAGCAGGTCACCGACAACCTCGCCCAGACGATGGCCATGGTGAAGTCGGCGACCGGCGTCGACATCCAGGACATCGTCAAGCGGTATGCCGCCAACGGCCTCGGCTCTGGTGCCATCGGCACCGGGTCGACCGGCAGCACGGGTGGCACCGGCTCGACTGCGCAGTAGCGCTGAGCCGGGCTGCCCGGCCTGGCCGGCACCGAACTGTGGTGCGCCGTCGCCCTCGTGGCGGCGGCGCACCATTGCGCTGTCAGGGCTGACGCAGCTCAGGTGACCCGGGCGGTGATCGCGGCCACCGCCCGGCGGATCCGCTCGACCAGCGCCTCGACCTGCTCGTCGGAGACCGTGTCGCTCGGATAGGTCACCGCCACGGCGGCGATCGGATGCCCGCCGTGATCGAGCACCGGCAGGGCAACGGACGCGAGGCCGGTAGAGATGCTGCCGTCCTCGGCGGCATACCCGCGAGTGCGGACGGCGACCAGCTCGCGGCGCAAAGCGGTGAGCGTGGCCGGGCCGCGGCCCTCGCGCTGCACGAGCAGCTCGGCCCGGGGATAGAGCGCGCGGACCTGCGCGGCCGGCAGCGCGGAGAGCATCGCGAGGCCGCTCGCGGTGAGCGAGGCGGGCAGCCGCACGCCGACGTCGGTGACCAGCCGGGGTCGGCCGGCGGCCCGCTCCTCGACGACGTAGAGGACGTCCCGGCCGTGCATGACCGCTAGGTGCGCGTTGTGGGTCGTCTGGTCGACGAGCCGCGCGAGCACCGGCGCGGCCTCGCGCTGCAGTGGGCCCTGTCGTTGATAGGCCGAGCCCAGCTCGTATGCCGCGGCGCCGAGCCCGAACCGGCCGGACTCACGCAGGTGGCTGACGAAGCCGCGGTCGGCGAGGGTGGCGAGGATCCGGTAGGCGCTGGAGCGCGGGATGCCGACCGAGCGGGCGATCCGGGCGGCCGGCAGGGGCTCGAGGTGGCGGGCCAGCAGACGCAGGATGTCGAGGGCGTGCCCGACGGCGGGGTTGTGGTCCACGGCGTCAGTGTGCCTCCCGCGGGTCCGGCTGTCTCAGATCTGGGACGGAAAGCGTCAGGTGGCGGCTGCCCCGGGCGGCGTCGTGACGGTGCAATGGCTCCGTGACATCGGAGGCTGAGGCGTCAGTGCTGATCGGTGAGCGTCCGCTGACCGTCGACGAGGTGGTGGCGGTCGCCCGCGCCGGCGCGAGAGTGCGCGTCTCGGACAGCGCGTGGGAGCGGGTGGCGGCCAGTCGCGCGGTCGTCGAGGGCTTGGCCGACGACGTTGCGCCGCATTACGGCGTGTCCACCGGCTTCGGGGCCCTCGCGAACCGGCACATCCCGGTCGCCTCCCGAGCCCAGCTGCAGCGCTCGCTCATCCGGTCGCATGCGGCCGGCTCCGGCCCGGAGGTCGAGCGCGAGGTCGTGCGGGCGCTCATGCTGTTGCGCTTGCAGACCCTCGCGACCGGACGCACCGGGGTGCGCCCCGCAGTCGTCCGCACGTATGCCGCGCTGCTCGATGCCGGGATCACGCCGGTCGTGCACGAATACGGCTCGCTCGGCTGCTCGGGCGACCTCGCGCCGTTGGCCCACTGCGCGCTCGCCGCGATGGGTGAAGGGCCGGTCCGGCTCGCCGACGGCACGCTCGTCGACGCAGCGACTGCGCTGCGGGACAACGGGATCGAGCCGATCGAGCTGCGCGAGAAGGAGGGGCTGGCCCTCATCAACGGCACCGACGGGATGCTGGGCATGCTGTGCCTGGCGATCGCCGACCTCCGCGCGCTGCTCAAGGTCGCCGACGTCACGGCGGCGATGAGCGTCGAGGGCCTGCTCGGCACCGACCACGTCTTCGCGGCCGACCTGCACGAGCTGCGACCCCAGCCGGGGCAGGCGCTGTCGGCAGCGAATCTGCGAAACCTCATGCGGGACAGCGAGATCCGCGCGTCGCACGACACGGAGGACTGCCCTCGGGTGCAGGACGCCTACTCGCTGCGCTGCGCCCCCCAGGTGCACGGCGGCGCGCGGGACACGGTCGAGCACGCGGCGCGGGTCGCGGCATACGAGCTGGCGTCGGCGATCGACAACCCCGTGGTGACGCGCGACGGTCGGGTGGAGAGCAACGGCAACTTCCACGGCGCCCCGATCGCCTACGTGCTCGACTTCCTTGCCATCGTGGCTGCCGACGTGGCGAGCATGAGCGAGCGGCGCACCGACCGCTTCCTGGACCGGGCGCGCAACGCCGGCCTGCCGCCCTTCCTCGCCGCCGACCCCGGCGTCGACAGCGGGCAGATGATCGCGCAATACACCCAGGCGGCGATCGTCTCCGAGCTCAAGCGGCTCGCCGCGCCGGCGAGCGTCGACTCGATCCCGAGCTCGGCGATGCAGGAGGACCACGTGTCGATGGGCTGGTCGGCCGCCCGCAAGCTGCGGCGCAGCGTCGACGGACTGACCCGGGTGCTCGCGGTCGAGCTGCTCACTGCGGCGCGGGGCTTGGACCTGCGAGCGCCGCTGCGGCCGGCACCGGCCACCGGAGCCGTGGTCACGGCGCTGCGCGAGCAGGTGGCCGGCGTCGGCCCGGATCGCTTCCTTGCCCCGGAGATCGAGCACGCAGTGCAGCTCGTCGGCTCCGGACGGGCGCTCGCGGCGGCCGAGCAGGTCACCGGGCCGCTGCGCTGAGCTCGCGCGGGCCGCGTCGGTCAGGGCAGGGCGCGCCGGACGTCGGTGTGGGTGAAGTCGTCGCCCTGGTAGAGCAGCGGCTCACCCGAGTCGACGGCGAGGGCGTAGGAGAAGCAGTCGCCGAGGTTGAGCCGGGCGGGGTGGCCGGAGCGGCGGCCGTAGTCGCGGAAGGCCTCGCGGGCCAGCCGGGCCTGCCGCTCGGTGAACGGGGCGATCGCGATCGGGTAGCGATCGATGAGGCGGTCCAGCCGCCGCGAGGCCGCTGGGTCACCCCGGCCGTCGATGACCATCACGGTCTCCACGAAGGTCGCCGCTGACACGCGTGGCCGTGCGGCGTCGTGCAATGCACCGCTGTAGCGCTCGGCATCGGCCTCGCCGAGGACGATGGCGACCAGGGCCGAGCTGTCGACGATCATCGGGGCAGTCCGTCCTCGTCGTACATCTCCTCCATGAACCGGCGGGTCCACTCCCGGTCCTCGTCGGTGACCGTGCCACGTCCCTCCTCGATGAGCTCCCTGGTGAGCCGCACGCGCCGCTCCCGCTCCCGATCCCTCTGCACGTCGGCGATGAGCGCCTCGAGGGCCTGCTCGAGCGCGCTGACCTGGCTCTGTCCGGTGAGCTCGGCCGCCTGCTTGGCCAGGCGGCATACCCGCTCGTTCTTGATGTTCAGCGCCATGAGCGCCAGGTTACACCCGCGGCACCCGTCTGGTACACCTCATCGACCTCACGGCACCGGCATCCCCCGGGCGGTGAGCACGCCGCGCAGCCGATCGGGGTAGTTGGTGATGATCCCGTCGACCCCGAGGTCGATGAGCGCATCCATCGTCTGCGGGTCGTCGACCGTCCACGGCACGACCTGCAGCCCGAGCGCGTGCGCGTCGCGCACCATCGCCTCGTCGCAGTAGAAGCGGAACCCGTTGTCGCGCACCGTGCCTCGCGCCGGCACGGCATACGAAGGAGCGAGGATCGTCACGCCGGGCACGCGGGCCGCGGCCTTGGCAGCGCTGCCCCCGACGTCGTCGACATCGACGCCGCCCGTCCACGGCGACGGCCCCGCCTCGCCGAAGCCGAGGTTGGCGAAGCTCGTCAGCGCGACGAGCGGCATCGCCGGCTCCCTCTGGTGCATCAGCGCGAGCGCACCCCAGTCGAAGGACTGCACCATGACCCGCCGCTGCATGCCGGCCGCGACGATCTCCTCGTGCAGTCGGGCGACGACGAGCTCGCGCCCAAAGGTGTCCTCGCTCGTCGGGTCGAGCTTGGTCTCGATGTCGAAGCGCACCCGGTCGGCGCCGGCCGCCCTGACCAGCTCGAAGACCTCGCGCAGCTCGGGGATCCGCGCCCGGGTCGCGACGACCTGCTCGGGGAAGGACGGGTGCTTGCGATAGCCGCAGTCGAGCGTCTGCAGCTGGGCCAGAGTGAGGTCGCGGACCAGCCGGCCGACGTAGGGGAAGGCCGGATCGCCGGGCGTCGCCGGCGCGGTGTCGCGGCACTTCACCTCGTCGACGGCGTGGTCGTGGATGACGACGACCTTGCCGTCCTTGGTGAGGTGGGTGTCCAGCTCGAGGGTCGTGACACCGAGTGCGAGCGCGGCGCGGAAGGCCTCGAGGGTGTTCTCGGTCGTGAGGCCGGCGCCGCCACGATGCGCCTGCAGGTCGAACGATGCCGGGTTGGTGCGACTGCGCGAGGGCGTCGCCCCGCCATCCGGTATGCCGCCCGCCGGGCTCGCGCACGCCGCGAGAAGTCCCAGCGCGGTGGCGATCGCGAGCGCCGTCCGGCTGCGCCGGAGCCGGCGCCGGTGACTGGTCCGCATCCTCGAACGGTAGTCGGCGGACCCCCGCTCCGCTGGGCTGAGCGATCGCCCGTCGGCCCTCAGCGCGGACGCATGTCCCAGATCCGGGACAAGCCGATGCACGCAGGACTGGCCCGGGGGCCGTCGGCTCGGTGCAATGGGGGGAAGAGCGCGCGGCATACCGGATGCGGTTGCCGGCGGCCCGCACCGACGATGGAGAGGCCCTCATGGACGGCGCACGACCGGTCCGCGCCCCGCGCGGCACCACTCTTTCCGCGCGGCAGTGGTCGACCGAGGCCCCGCTGCGGATGCTCATGAACAACCTCGACCCCGACGTCGCCGAGCGACCCGACGACCTCGTCGTCTACGGCGGCACCGGCCGCGCGGCTCGCGACTGGCGCTCCTTCGACGCGATGGTGCGCACGCTGCGGACGCTGGGCCCCGACGAGACGATGCTCGTGCAGTCCGGTCGGCCGGTGGGGGTGTTCCGCACCCACGAGTGGGCACCGCGGGTGCTCATCGCCAATTCCAATCTCGTCCCGGACTGGGCCACCTGGCCCGAGTTCCGGCGCCTCGAGCACCTCGGCCTCACGATGTACGGCCAGATGACCGCCGGCTCGTGGATCTACATCGGCACCCAGGGCATCG
>ERZ795053.4880-NODE-4880-length-14231-cov-5.200903_pt1 | contig 14231 bp, 14 predicted proteins | sample MGYA00375137_ERZ795053 | MGnify/ENA primary metagenome ERZ795053 (study PRJEB30182, sample SAMN05720284) | activated sludge metagenome | isolation source: Anaerobic digester | place: Hong Kong | collected 2014-12-17 ... | reverse complement strand
CCACGGATTGCGGCGTGCCGCCGACCGCGATCCAGAGGGGGATCGGCTGCTGCACGGAAAGCGGAAAGACACCGGCGACCTCGCCTGCATTCAGGGCGATCAGCTTTTCGAGCTTGCCGGCAAACAGGCTGTCGTAGTCCTGGAGGTCGTAGCCGAACAGCGGGAAGGACTCGATGAAGGAGCCCCTGCCCGCCATGATCTCGGCGCGGCCATTGGACAGGCCGTCGACGGTGGCGAATTGCTGATAGACCCGGATCGGGTCGTCGGAGGAGAGAACCGTGACGGCGCTGGTGAGGCGGATGCGGTTGGTGCGCACCGCGCCTGCCGCCAGAGCCACGGCGGGGGCCGAGACGGCATAATCCGGCCGGTGGTGTTCGCCGACGCCGAACACGTCGAGGCCCACCTGGTCGGCCAGTTCCATTTCCTCCACCAGATTGCGCAGGCGCTCCGCCGGAGAAGATGCCGCGGCCGAATCCGCAAACGTATAGACACCGATTTCCAAGATGACCTCGCTTTCGAGATCAATATGTATCTTGTATGATTACAGTTCAAGTCCGGATAGCAGGCATTTTGATTACGGAAAGATCAAATAGACCCCTTGTTCGCCAGTGTACCAAATTCGGCGAAAGCCTACATGGTCGACAGACTCTGCAAGGCCTTTAAGCCTTTGGATAATTGAATCATCGGGTTCCAACGCCCCACCACTAAACAAAATTAGTTCAATGGGAAAATCAGAACGATAGCTGGAAGCTTTGCCAATTTTACTCAGTAGCACTGTTTCGCAGTTGCTCGATAGACGTTGATATTGTGAGCCTGTTTCCTTGTTCTTGCCGGCACGTGCTAAGCTGCGCTCTATGACGCGGCCAATCTCAAATGCCACGGTTTCGGAGTTTCCAGAATAAACAACATCAGGCTCGGGCGGCCGTCGAGGACTAATGAGTTCCTCGCTCGACGCCCATTCTAGTTTTTCAAGGAAAAGTCGGAAAAGCCGCAACTCGTCGGCTACTTTCGCGTCCTCCTTCGTCAATCCTTACTCCCGCTTCAGATCCGGCGGTGTCGCTTCATCCTTCAGGGCGGCGATGGCGGCGTCCAGCGTCATGGCGCTCTGGTCCTTGGAGCCGAGGCGGCGGACGTTGACGGCGCGCTCCTCCATCTCACGCTTGCCGACGACGAGGATGACCGGGACCTTCTGCACCGAGTGTTCGCGGACCTTGTAGTTGATCTTCTCGTTGCGAAGATCGGCCTCGGCGCGGAGCCCCGCCTTGCGGAGCGCGGCGCGGACCTCCAGCGCATAGTCATCGCTCTCAGAAGTGATCGTGGCGACCACAACCTGGGTTGGCGCGATCCACAGCGGGAAATGGCCGGCATAGTTTTCGATCACGATGCCCAGCCAGCGCTCCAGCGAACCGACGATGGCGCGGTGCACCATGACCGGCTGCTTCTTCTCGCCATCGGCGTCGATGTAGAAGGCGCCGAATCGCTCCGGAAGATTGAAGTCCACCTGCGTGGTTCCGCACTGCCACTCGCGGCCGATGGCATCGCGCAGCGTGTACTCGAACTTGGGGCCGTAGAAGGTGCCCTCGCCCTCGTTGACGCCCGTCTTGATGCGGCCGCCTGATTCCACCGCCATCTTGTTGAGGACCTTCTTGAGGATCGCCTCGGCATGGTCCCACATGGCGTCGGTGCCGACACGCTTTTCCGGCCTCGTGGCGAGTTTCACCACCACTTCCTCGAAGCCGAAGTCGCGGTAGACCGACAGCATCAGGTCGTTGATCTTGAGGCACTCCTCCTCAAGCTGGTCCTCGGTGCAGAAGATGTGGGCGTCGTCCTGGGTGAAGCCGCGCACCCGCATCAGTCCGTGCAGCGCACCGGACGGCTCATAGCGGTGCACATTGCCGAATTCCGCAAGCCTTACAGGAAGATCGCGGTAGCTCTTGAGGCCGTGCTTGAAGATCTGGACATGGCCCGGGCAGTTCATCGGCTTCAATGCGAAGACCCGCTGTTCGGCGTCCTCGTCGTCGGGATGCGTGAAGGCATAGGCCGACTTCGAGGCGAACATGTTCTCCTGGTACCAGCCCCAGTGGCCCGATGTCTCCCACAGCGACTTGTCGAGAAGCTGGGGGGCGTTCACCTCCTGGTAGTCGAGCTGGTTGAGGCGCCGGCGCATGTAGGCGATCAACTGCTGGAACATGGTCCAGCCCTTGGCGTGCCAGAAGACGACGCCCGGCCCCTCCTCCTGGAAGTGGAACAGGTCCATCTCGCGGCCGAGCTTGCGATGGTCGCGCTTCTCGGCTTCCTCCAGCGCCGTCAGATAGGCCTGGAGTTCCTTTTCACTCTGCCAGGCTGTGCCATAGATGCGGGTCAGCATCGGGTTCTTGGCATTGCCACGCCAATAGGCGCCGGCCACCTTCATGAGCTTGAAGGCGTTGCCGATCTTGCCCGTCGACGTCATGTGGGGGCCGCGGCACAGGTCGACCCAGCCGCCCTGGTCGTAGAACTTGATCTCCTGACCCTCCGGGATGGCGTCGACCAGTTCGACCTTGAACAGTTCGCCCTTCTGACGGAAGAAATCCCTGGCCTCCTCGCGGCCCATCACCGACTTGGTGAACGGCTTGTCGCGTCCGATGATCTCGCGCATCTTCTTTTCGATGGCGGCGAAGTCCTCGGTGGTGAAGGGATCGTTGCGGAAGAAATCATAGTAGAAGCCGTTCTCGATCACCGGACCGATGGTCACCTGGGTGCCCGGGAACAACTCCTGCACCGCCTCGGCCAGCACGTGGGCGCAATCATGTCGAATCAGCTCAAGTGCCTCAGGGTCATCGCGAACCACAACCCTTACTTGTGAGTCGGCGGTTATCGGGTCTGCCAGGTCAACGAGTGCACCGTTGACCATGGCGGCCACGGCCTTCTTCTCGAGGGACTTGGAAATGGAAGCTGCAATCTGGCCGCCGGTGGTGCCGGACTCGACTTCGCGCACGGAACCGTCCGGGAATGTCAAACGTATCATCAATGTCCTCCTGCTCACTCCCGCACACGCTTACGGGTAAGCGAAATCAATAGTTTAATGTAGGCGGCCGGGACATAGTCCAGGACGGGCCGGAAGGTCAAGCGGCCACTGCGACCGCCCCATGTGCCATAGTAAGCAACCGCAGTAAGTAAGCATTAACTAACGGGACTGTTGCCAAAAAGCCACCACCTCCCACAAACCTCCGTCTCAACCAAAAAAGTGCTTTTTATCCGCTGCGTTCACGACTAGTATCCGAGTCATTCAGGAGGATGATGGGTATGAAAAAGTATTTCCTTGCCACTGCATTTGTGGCTCTCGCCAGCGTCAGCGCCCAAGCCGCCGATATCGTGACCGATGCAATGCATGACTGGTCCGGTCTCTATGCTGGTCTCAATGCTGGTTACGGCTTTGGTGGTGATGATGATGTCGGCGTCCTTCCGGGCGGCAACGTCGGCAAGCTGGAAGTGAACGGCATTTTCGGTGGTGGCCAGATCGGCTTCAACTACCAGATGGACCAGGTGGTAATCGGTCTCGAAGGTGACATTCAGCTGGCTGACATCAATGACAGCGATGCGAACTTCGGCTTCACGATGAACAGCGACGTGAATTACTTCGGCACCGTACGTGCCCGCGCTGGTTTTGCTGTCGACAACGCCTTGATCTACGCAACCGGTGGTCTGGCCTACGCCGGCATTGACTACAAGGTGCAGGGTGGGCCTCCCGGCATCAACATCAACGACAGCTACAGCAAGATGGGTTATGCCGTCGGCGGTGGTGTGGAATACGCCTTCGATGACAACTGGTCCGGCAAGGTCGAGTACCTGTACGTCGGGTTGGGTCACAAGGATCTGTCTGACATCGGCTTCACGACCCGCGCAACGCCGAGCTTCCACTCTGTACGCCTCGGCATCAACTACAAGTTCTGATACCGGTCCACAGCCGGAAATCATTGAGGGGCGCCCAGGTGGCGCCCCTCTTCTTTTGCCTGCGCCAACGCTGACACAGGCACTTCAGTCTTTCTTAAACTCTCAATAACGCAGCATTAACCCTAACAAGCGATGATCACCGTGAACTGCAACGTAACACCTGGTTCGGGGTATCATCATGAAAGCGTATCTTCTTCCTCTTGCACTCGCCGCCGCTGTGCTGGTCCCCGCGACCTCGGCGCTGGCGGCCGATCTCGAACCACCCCCGCCCATCGAGGATCTTCGTCCATCGACCTATGACTGGACCGGCGTGAGCATCGGTGTGTTCGGCGCCGCAAACGCCGTGCAGGGCCGGTACTGCTGTAACTTCATCGATCCGGAAATGAGCGGCATCGGTTATGGTTTCGGTGTCAGGGTCGGTGCCGACTACCAGTTCGACAGCATCGTCGTCGGTATCGCAGGCGACTGGATGTTCAGCGACTATCTGGCGGACAACGACGATCCGGTGGAAGCCACCTATCTGAACATGGCGAACTTCGGCACACTGCGTGGCCGCGTGGGCTGGGCCGACGACAGGACCCTGATCTATGCCACCGCCGGTCTGGCTGCCGCCGAAATGGAATTCGGCGCGCTCGTGGGCCCAAGCAGCGTCAACGACAGCGAAGTCCAGTGGGCCTACGGCTGGACGATCGGCGGCGGCTTCGAGCACGCCATCACCGATTCGCTCTCGGTCGGCCTCGAGTATCTTTATGTGTCGCTGCCGGACACCAATCACTTCCTGACGGACGGCATGGGCGTTTCGGGAACCGTCAACATGAAGTACGAGGACATGCACACGGTTCGCGCCAGCCTCAACTATCGCTTCAGTCTCTAATTTCAGTACTACAGCACTACAGCACCGCAGCAGCACCGTCAGGGGCCCCTTTCCGGGGCCCCTTTCCCATCTTCCTTCATGCGCCACACAGGGCCTTTGTAAACGTCCGGCACGGGATCGAAACCCGACTGGCCCCAAGGGTGGCACCGGCAGATCCGGGCGAAAGCCAGGGCAGACCCATGCGCCGCGCCATGCTTGCGTATGGCGTCGCTGGCGTACTCCGAACAGGTCGGTAAATAGCGGCAGCGGCGGCCCACAAAAGCCGATAATGTCAGCTGATAAAACCGGATGAGCGCGAGCAGAATATATTTCATGGGCGTGCCGTTCAGCATATAGGGCGCCAATGACCGACACCAAACCCAATATTCTCTTCGTCATGGCGGATCAGCTGGCCGCCCAGTTCCTCCCCTTCCACGGGCATCCGCTGGTGAAGACGCCGAACCTCTCGCGCCTTGCCGCCGAGGGCGTCGTGTTCGAGAATTGCTATTCCACCAGCCCGCTATGCTCCCCGGCACGGGCCACGGTGATGAACGGGCTCCTGCCGTCGCGCACTGGCGTTTATGACAATGCCGCGGAATTCCCCTCCTCCATTCCCACCTGGGCCCACTATCTGCGGCTGGCGGGCTACAAGACATGCCTGTCGGGGAAGATGCATTTCGTGGGGCCAGACCAGCTTCACGGCCTCGAAGAGCGGCTCACCACCGACATCTATCCTGCCGACTTCGGCTGGACGCCGGACTGGCGGCTGCGCCAGGAACGAATCGACTGGTGGTACCACAACATGACCAGCGTGCTGCAACCCGGCATCGCGGAGATTACCAACCAGCTCGAATTTGACGATGAGGTCGCCTTTCTGGCGGTGCGCAAGATTTACGACTACGCCCGCTATCACAACGATGCGCCCTTCTGCCTGATGGCGTCCTTCACCCATCCGCATGACCCTTATGCGGCGCGGGCCAAATTCTGGAATCAATACCGGGACGAGGACATCGACCTGCCCAAGGTTCCGCGCATGTCGCGTGCCGACCTCGATCCCCATAGCCAACGCCTCTACGACGTCTCGGCGATAGACGACTACACGGTGACGGAGGCCGATCTGCGCGCCGCGCGGCATGGCTACTACGCCAACATCAGCTATGTCGACGACCTCATAGGTCAGATGATCTCTGCGCTGGAAGCCGCTGGAAAGATTGACAATACCGCGATTGTCTTCACCTCCGATCACGGCGATTTCCTGGGCGAAAGGGGCTTGTGGTACAAGATGTCCTATCTTGAGCCGTCGGCCCATGTGCCGCTGCTCGTGTGGTCTCCAGCGCTCTTCTCCGCACGGCGGGTGGCCGAGCCGGTGACGCTGGCGGACATCCTGCCGACGCTGTCAGCGATCGGTAACAATGGCGAACTGAAGCTGGCCCGGCCGGTGGACGGGCGTTCGCTCTATCCGCTGCTGATGGGCGGGGCCGAGGATGCAAACGGGACGGCGTGGGGCGAGTATCTAGCGGAAGGTGCCATCGCACCGATCTACATGCTGCGGCGCGGTCCATGGAAATTCATCCATTCGCCAGTGGACCCGGACCAGCTGTTCAACCTGACCGATGACCCGGATGAGTTGAACAATCTGGCACCGACCCATCCGCTGGCGGGGCTGATGCGGGCGGAAGTCACGGCCAAGTTCGACATTGCCCGCATTCACGACGAGGTTCTGACCAGCCAACAGGCCCGGCACATGATGTTCGAGGCCCTCAAGAGCGGGCACCATTTCCCATGGGATTTCCAGCCGCTGCGCGATGCGTCGGAGCAGTACACCCGCAATCACATGAGCGTCACGGACCGGGACCTGCAGTCGCGCTACCCGCAGGCCCCCGATATCGAGGACAAGCGGCGCACGTAACCCCCTTCAGTACGGCGTGCCGTCCTTGTGGAGGATCTGAAACCGGCCGTTCTGCTTAATCGCCTTCATGTCGACAGCCGCATCCGAATAATGGGCGGTTTCGACGTCCGAGCGGGTGCCAACTTCAAGTATGCTTGCCGGCACGGATGAACGGTTGACAAGCTGGTGACCATTGGGAACCCCTGCCTTGAAGCCTGCGCACATGCCGGCCGTGAGGACCAGTTCACCAGTATCGCCGATCAATGTCACTTCGCCATCGAGGACATAGATGAATTCGTCTTCCCTTTCGTGCCAATGGCGCTGTGACGACGCGCTGCCGGGGGCAAGTACCGTCAGATTGACGCCGAATTGACTGAGCCCGAAAACATCGCCTAGCGCCCGCTTCGCCCGCCCCTCGAAGCCCTTGTCATAGGGCTTGGGATAGATCGTTCCGGTACGGGCGGGTATGTCGGCAGCCCGGATGGCTGCCGGTTTCGGGTCACTCATGTACGGCCTCCTTCTGCTTTCTTTCGATCTGCTGGACCGCATCTGCAACGGCGTCGAACGTCAAGAGTGTCGAGGCGTGGCGGGCCTTGAAATCACGGACCGGGAGCAGCGCCTCGAGGTCGGCCCATTTGCCGCCGGGCGGCGGGCCCGCTTCCTTCAGCATGGCGTACATCTGGTCACGGACCTGCTTCAGTTCCTCAGCCGTGGACCCGACCACATGGCGGGCCATGATCGAGGACGACGCCTGGCCCAGCGCGCAGGCTTTGACATCGTGGCCGAAACCGGTGACCACGCCGTCTTTCATATTCAGATCAACCGTCACCTTGGAGCCGCAGAGCTTGGAATGGGCCACCGCCGTCGCATCCGGCGCGCCCAAGCGTTGCAAGAGCGGAATGTCTGCCGCGAAGGCCAGAATCTTCTTGTTGTAGATATCGTTGATCATTCCAATATCCTAAACCGTTCGCAAACAGCGGCAAGCATGACGTTTGCCGGTTTGCGTTTCTGGGACCTGACATGATATGTGAGCGCTGAAAAGCGGGCCGCAAGCCCCCAAGCCATGTCATCCGCCGCCAGCGGATGTGCGTATAAAGAGCCGTAAGAGGCAAAGTGAAGTCAGGACCAATGGACGCCGTCATCAAGAAGATCCCTCGCGACCCCGCCCACAGGGCCGTTCAGCGCCCGAGCCAGGAAGAGGCAGAGGCCGCCGTGCGCACCCTTCTCGCCTGGGCAGGCGACGATCCGAACCGTGAGGGCCTGCTCGACACGCCGAAGCGGGTTGCCAAGGCGTTCCGCGAGTATTTCAGCGGTTATGAAGATGATCCGGCAGAAGCGTTGGCCCGCACCTTCGAGGATGTGGGTGGCTATGACGATATTGTCATGCTGCGCGATATCGAGTTCAATTCGCACTGCGAGCACCATATTGCCCCGTTCGTGGGCCGGGCCCATGTGGCCTACTTACCGACCCGGTCGGTCGTCGGAATCTCGAAGCTGGCGCGGGTGGTCGAAATCTATGCCCGCCGGCTTCAGACCCAGGAGACCATGACCGCCCAGATCGCCAACGCGATCATGGACGCGCTGGAGCCGCGCGGCGTGGCAGTGCTGTTGGAGGCGGTCCACACCTGCATGTCGATGCGGGGCGTGGGCAAGCGCAATGTCGCGACCATCACCACACAGTTCACCGGCGAGTTCAAGACCAACCCGGTGATGCAGGCCCGCTTCATGGAACTGGTGCGTTCGCCGTCCGGCGGCTTTTCACTCTGATGGCGGCCGGCCTGGACGAGACGGACAGGTTCGAACCGCACTACAATTCCGAAGGACTCATTCCCGCCATCGTGACGGATGCCACGGACGGCACCGTGCTGATGTTCGCCTTCATGAATGCCGACGCCCTGCGTCTGACCCAGGAAACGGGCGTTGCCCATTTCTGGAGCCGGTCGCGCAAGGCCCTGTGGAAGAAGGGTGAAACGTCCGGTGAGACGCTTCAGGTGAAGGCCCTGCTCACCGATTGCGATCAGGACGTGGTGCAGGTGAAGGTCATCCCCCAAGGAAAGGGCGCCGCCTGTCATACCGGCCGGCGTAGCTGCTTTTATCGCATGGTCGAGGGCGAACGGCTGGTTTTTACCGACGATCAGCCGCTTTTCGATCCGGACGCCGTGTACCGGAGCTGACCGGTCAGCCTGCCGACGCGATGTAGGTCTTCATGTCCTCAGCTTCGCGCTCCATCGATTCAATGCGAAACTTGACCACATCGCCAATGGAGATCATGCCGGCAAGCCGGCCATCGGAGACGACCGGCAGGTGACGGATGCGGTGCTCCGTCATCAGCGCCATGAGGTTTTCCTCGGTGTCGGCCGCCGAACAGGTGCGCACCTTAGCGGTCATGATGTCGGCTGCCGTCTTGGCGAGCACTGAAGACGCATTGCCGGACATGGCCCGCACGATATCCCGCTCGGACACGATGCCGGCGATGCCGCCTTGGGAGTCGACGACGATCACCGCGCCAATGCGGTGCCGCGCCAGGAGATCGACGATGCTCTGGACCATGTCAGAGGGCTTGACGGTGACAACGTCACTGCCCTTCTGCTTGAGGATGTGAACGACTGCCATTTGAGCCTCCTTCCATCAAGTGCTGGAGGCGCAGGATAACACATTCCTGCCGTTATGAAACCCGCCGCTGCGCCAGCAGGTAAAAGGTGGCCAGACCCGCGAGAAAGCCACCCAGATGGGCCTCCCAGGCGATGCCGCCGTCCTGCATGAAGGAATTACCGGTCCAGCCGGACGCGCCCGAAAAGACCGTAATGGCCAAAAACACCAGGACGAACAGGAGCGCGCGGCGGTTGGTCAGCAATTCAGCAGGAGCCGATGGCCGGCGGCCCCAGGTGGACGGTACCGCGAACATGATGGGGACCGCCGCCCCGAGAAGTCCCGATACGGCCCCCGACGCCCCGATCATGATGACAGGTTGCCCCCAGTGCAGCGCCAGGCTCGCCACTGCGCCTCCCAGTGACGAGATGGCGGCCAGCAACAACACCCGGGCGGTGCCCAGATAGCGCGCTACCGGCGTGCCGAAGACGAGAAGCCAGATGCTGTTGAAGATCAGGTGCATCCAGCTGCCGTGCAGGAATGCATAGGTGAGGAAGCTCCAGGCCTGCGACCCGGGTATCATAGGATAATTGGGGTTGGTGAGGCGGACCGGAATGAAGGCGAAGGCGTAAAGCGCCCAGACTTGCCAATTCTGGCCTGCCACTGACAGGCCGGCGTGAATGGCCACCAGAATGGCAATCAGGACGAGGACCACCGCGGGCGCATTAAACACCGGCTGGTGGACAGCCTGCACCCTGGCGTTTTCATTGGCCGGTCGATCCAAATTGTCCTCCTCTGCCCCGTGGCACAAACGATGCACCCTTGCTGCCATGACGTTCACGAATGGAACACCGGCACGCCGGTGCCAGCAAAGGCCTTAATCATGTTGGTTAGCGACGAACTCAACTCCAGCCAAGACGAAACCCACATCCTTCATCCGTCGAGCCGGGCCTTGTTCCGCTTCTGGGAGTCGGTGCGGGCCGAAAAGGCCGCTCCACGGCGCGAAGAACTGGATCTGACGCGGATCCGGCAGCTCATTCCCAACCTGTTCATTGCAGAATATGCCCCGAAGGCTCGCATGTTCCGGTGGCGGCTGGCTGGCACCGGCATCTGCGAGGTCTATCATCGCGAACTCACGGGAACCAATTTCCTCGCGGGTTGGGACCATTTTGAGGCCGACACCATCGGACGCTTCCTCGCGGGAACGATTCGCCACTTGCAGCCCTGCCTGATGCGCTTTCGCTTCTTCACCGATCGGGACCAGGTGTTCGGCGCCGAGCTCGTGGGCTTTCCGCTAACGGCCGCCGACGGTGTCGCCACGCATATTCTCGGCGGCCTGTTTCCCTTCCGCGATGCCGGTGCACTCAACTATACGGCACTGACGCATATGGAACTCTCCGCCGCGCGATCGATCTGGACCGAACTGCTACCCTCGGATGTGCCGATGGCCCAGGTTGATCTGCCGGTCATCCGCAACTTCCGGGTGATTTCCGGCGGCCTGAGCTAGACTGAAAGCCCGTCCCCGCCTTAACCCTACCTTTACGGCGCTGCCCTAGTCTCTTTCCCTACGACGGAGGAGACACCCACGTGAGTGCCACTAAGCATGCGCATGCCCAAGCGGGGAATGCCGCGTCTGGAACAGTTCGCCAGGTCCTGTTCGGACGATTCATGCTGCCTGACCAGAGCGAGCACTCCTGTCAGGTACAGGGCATCTCCCTGGATGGCGCCGTGTTTCTCACCGAAACCGTGCCGCCCGCGGGTCAATCCATCGTCGCCTATCTGGAAGAAGTCGGACGCATTGAAGCGACCTCGGCCGACCCGGTCGATGGCGGCTTTCGCGTCACCTTCTCGCTTACGGGTGCTCGCCGCGACCGTTTCGAGACGCGGTTAAACTGGCTGGTGCAGAAGGAAAACGGACACTCCATCGAAGACCGGCGCCACACCCGCTACGAACCGAAGGAAAAGTCGTCCCAGATCACCATGCCTGATGGGCGCGAATATGCCTGCGAGGTGCTCGACATTTCACTCTCCGGCGCTGCTGTGAAAGTGGAGGTGATGCCCAGTCTCGGGACGTACATCCTGCTGGGCAAGATGCGTGGCCGTGTGGTGCGCTACCTCGAAAACGGCATCGCCATCGAATTCGTCAAGCTGCTCGACCGCACTCAATTGACCGAAACGGTGCGCTGACGCCGCAAACCGGCTTTTCTTTCCCGTCCACTTTGGCCTACAGTCGAAGCTTAGGCGTGTAACACGCAAGGAGAAGGGAAGCCGCATGGCCAAAGCAAGCCGCACGAAGCCCAAGCTCACCAGCCTTACCGACATCTATGCGTTCTTCCGCAAGAACCAGACGCCGATCACCTTCCTGTCGCCAACGCCGTACAACATTCTGGGGCTGGGGCGCTGGATCAACAAGTTCGAATACATCAACTTCTTCGACAGCTTCGATGGAACCCACCCAAAGATCGTGGTGCCGCGCGAACATGGACCGCATGAGTTCCGCTCCATCGAGGACGTGAACAATTATCTGCTGCGGCATAAGGAAGTACGGGCGAAACTGAAGGAACGGGGCCCAGGTTATCTGCTGCTCGTGATGTTCGACGAGGAAACAGAAGCACTGGCCAAGGAGCTTGGCCAGAAGATCGCGCTCCCCCCGGCAAAGCTGCGCAAGCACATCGACTCGAAAATCACCACGACCAAGCTGGGCAACGCCGCCGGCATCCCGTCGGCTCCCAACACCATGGGCCGCGCCAAGTCCTTCCGTGAACTGATGAAACTGGCGAGTTCCGCGCGGCTCGGCGACGATCTGGTGGTGCAGACCCCATACGGTGACTCGGGCCGCACCACCTTCTTCATCAAGTCGGAAGCCGACTGGAAAAAGAACGAAGACGACCTGGTCAAGGAGCAACTGAAGGTGATGCGGCGCATCAACCACCTGCCGGGTACGGTCGAGGCGGTCGCCACCAAGCATGGCACACTCGTGGGTCCGCTGCAGACCGACATCACTGGCTTTGCCGAGGTCACGCCCTACAAGGGCGGCTGGTGCGGCAACGACGTGTTCACCGGCGGATTGGAAAAGGAGCGGAAGGCGGTCCTCAGGATGGCGCAGAAGCTGGGCGATCAGCTTTACAAGACCGGCTACAAGGGCGCCTTCTGCATGGACTTCCTGATCGATACCGACACGAGCAAGGTTTATCTGGGCGAGATCAATCCGCGCATCTCCGGTGCCTCGCCTATGACCAATCTCATCACATCCACCTATGGCGGCTGCCCGATCTACATGTTCCACATGCTGGAATACATGGACGTGGACTGGGAACTCGACCTGTCGAAGGTGCAGCAGCGCTGGGCCGAGTTCGACAACTGGAGCCAGTTGATTCTCAAATACCCTGTCGACCAGGTCGAAATGATCACCAAGGCGCCCGCCTCCGGCATCTGGCGAATGACGCCATCAGGCGATGCGTCCCTGGTGCGCAAGTCGATCGACTGGTTCCTGGTGTCGGGCGAGGATGAGGCCTTCTATCTGCGCGTCTATACCGCCGGCGATTACCGCTATCACGGTGCCGATATGGGCATCCTGGTGTCGCGCGGGCGTTTCCAGACCGATGACCGCAAGCTGACGGATCGGGCCAAGCAATGGGTAAATGCCATCTACAAGCATTTCGATGCCGTGCCGGTTTCGGCCTCCTCGGCGCCGATGCCACCGCCTCTCCATGACACCAACAAGATGTTTTGAGACATGACAAGTATGAAAGACCATATGTCGGCCATCGCCGCCCTGCCCGCCGACGGCGTGCTGGTGGGACGCGTGTGGAACCCCGGAGAGGAAGGCCCCTCGATCGTCAAGCGCGACGGATCGCGCTTGATCGACATCAGCGCGGCATTTCCGACCATGCGCGATTTGTGCGAAGCAGACGATCCCGCGGCGGCGGCTCTTGCTGCGGATGGCGACGCCCTCGGCAGCATCGACGCGATCATGGCCAATACGCCGCCGGAGGCGCGCAACAGGAAGATGCCCTGGCTGTTGCCGCCTGTGGACCTGCAAGCGTTGAAGGCAGCGGGCGTCACCTTTGCCATCTCCATGCTGGAGCGCGTCATCGAGGAACGGGCGCGCGGCAACCCGGCAGCTGCAGCCGAAATCCGCGCCTCGATCGGCGAGCTGATCGGCGATGATCTTTCAAAGCTGAAGCCCGGTTCCGACGCGGCGATGAAGCTGAAGCAAGTGCTCATGGAAAAGGGCGCGTGGTCGCAATACCTCGAAGTCGGGATCGGGCCGGACGCAGAGATCTTCACCAAGTCTCAGGTGATGGCGGCGGTGGGCCACGGCATGGAAGCGGGACTCAACGCGATCTCGACCTGGAATAATCCGGAGCCGGAAGTCGTCGTCGTGGTTCAGTCATCCGGACGGATCGTGGGCGCCACACTCGGCAATGACGTGAACCTGCGCGATGTCGAGGGGCGTTCCGCCCTGCTGCTGGGCAAGGCCAAGGACAACAATGCCTCTTGCGCGGTGGGGCCACTGATCCGCCTGTTTGACAGTACGTTCACGCTCGATCACGTGCGCAACATGCAGCTGTCGCTGCGGGTCGTGGGCGAAGACGGATTCGTGATGGATGGCGCATCCAACATGGCGAAGATCAGCCGCGACCCGGCCGATCTGGTGGGGCAGATGATCGGCAAACATCATCAGTACCCGGATGGTGCGGTTCTGTTCCTCGGCACGCTGTTCGCGCCCATCGAGGACCGCGATGCACCCGGCAAGGGCTTTACACACAAGCTGGGCGATATCGTCACCGTGTCATCCAAGGAACTGGGAACGCTGGCCAACCGCATGACGCATTCGGACAAGGCGGCGCCGTGGACCTTCGGCACCAGTCATCTGATGCGAAACCTTGCGAAGCGGGGACTGCTGTAGCCTATTTCACGAAGCTCCGGCGCACCGGCAGGGTCTGGACGTTGGCCGGTCCCGGG
>ERZ795053.4879-NODE-4879-length-14232-cov-4.096353_pt1 | contig 14232 bp, 11 predicted proteins | sample MGYA00375137_ERZ795053 | MGnify/ENA primary metagenome ERZ795053 (study PRJEB30182, sample SAMN05720284) | activated sludge metagenome | isolation source: Anaerobic digester | place: Hong Kong | collected 2014-12-17 ... | reverse complement strand
CCTTGTCCGTGTCGATGACCTATTGACCCTTGGCTGGGGGGCACCCTTCCGCGATAGTTTGATCAACGGGCCGGTTCCTTGAGCCTGACCTCTGCCATCACTAGGCGGTGATCCGAACCATTACCGGTGCCGGTGCGGCAGGACACGATGTCCCAGCTCCGGTTGACCAGGATGTGGTCCACGCGGATCCATGGATGGCCCGCTGGCAAGGGACCGGTTCTATCGCAGGGTGCGGTATGGCCGTACCCCCAGCCGCTGGCGGTAAACGCATTGGTGAATCCTCCTGAAAATTCAGGAAAAGCCGAACTGGATTCGGGGGTGTTGAAGTCCCCCGCCACGATGGTGGCCCGCTCCCGGGAGATGCGATCAACGAATTCGCGGACGGCAGCCAGCTCGGAATGCCTCCGGGCTTGGATATCTTCCATTTTTGCAATCGCCTTGGACCCCTCCCGGGAGAAAACCTTGGCTGGTTGAAGTTCGTAAATTCCAAACCGGGCCGTTTGGGTATGGACATCCACCAGGACCATCGTGCCAGCGGGAGTGTCGATTTCGACGGCCACGGCCGCATCTCGGTTAAAATCAGTGGTATGGCACCGGTCCAGGATCTGAGCGGGAAATCGGCTCGCGACCCAGAACTCGGTCGACGTCACAATCTGCCAATCGGAATAGGCGTCCTTTAGCGCCAACGGGGCACGACCTGCCGGAGCTTCCTGAAGTGCGATGAGGTCCGGCTCAGTTCCTTTGATTTCGTTGAGGAACCTTTCGAAGTCAGGACCGAAGCTGTCCACATTGCCGCTGACGATCCGGAGTGAAAACCCTCCCACTTTGCTTCCTTCCGCACTGCTGCGGAATGGTTTGGGCAGGTGAAATTCCATGGCGAATACCGCCACCATGAAGATCGCCACCCCGTTGAGATAAGCCGAGCGACGATCCAGGAACAAGGCGATCGGCAGGAGGACCAACGATGGGGCGAGGACGGCAATCCTGGGGCTATAAGTGGCGACAGCGCCCAGCCACCATCGTTCGGAGACACCAAACAGCAGGAGCAGGAAAGCCGTCACCCACCCAAGAGCGGCCCACGAGAGGAGCCGGATCACGCGGAACTTTCGCCGGGGCTCCGATGCGTTCTGTTGGATGGATGGGTTCATGGGATCGCCCTCAAACAGGCATTCTATTGCTCTGCTGGCCGCAGTGATTGGGAGCATCCCCGCTCAGTTCTCGCCCGGGCTCATGCCGTCGGAACTTGGCAATTCTCCGCTGGGCTTTTCGGACGGCACGCTCAGGGATCTACGCCAAATTCACCCGATGTCAAAGTGGGCGTCCAACGAACGCACTCCGCGGGCGAACGAAATGGCGGGCAAATCGGCAGGGCGGGAGCGCCGTTGGTTGAATTCCACGCATCACCTTCGATACTTCCCGCCAATCAGCCTGCTCTTCCCTGTCTTGGATTGAAACAACCGTGAAACGATTGCTTGACCTGTTTTTGGCGACAATTTTTCTGGCCATCTTTTGCCTGCCCATGCTGGTGATCGCAGTCCTTGTCCGATGGACTTCCGAGGGGCCGGCCGTTTATTGGTCCGAACGGGTGGGTAAGAGCAACCGGATCTTCAGGATGCCGAAGTTTCGTACCATGCGGGTCAATACCCCGTCTATCGGAATGCATCTCTTGCCGGACGACAAGGATTGGGTGACCCCCTTGGGGCATTTTTTGAGGCGATCGAGCCTCGACGAGTTACCGCAGTTGTGGAGCATCCTCATCGGTGACATGAGTTTCGTCGGACCCCGTCCCGTCATCCCGGAAGAGCATCTCCTGGTGGCCATGCGGGCGTTGCACAACGTGCACCAACTCAAGCCCGGTCTGACCGGTTGGGCCCAGGTAAACGGGAGAGCCGAGCTTCGTCTCAATGAAAAACTCGCCTTGGACATCTACTATCTGGAGCATCAATCGATTCTTTTCGACATCAAGATTCTCCTCCTGACCTTCGTGAAAGTCATCCTGAGGAAAAATGTGGTCCGGACCAAAAAATGAGTAGGCACGGAGAATTTGAGCAGTTCGGGAGCATGCCGAGACAGACCTGATCACTCCCGGGGATGTCATCACGGTGGAGGAACGGCGCTTCTGATTGCTGCTTTGGAAATTCGAGAAGGGCCTGACCTCACTTTGGAGTCCGTTATTCAAACTTGGCTTCCGGCACCCGATGATTCAGTCCCGGGACCCGGGCATCAATTTGAGTTTGATCTTTTTGCCGTCGCGGTCGACCTCGATTTCCGTCTCCTGTCCTGGTTTCAGTTCTCCGAGGATGGCGGTGTAGTCGTAAATGTTGAGAATTTCCTTTCCGGCCAGTCCGGTGATGATGTCTCCCCCTTTGACACCGGCCTTGTCCGCCGGTCCACCGCCACTCACCCCGCTCAGTTTGACCCCTTTCAAGTCGCCCTGGGAATAGTCCGGGATCGTGCCCAGGAACACTCGGAAACCCCTCGCGCCCTGGTTTTTGGGAGGGTCCACCTTGACATATTCAGGCACGTCTGAGGTAAGGGCGAGGCCGCGGGTCAGCTGGGCAAAAAGTTTGGCGATGTTCCGCGCGCCCTCGTAGCGCACTTTGTCCGCCGTGTCACGGGGGGTGTGGTAGTCGCTATGGGCACCGGTGAAAGCCGCCAGGATGGGGACTTGGCGAAGATAAAAATTGGTCGCGTCGGTTGGCAGATAGGTGTCGTTCTGCAAAGTCACAGGAAGGCCGATGGGCGCATTGCGCTGCTCGATGGCGGAAGCCCAATAGGGACTGGAACCGATGCCCTGGAGGAGCACGCTTTTGTCGAGACGCCCGATCATGTCGAGATTGAGGTAGGCTGCGAAGCTGTCCCGCAGGGAAGCGTTTTCATCGCCGCTGGCGGCTTTGGCTTTGACCCTGACGTAATGCGCCGAGCCGAGAAGTCCGATTTCTTCTCCGGACCAGGCGGCAAAAACGATGTCCCGTTTCAGGGGAAGTTTACCCGCCTTCTTCTGATCCGCGAGCCATTGGGCAATTTCCAGCATGCCGGCAACTCCCGAAGCATTGTCATCGGCGCCGTGGTGGATCAGTTGCTTTTCGTCCTCTCGGGCCAACGATCCCGGTCCGGCGCTGGGACCGAGGTGATCAACATGTGCTCCGAGCAGCACGGCAGGCTGTTTCGCGGCAGGTTGATCATCCGCCCGGAGTATGGCCAAGACATTCCGGCCGGTGCGCGTTTCTTGGGCCACGTCGATGTGGGCGGCCAGTTCCACGCCGGGCAGGGGGAATCCCGCGACCGGTTCGCCCTTGTCCAACTCATCCTGCAGGCTTTTCAGATCTTTGCCGCTGCCCTTCAGCATCCGCTCCGCCACCTCCCGGGTGACCGAGATGGCAGGGATGCCGGAATCGGCCATGGCTGCGTCGAACTCCATGGGAATGAGATCATTTTTAGATTTGGAGTTGGGCCCGCTGACAAAGATGATCCCTTGGGCAAACTTGCGGCGGGCGACCATGGCCTTGTGCCGGAGGTGGGCGAAGCGTTGCAGCTTCTCCCGTTGTTCTTTGGGGGCATTCTCCGGAGAGAAGCGGAGGACCATGACCCACTTACCTTTGACATCGAGATGAAAATAGGAGGAATACTCGGTGTCATCGGGACCTTTCGCATTCTCTGCGGGGACTTCCATGCCATAACCGGCGAAAACAATGCCTCCGGCTCCCAGCTCTCCATTGCGGGAGAAGGAGATGGGACGCCAGTCCTTGTCCGGGGCAAGTGTTTCACTCCCCCCATTCCGGATCATGGTAAGCCGGTTGTCGGGACCGAGGGCGACACCGGCGGTGAACCCGAACGGCTGAAACCATCCGGCTTGGTCCCCGGCGGGCTCCAGACCAAACGACTCGAAGGCCTTGGCCACATAGGCCGTGGCCTCCTGTTCGCCCGGAGTGCCGGTGAGACGGCCCTGCAGCGCATCCGAGGCGAGGTATCCGATGTGTTGCTTCAAATCCTCGACCCGGATTTCCGGGGCGGTTTGTTCCATGCTGGGGCGGTCGGCGGGTACCAGGGCTGCGGAGGCCGCCGGAGAGCCCTCCAGTTCCAACGCATGACGGGCGGCATCGTGATCCCAGTTGGCAAGGAAGATTTGAGATTGCTTGTCCGGGGTCCGGTTCGAGGTCCAGGCGAGCTGTTTGCCGTCCGGCGAAAAGCAGGGCAGTCCATCAAAGCCTTTGGTGGAGGTGACGCGGACCGGGTCGTGCTTGCCAGCGGCATCCACCAGATACAATTCAAAATTGTCGAACCCGTGTTTGTTGGTCGCAAAAATCAGATAGTCCCCACTGGGGTGGAAGAACGGCGCCCAAGACATGGCTCCGAGATGGGTGATTTGCCGTGGATCGGTCCCGTCGGCGTTCATGGTGTGGATTTCCGCGATGAAGCCGTCCTTGTCGAACCGGCGCCAGCAGATTTTGGTGCCGTCGGCACTGTAAAATGGGCCTCCATCGTAGCCATCGGTGTCGGTGAGACGTTTCACCTCCGAGCCGTCAGCCTTCATGGTGTAGATGTCCATCAGGGAAGACTTGTCGAGAGCGAAGCGTTCCGCATGGGCTTTGTCCAGGGTGTCGGTGTAGGCGTGGCGGTTGGAGGCGAAGACCACGTGGCTTCCGTCGGGCGAATAGGCTCCTTCGGCGTCGTAGCCCTGAGTATGAGTCAGATTGTGGTAGGTTTTGGTGGCAAAATCATACTCTTGGATGTCGAAATGCTCATCGTAGTCCCAGGAATACCGCCTTTGTTGGCCGGAGGCGCGGAAATCCAGTTCGGCTTTCTGTTTTGCCACCGATTCCGGATCCTCTTGAGTACTGGCGAACAATGCCCGCTTTCCATCGGGATGAAGCCAGGCGCAGGTGGTCTTGCCCTGTCCCGGGGAGATGCGCTCTAGGTCCCCGTTCTCCAAATCGAGAACATAAATCTGGTAAAAGGGGTTGTCGGGATCCCGTTCACTTTGAAAGATCAGTTTGTGGCCATCGGCTGAAAAGTAGCCTTCCCCGGAGCGTTTGCCGCCCAGCGTCAACTGGCGGCTGCCGGAGAGAAAACGTCCTTCGATGGCATCGGCCTGCTCCTTGGTCAGGGCTGGTTCCGGTTCTCCGTGGGGATTGGGCTGCTTTGCCTCCGCGGATGGCTGCGCCGGAGCGGGGGGCTGCTTTTTGTCCTGGGCGGTCACCCCGAGGGCAACGACCAACGCCAGAGCCAGGGAGAAAAAGAAGGGAGCCTGGGGGAGTGAAAAAAGGAACGATCGGGTCTTCATGTGGGGAGTCCAACCACTGTGCCCTGTCCACAGGGTCCGGTCAACCGGGCGGGGTGGCGCATCCGTGGTGGAGGCGAGAACCACAGACAGGATCTCCGGGGGGCAGGAGACCTGCTCCTTAAACCTGCCGCGTGTGAGAATTCCGACCCCTGCCTCTGCCGGATCGCTGGTTTCCCAGCGAAAAAAGCGTTGCAGAGACGACAAAACCAGATGCCATTGGAAGGTCTTTCCCACCGCGCCTACCGGTCCGTCCATGAAGCCTCCCAGCATCACCCCAACCGACCAAGATGAGTCCGGGCTTCCCTTGCCCCGCGAGAACTACCTGCGACTGATTGCGGCGAATGACGAGCGGATTCTCTCTTCCGAGCTGAACAATGGCCGGTCAATCGTGACCGAGCGGAGCGGGATCCACCTGACTCCGCTGGCCGAGTGGGCCTCCGAGCAACAGGCCCTGTTTGGCTATGATCGTCCCTTTGCCGTGGTGGCTCTGGGAGGGACTGGACGGGGGGAAATCACCCCGTGTTCCGATCTCGATGTGGCCTTTTTGTTCGACGATGCCATCGAGGGAAACGAATTCCTTCTCGAACTGCAGCGCCAAACCCTGCACACGCGGCAGTTCTACAACCGCTATGGGTTCTGCTTTCAGGCCCTGCCTTTTTGTTTTGAAGACATTCCCGCGATTGATGGCAAGCAGCTCAATGCCTTCATTGACATGGCTCCGGTTCATGATCCCGCAGGTTTGGCGGACAAATTTCGGGAACGGATCCGGGAGACTTTCGACCCGTTCGAGCATTTTCTCCTCGTGCGCAATTTTTGGCGCCGACAATGGGAGAAGGCTGGCACCGAGCCCGAGAGACTGGACCGTTTCGACATCAAGAGCGACGGTCTGCGCCTCTTTCTAGCGGGAATTTGGACTCTGGCTGGGAAAGAATTTGTCCACAGCCGGGATATTTATGCGCGGATTGAGGATCCCCGGGTCCTTGAAAGCTACGATTTTCTGCTCCGGTTGCGAGCCTGGATCCATCTCCAGCGGCCGCCGGGCGGCCAGCCCGATGCCTTGGGGAACCATGTCGAGGATGTCCTCGGATTCGGGGATTTCCTCAGTTTCGGTGCCATGTTGGGGCCGGAGGCGACGGAGAGGGAGCGGTTCGAGTTCGGAGATGCCGTGAGAGCCCGGCTCCTGCTCGCGCGGAGGCGCCTCGCAGCTTTTGGGAGGGGCGTTGTCGAAGGAGAATTGCGGCCCGGCCGAAGCATTGCTCCCGGGCATCCTGTTGCCCTTGGCGCGGGAGGCTTGTTTCACACTCCCTTGCCGGAGGGAGCCGATGGGGAGACGCGGAGCCGGGCGGCGCTTTCCCTGTTGCTGATTTCCCAGCGCTACGAGCTGCCGATTGACCCGGCCGAACTGGAAACGACATTCCTCGAAGCGGGAGACTGGTTGGTTCCGGTCCCCGAATTGGCGGAACTCTTTTATGAACCGCGTGGCAGCCTGGCGGATTCCTTCGAATTCCTCTCTCAGATCCCCGGGACCGAAGAGAGGCTTTTTCCCGGCTATGGGAAGTTCGAATCCTCCTTGGACGAACGTGTCATGACCGAACGGGTCTCGCTCCGGGGGGCTTTGGAGCGGCAAAAAATCCGTGCTTTGGAAAAAAAACGCCTCGCTGGTCTGGCTCAGCAATCCAACTCTGAAAAGCCCTCCGCCCTCGCCGACAGGACTTATGAAGTCTCGGTGGCATTGGAAGCCGCCGCCCTCGACATGGTCTGGATCGCGGCCATCAAGCTCGCGCTGAAAACCAAGCGCCTGCCGGTCACTCCGGAGGATGTCGCGGCACGCGAGGATGAGAGCCGCCCACTCCATGAACGTTTTTCGAGCGGTCTCTCGGGGATCCCTCTCCAGGAATATTACAGTGGTTGTTTCAAGTTTGCGGACTTCCTGCCCGAGACCCTCAAGCTGGCTCAATTCCTCGTCGCCAACCGGCGTGCCTTCAAGGAGATTGCCGATGCCGACCTGATGGATGCCGTGCAGGCCTCCAAAATCGTCCAGCTTTGTGGCAACGATCTCACCGTGTTGCGGGCTCTTTTCGTCTTCACCTGCGCGGACCGGGCTGAGTGGGAGTCCGAGGAGCATGATCCGGCCCGATGGTTCAATATTCGGGAACTTTATGCCAAGGCCCGGATGCCCTTCCGCCCCCGTCAGGACCCGGCTCAAGCGCTGACCAAGGCTGGTTACGATCCCGAGGAGTTGGCCATCCTGCAGGATTTCGGAAAGGATTTCTTCGAGGGGATTTACCGACACTATGCCATTCGCTTTGGCGTCCATTTGCTCCGGCTCAGAGCGCAGGGTCCCGGAGCCCGGCCAAAGTCCAGCACCATCCGGGAGGGTGCCTCGGTCATTTTGGGCGTGGCGGCTCCCGACCATGCCGGAATTGCCGCGTCGATCAGCGGGGCGTTCTGGAAGCGCGGCATCGGATTGCGACAGGCACATTTGTTTTCGGCGGCCAATCACGGACTGGCGCTCGATTTTTTCCACCTCAGTCCTTCCGGAGCGGCAGCTTCCGGGCCGGACCTCAATCGGGCTCTCGAGGAGGCCATCCAGGAGCACCGGTACATCAGTGAGGAGGACGAGGCCTCTCTTCCAGACGTCGCGCGGCATGTCACTCTGGATGAGTGGCGGATCGGTTTGTATTGCCTGCGGGCGGAGACTTCAGCGGATGTCGGGGCCTTGATCTACGTTCTGACCTGCAAGGCTTTCCGGAGATTGGGGGCGAACATTCACGGCCTTGCGGCCCATACCGGGCGGGGCCATGCCTGGGTGTCGGTTTACCTCAATCTGCCCCCGGGCCTGAATTTGTCAGAGGCCCGTGAGATCGTGGCCGATTGGGGATGAATCCCTACTCCTAGCTTCACTGACAGGAGGTGCAGCCGTCTTCCATGTTGCAGACTTCAGGCTGGCGTTCGCCGAGGGAGGCATCCCCAAAGTCTTCGTCTTCCATAGCGGTGGGAGGGGCTGCGACGGGTTGGATTGGTGTGGTGGTTTCGGATTCCAAGGGGGCGGTTTCAGCATTCATTCGCACACCATCACCCGGGGGCTGTGGCTTCGTCAAGACCGGGCCTCTTCCTCTTAGGGCTTGACCGGGCCTTTTCTGCAACCTGCGGCGTGTTTCGGGGTTGAAACGGCCTTGCCAAAGCCTGCTTTCCGGCGTCGATTCCTCAGACCGTCCCCATGTCTCTCGTACCACTTGTAGCCAAAATTGCCGCTGACAGCGGATGTCAGGATCGCAGCCGCTGTGAAGCCGCCCTGCTGGAAGCCCAGCAACGCCATGGATCCCTCGTCCTGGCCGTTTTGGAGGCGGACTTGGTCGATGAGGTCCTCTTTGCGGAAAATCTGGCCAAAGCCACCGGCTTGGAATTCCTCCCGGAGGCCCAGATCGACCTTTCCCAGCCTCTGCACACCCGCTTTCCGGCACGACTGGCTCTCCGTCACCGGTTGCTCCCGGGCCGCATCGATGGGCAGGACGTGTGTCTGATGACTTACGATCCCTTTGACATCGACGCCCGGCAGGCCGTCGGGCGGGATCTTCACAAGCGCGTGACTTGGGCCGTTTCGACGCGTTACCAGATCGTGGAGGGACTCCGTCTTGGTTATGGGGTGGGTGCCGAGCATTTCGATGAACTGATCGAAGGCCGGGAAGGCGGGGCCGACGACGACGAAATGGTCCAGGAGATCAATGTTCTGGATGCCGAAGATGAAGAGGCCTCGGTGATGAATTTCGTGAACCAGATCTTCCGCGAAGCCCTCAAGGAGAGGGCCACGGACATCCATGTGGAGCCCCTGGAGCGAGATTTACGGATCCGCTACCGCGTAGATGGTTCCTTGGTGGAAGTGACGGTGCCCCCCAACATCCGCAAGCTCCAGGCGTCCTTGGTCTCGCGCCTGAAAATCATGGCGCAACTTGACATTGCGGAGCGTCGCCTCCCCCAGGATGGACGCATCAATCTCCAGCTCGACGGGGAGCCCGTCGATGTCCGTGTCGCGACCATTCCCTCGGTCAATGGCGAGAGTGTCAGCCTGCGACTCCTCACCCGCCAAAAATACGACATGGCGATGCTCGGTCTGGATGCCAAGTCCGAGGGCCAGATCCGGCAGCTCCTCGCCATGCCCAACGGCATCATCCTGGTCACCGGTCCCACCGGATCGGGGAAATCAACCACGCTCTACACGTTTCTCAAACAGCTCAACACCAAAGACACCCGTATCGTCACGGTCGAGGATCCGGTGGAAAACAAGCTCGACGGGGTGGTCCAGATTGCGGTCAAGCCTGAGATCGGCCTCACCTTCGCGAGTGGTCTGCGCAGCATTCTTCGCGGCGATCCGGACATCATCATGGTCGGGGAAATGCGCGATGTCGAGACTACGGAGATCGCGATCCGGGGCGCCCTGACTGGCCATTTGGTTTTCAGCACCCTCCACACCAATGATGCCGTCGGAGGCATCACCCGGCTCACCGAAATGGGGATCGAGCCCTTTCTCGTGGCTTCATCGGTACGCTGTTTCCTCGCCCAGCGCTTGGTGCGGTCCCTCTGTCCACACTGCAAACGCCCGGCGCGCAATCTCGATTCCGATGAGCTCGACAGGATCCATTTCCCCAAAGACGAGGCACTACGGGCCGGCATCCATGAGGCCGCCGGTTGCCGTTCCTGCCGCGAAACCGGATACCGCGGACGGATGGCGATCATGGAGATCTGCATTGTTTCTCCAGCGTTGCACGACATGATCACCGCTCGGGCCTCCACTTCGGACCTCCGTCGGCAGGCCCTGCTTGACGGCATGCTCCCTCTCCGGCAGCATGGTTGGGAAAAGGTGGGGGCGGGACTGACCACCATCGAGGAGGTGTTGACCAACGCCGGAGAATGAGCGGGACACGGTGCCGGGAAATGCCTGATAGAAATCGAAAACACCGCCAGCGACCTTCCCGGACGTCCCCTGCTTCACCCATTTCCGATCCCTGATGCCCACGTTCGCCTACACTGCTCTCGACCACTCGGGAAAGTCCGTGACCGGGACTTTTTCGGCCCGGAACAAGTCCGAGGCCTATCGGGTGCTGGAGACAAAATCGCTGGTCCCGGTGACTCTCTCCCAGGAAGATTCGGCGGTTGTCGCGGCGGGCAAAGCGGAAGCACTGGCCTCCGCCAAAGCCGGTCCGGTAAGGCTTCGCACCACGGAAATCATTCTTTTCACCGAAGAGCTGGCCGATCTGCTCGATGCCGGTGTCCAGTTGGAGCAGGGGCTCCGGATTCTCCACGAAAGGCAGCGCAATCCGTCTCTGAAATCCGTCGCCGGCACGGTCCGCAACGAGATCCGAGAGGGCGTGCGGTTCTCTGTCGCGCTCGCGAAAGCTTCGCCTTCGTTCGACGACCTCTACCGCAATCTTGTGGCCGCCGGGGAGGTTTCCGGTTCGCTCGACGAGATCCTGCGTCGTCTGGCGACCAATCTGAAAGACATGCACCGCCTCCAGCGACGCGTTGCCGGGGCCATGGTCTATCCGGCTTTCCTCATGATCGGCTGTGTCGCCCTGCTCTTTGTTTTCAGCACGGTGCTGATGCCGCGGCTGACAGAACTGATCTCCAAGACCGGGAGCACGCTGCCTCTGGTCACAAAAATGCTCGTCGCTTTCAGCAGTTTTATGGCCTCCTGGTGGTGGGCGGTGCTGCTGGGCATGGTAACCATCGCCGTGAGTTTCCGTGTCTTCATTGCCACGAAAGGAGGACGCCTGTGGTGGGATCTCGCCAAGCTCCGCATCACCCTTTTTGGCCCGGTGCTTTCTGGTAGGATTCATGCCCAGTTCTGCCACACCATGGCCAACCTCCTCGCCAACGGGGTGCCCCTGCTCAATGCCCTGAAACTCGTGGTCCGGAGCACCCCCAACCTCTTCGTGCGCAACCGTCTCGATGCGGCGGTGTTGGAAGTGGGGGAAGGTGGAAGCCTTTCCCGTTCGCTGGCCAAGACAGGGGCCTTTGATGGTGGTCTGGTCGACCGTATCGCCATCGGGGAGCAGTCGGGCCATCTCCAGAATGCCTTCGTGAAAGCGGCTCGCCGCTACGATGAAGAACTCGACAACCGGATTCAAAAACTCACCGCTCTTGTGCCGACGATCGTCCTGATTTTCATAGCCCTCATCATCGGTGTTGTGGCATATTCCATCATCACCACTATTTTTGGTTCCATTGGTGGCATTCGCCGCCAGTGAAATCTGCCCCACCTTCAACCAAGCCTGCCTGCCGTCCCATGAGATTCCGAATGCCTCTCCGCCGCCGTTCTGCCGCCTTCACGTTGGTGGAAATCGTCATTGTCATCACGATCATCGCCGTGCTCGCCGGTTCGGGTATCTTCTTGGTCACCGGCATGATCGATGACGCCAAATTCCAGCGGGTCGACAACGATCTCAAGGCGCTCGATCTCGCCTTGCAGAGCTATGAGCGGAACAACTATTTCAATCCGCCGTCACAGGAACAAGGGTTGAAGGCTTTGTGGGAAAAGCCGACTTCCGAACCGATCCCGGAACGCTGGCGGGCCTACCTCACGGAAGCCATGAAAGATCCCTGGGGAACGGAATACCAGTACCGGTTCCCGGCCCAGAAGAGCAAGAAGAAATACGACATCTACTCCCTGGGGCCTGATCGGGTCGAGAGTGACGACGATGTCGGCAATTACAAATGACTTTCCCGGTCCCAGTCAGGGCGCGCGCCTTCACGCTCGTTGAGATGGTCGTGGTGATGACCATTCTCGCGGTGTTGACGGCCATGGCGGTGCCGGCCCTGACCGGACTGGAAAAGGAACGGGCTGCGCGGGCGCCGGTTGCCGAGTTGGAGCGCCTCGCAAGGACGGTGCGGGCACGGGCTATCGCTGAGCAGACGCCCTACCAAATCGGTTTTGACAGCCGGGGCTTCCATGCCGCGCGATACTACAATCCCTACGGCGAAGCCGAGGAGTTCGACCGCATTGCGGATGAGGCCGAAATCGTCCAAAAACAGCGGGAGATCGTCGAGGCATCCCGCAAGCGCAACGGCGACCTCAGTGGAGAAACGCCCGAGCAGGCGGAGCAGCGTGCCCGGATTGAGGCCCTGCAGGCGGGATCCACCTATCTCGAGAACTACGACTTGCCGGAAGGATTGAGGTGCGAGGTGCGCACGTTGAGTGACATGGACTGGGTCGATGTGAAGTCAGGCCTCTTCAAACGGTGGGTCTTCCAGCCCTCCGGCATGTGCTCGCCTTTCAAAGTCCGTATTCAGAATGATACAGCCTTTTTCGAAGTGGAGTTCCACCCGTTGACGGGGCAGATCCGCCGGGAAAAATCCTGGGTGGAATGATTGCCGAATTTGCCGCCTGAGGGTTCTGGTCTTGCCCCATTGAGGTCCGAGTGTTAGAAAAATGCGATGCCCATGATGGTGTCATCGCACCATGAACCCCGCCTGTTTGTTGTCGCCTTCGCCATGCTGTGGTTTTCTGCCGCTCTGCAATGTTATTTCCGCCGGGGAGCGACCCTGGGCCAGAAGCGATGGTCCCCGCGAGCGGGGAAAATCACCAACTGGGAGGGCAGCCTATTCACCTTGAAAACCAACCTGGGGAAATGTTGGAGGAGGAATCAGGAGGCGCTCATGGCCATGTCCCCTGAGGAATGGCCTGGCGCTCTGACGTCCGAAGGGGCCGGAACGAACTACGTTTCTGCCGGGTTGCGCCGCCCTGCTGCCCTACCTTTCGAAGGGGACGGTAAGTCTGCCCGGCTGATTGGTTTTCTCAACGCCTTCTTTGATGGTATCCAAGAAGCCACTGCCACCGACGAGGATCTGCTTGGTGGCCGCAGTTACGAATCCCCTCAAAAAGGCCTGGCTGCTATCTGGCGCAAGGCCGGGCTTGCCATTACCTTTCCATAGTCTAAGCAAACCTCAAAACCGATCCCATCCCATGAACGACCAGCCCTATCATCCACCCTTGGCAGATGTGCCACCTCCCATCATGCCCGAGCGTCCCTCTGTCTGGCCATTGGTGCTCGGCATCATCGGGATCCTGATCGGGTTGTACGGGATCTGTGGTGGCGCGATCAATCTATTCAGCGCGGAGTTCACCAAAACGATGCTGACGTCCAACCCGGGGATGCAGAGTTTGCCCCAGGAATACTTCGATTCGCTCCAAAAACTGGGCCGCATGGGGGCCATCGTCAGTCTCCCCACGGCAGTTCTGCTCATCGTGGCTTCGATTCTCCTGATCATGCGCCGGCCCTCGGCCCGTGGCCTCTGGATGACATGGGCACTGGTCTCCGGCATCGGAAGTATCGTCATGCTGGTCATTTCGATGCCCATCCAAAGGCAAATGATCGAGAGCATGACCGCTTCCGATCCCAATCTGGCGAACAACCCGGCCTTTGGCAACATGATGAACATGAGCACCGGGATCGGAGCGGTTTGCGGGGGGATCTTCGCGTTGGCCCTGCCTGTCTTTACCCTGATTTGGTTCAGCCTTGCAAAAGTCCGTCAGGAAATCGAATGGTGGCGTCAGCGTCGGGCCACTCCCGGCGGCTCATTCTGATGAGCCTGACCCATTCCCAATCCTGCAAAGCCCTGCTCTCGATGCAGGGGATCTCCGTGCGCCGGGGCGGCCAGGTCCTGCTTCAGGACATCAACTGGACTGTCTTCCCCGGCGAGCATTGGGCCATTCTGGGGGGAAATGGTGCCGGCAAAACTTCGCTGCTCAATGTTCTCCTCGGCTACCTGACACCCTCCGAAGGCACGATCCTCATGCCGGATCGGGGAATTCTCGACGACTCGAGGGACTGGGACGCCTGGCGTCGCCGCATCGGGTTTGTCAGCGCCTCGGTTGCCCAGCAGATCGAGCCGGCTGAGCCTGCCACCGACATCATTCTCTCCGGACGCTATGCCATGGTTAACTATTGGCG